>Ga0208771_1000320_pt1 | contig 29926 bp, 20 predicted proteins | sample AntAceMetag02UKX_FD_184775 | JGI IMG/M metagenome (GOLD analysis project Ga0208771, IMG submission 184775) | Saline lake microbial communities from Ace Lake, Antarctica - Antarctic Ace Lake Metagenome 02UKX (SPAdes) (version 2) | ecosystem: Environmental > Aquatic > Non-marine Saline and... | reverse complement strand
CTTTTCCATTGCTTTCTCAAGCTTATTCAAATCCTCTCGTTTGGACATTATCAGGCTCGGTGTCGTATTATCAACAGGCCCGGAAATTCCAACAAAAGTGTCCTGCGTACTTGAACTATTATTATTAAGCGGAATTTCTTTGCGAGCGTCACGTTTATTTGCGTGAATTTTATCAAAATTGTCACGAATCCTGTTTTCAGCTATCTTTGAGACCCATCGCAGAAAATCACCCTCATTTTTATAGGTGAAATTGTCCAGGCTTCTCAAGGCTGAAATAAACGCATCCTGCACTAAATCCATAGATTGCATTTTCGTTCGCAGTTCCGGCCCCATACGCATCCGTATTATTCGCAGTACCCGCTCATTATAAACCTTGCAGAGACGCTCTAAAGCGGATTCATCACCATTTTGGGCCAGTGTAACTAACCGCTGCGTCTGATAGTTAAGACTATTGTCCATTTCTCCATAATCTCCAAAAAATCAAGGATTTACGGTGAGATTACCCGCTTTTGAGAAAAGTTTCAATTAAAACGTTCGCTTGCTGTTTTGTTACCGCTGATGAGAGTAGAACGGATGAAAAAAGAAAAATGTTAATAGAAACCACTTTTAGAGGAACTTAAAATGAATACAAACGATTATACAATCAACCAAACCGGTGAAAATCTCGCCATTTTGGACTCCAAGAGACAAACAGCAACATCTGTTGTGTGTAGGCCCGTTGTCAATCCGATCCAAGACCCATATCCAGTATTAGCCCCTTCTGCAGGTGCTTGTGTCATTGAAAATATAGGAGCGGTCGAATCTACGGAGCACGCTGTTTCTCAGGTTAGGCCGTGGGTTCGCTATTTGGCTCGAATCACTGATATTTGGATATTCTCAATAATGGTCGGGATTGCTATTGGCATTTATGCTCCGTCGATTCTAAAGGTTCCCAATATCGTTTTGACCATGGGAATACTATTTGCCTGGGTTTTTCAAGAGTCTATTCTTCTGACTAATTGTGGCACAACACCAGGGAAATGGCTCTTTAAAATCAATGTACGGGACAGTAAGGGGAGAAAACTAAGTTTTTCTGATGCTCTGAATCGGAGTTTTTCTGTTCTATTTAAAGGCTTTGGGGCTGGCATTCCTTTTATCTCCTTCTTTGCTCTTCTCAGCTCAAGGAGTAAGCTCAAACGTGATGGTGTGACCACGTGGGACGAAGAGGGTGGACATGTCGTTACACATGAAAAGATAGGTGTAGCCAGATCTATAGTAATAGCCGTAATCATCTTTGCCTTTCTATCTTTGAATGCTTGGGTGTAGCACATTTGAAGAGAAGGAAAACTTTAATGAATCTGAAAAGTAAATGGAAACCAAAAACTTTTTAAGGAGACAAAAAATGAAAACTCTAACAGCACTCTTTTCAATGTCGACTCTTGTGGTAATGATTCTTGTTCTTCTAATCACCACAGTGGCTGACGCCGACGTGCATGTTCGCGGCTACTACAGAAGCAATGGCACTTATGTCCGGCCTCACTACCGTTCCAACCCTGACGGCAATCCTAATAACAATTGGAGTACATACCCCAATGTCAATCCTTACACAGGCAAAAGAGGCACCAAGCGATTCAGCACATCAAATTTGTCAAATATCCCCCTTTTGCAGAACAAACCAAGCTGTCTTCCGAGCCGCCCTTCTGACATCTCAGGAAACGCTCCTTTGTTCCAAGGTATGGCAGGTATCTAAATGGGGAAGGGGAAAGCTTCTGAGAAAGGCTGGCCAAAGTTGCCAGCTTTTTTTTGAAGGCTTGTGCTGGCGGATATGGCAAAGAGTACAAAGGGGGCTGTTACCACACCCGCAGCCCTCTTTACTTTTTCAAGTGAGCTTCTCGTCCCCAAAGCAAGGGAAACCGGCGAAAAACATTGCCATTACTGCCTTTTTCGGGTAAGCTGATCAAGCATGAAAAAGGCTGAGCTTGAGCAGCGGTTGGCTGTGAGGAATTGAAAGATATGCCCAGAATACCAGGTGAAACTTTATTGACAGGGTTTAGGCCTCACCCTGAAAAGATATGTTTAGCCAAAGAGGCTTGTATTCTGTTACAAGGCAAATACAGCCAGAAGCTTTATCCCGTATGTCCAATCCTGCAAGAGGTTGTAGGAAAAGAAAAACCTTCCATAACTAAAGTTCCAAAAACAAATCTCCCTCTTTTAGATTCAATTATTAAGATTTTAGCAATTTTTAATGGCCTTATAAAATTGAGACCAAATTTAGCAACAGTAGTTTGGTGTGTACACAGTGAAAATTTATTAAAGGAATGGATAGACCTAATAAGGCAAGATTTATCCGCATTACCTCAAGGGCTGGAAAACGATTTTCCAGATACATCCAGGAGCTGTAAAGGTTTATTTGCAGAACTTGACTTAGCCGAGTTAAGGTACACCATGCACAGTAATTGGCTTGTGTATTTTTTACCTGATGATATTGAGTACGGCAATTGGGCGACTTTCATAGAATGGCGTGAACGACAGATTCGCCAGGCAGAGGATAACGGTTCCTCAGAAGCGATTGAAATGAACGGTCTAACCTGCCACTATCCAGCAGAAGCAATAAAAGTGATAAACAAAATCTCTCGTGAATTGTGTCCCCTTGTAAAAATTTTATCAGAACAAGATGAGCAGTCAAACAGAGACAAAATTGAACAAAGCCAAATGCTTGCTGGATTTTTGCAAAAGCCAGCAGAAACAGAGCAGAATAACAAGCCTATTGAACCACTGACAGCCAGAAACGTTTTCAAGAAAGACGGAGACTTCTGGACAATCAGATTTCAAGGAGGCCAGCTTCCACCAATCAAGGATAGCGTAGGAATGCATCATATAGCTCATCTCTTGGCAAATCCCAAGAAAGAAGTGCCGGCAACGGAACTAAAGAGGGTGGTATATAAGCCCCCGCCAATTGAGAAAAAAGACGTGACCAACGAAGCACAACAGGGTGGAGGGGTCGAAGATCCACCGAAGAAGAAGGGTGAAGACTCTCGTAATATCATTGACATCGAAGGCATGAGAAATTGTAGAAGGGAACTTGACAAATTACGAGGAGAATTGGAAAAGGCCAAAGCCGATATTGACTTTGCCGCTGAAGAAAGAATAGAAAAGGAGATTGCCACGATTACTGACTACCTAAAGTCTTCTACGAACTTTGCTGGCGAGTCTCGCAAGTTTTCTGAGGAAGAAGAAAAAGCCAGAGTCGCCGTAGCGAAGGCTATAAAACGCGCCATAGCCGCCATGGAGAAAGAGAGCAAGCCGCTCTGGCAGCACTTGACGAACAGTATCCGCACGGGGGCAACCTGCTCATATCAGCCAGACCGACGTATTGTCTGGGACTTATAAACATCCCGCCCAAAAGACTCATCCACTTTTTATTGTGACGCCATTTGTCCCGATTGTGACATGATTTGTCACGCCTGATAGGTAAAGACATATCATTGTTTTACCTGAAAGGACAGGACAAATGGCAAATGAAGACACAAGTCAGAACACGGAAAAACTTTTGAGCACAAGGGCAGTATCTAAGGTTTTGAGTCTAAGCCCTCGAACGGTGCATCGGCTCAACTCATCGGGCTTGATAATCAAGCCACTTAGAATTTCGGGCAGCGTGCGCTATATCCAGTCGGAGCTAATGTCTTGGATCGGAGCGGGGATGCCTGACAGGAGCACTTGGGAAGCAAGGAAGGAGTTGGAGCAATGTTAGGCGCAAAGAGAAGGGCCGCTGCAACGGCCCCTAACACTACTCAACAAAAACAATCCTATTGCAATCGGCTGCCGGAGTCAAGCATGATTGAGTTACTTTTGGCCGGATTGTTGTTCGGCCTGCAATATCCGCATCTGACCTCATCTGAACGAGTAACAGTTCTCGATGCTATTGATGGCCTGTTAAGGCTCAGAATTGACCTGAAGCGGATTAAGGAGGGGCACTGTGGCTGAAAAGCAAATCATAGCGAAATACGACTACAAGGATGAATCAGAACAGCTATTGTATCAGGTTGTCAGATACGATCCTAAAGACTTCCGGCAAAGACGGCCTGGCGGTCAAGGTGGATGGATATGGAATCTTGAAGGAGTCCGGCGGGTGTTATATCGCTTACCGGAACTGCTACAAGCGAGCCAGGCCGACTGGGTTTTCATCGTTGAAGGTGAGAAAGATGCTGATCGGCTCTCCGACGAGGGCTTGGTTGCTACTACTTGTGCGATGGGGGCCAATAAATGGGATGATAGCTACAGCGAATTTTTGAACGACCGTAAGCTCGTGGCTGTCATACCAGATAACGATGACCACGGGAGAAAGCACGCTGAGCATGTAGTTGGAAGTCTGGCTCGTTCCGGAGTTGAGGCACGGATACTTGAATTGCCAGGTCTGCCGGAAAAAGGTGATGTATCCGACTGGCTGGACGACGGTGGAGATAAAGACAAGTTGCTCGAACTGGTAGAAACGGCCAGACCGTCTGAGAGCGAATGGGAATTACCAGCGCCACTGGGGCATTTTAACCTGCCGACATTTCCACTGGAAGCGTTTCCGAGGGAATTGTGCGTATTGTGCGAATTCTGCGCAGCAGTTGCAGAATCATATCAGGTTCCGGTTGACTTGGCAGCAATGCTCGTCTTGTCTGTTGGTGGTGCTTCTCTGGCGAAGCGGATCGTTGTTCACGTCCGGGGAGACCACTGGGAACTTGTTAACCTGTTTACTGTTGTTGCCTTGCCACCGGCAAATCGCAAAAGCCAAGTCTTCCGTGCTGTGACAGAACCGCTTACATGTTTTGAGAGGAAGGAAGCCGAACGGCTGGCACCGATGATAGAAGAGAATCGCAATCAGAGGGTCATCCTTGAAGAATCCTTGAAACATGCCCGTAAACAGGCCGCCAAAGCAAAGGAAGAAGAGGACAGAAGAAACTATAAAGAGCAGGCAAGTGAACTCTCAAAGGAATTGAGCGAGTTGGAACTCCTGACAAGCCCGCAATATATAGGTGATGATGCCACACCTGAGAGCGTGGCGTCTCTACTGAACGACAATGGCGGTCGATTTGCGCTGTTGAGTCCCGAAGGTGATGTATTTGACCTTATGGCCGGTCGGTATAGCAGTAATGGCGCTCCAAATATCGGGGTTTACCTAAAGGGCCATGCAGGTGACGATATTCGAGTAAACAGGGCTAATCGTGACCGTCCGGCACAATATGTACACAATCCTGCATTGACGATAGGTCTTGCTGTTCAGCCAGAAGTGTTACGAGGGCTCATAGATAAACAAGGCTTTCGTGGACGTGGGCTGCTGGGCCGGTTTCTTTATTCCTTACCACCATCTCTCTTAGGTCGTAGGAAGATCAATCCCTGTCCAGTCGATTCGACAATAGCAACCGCATATCAAGGGCAGATTCTTGATGCGCTTAGGCTTGAACCTAACATTGATGCCGATGGTAAACCGTGTCCTCATATAGTAACGGTTGGCAGTGATGCTCTGCAAGAAATTGACAGGTTTGCAATGCAGGTCGAGAAACATCTTGGGCCTGGTGGAGATTTCGCAACTATGGGTGACTGGGCCGGTAAGCTGGTTGGCGCGGTATGTCGTATTGCTGGCATCTTTCACGGGCTGCTCTATGCCTCATCGGGCAATCCAGCAAAGGCCCAGATAGATGCTGAGACTATGCTGGGCGCAATTGCAATCGGAGAATACTTGATGCCACATGCAAAAGCAGCATTCTTTGAAATGGGAGCAGATCCAGCTATTGATTCCGCTCGGAGAATACTTGACTGGGTATCCTCTGAACAAATATCAGAATTTACCAGGCGCGAGGCGTTTAATTCCCTTCGTGGCGGTATCCAGAAAGTCAATGAACTTGATAAGCCTTTGGAGATACTGGTCAATCACGGCTATATCCGAGAAGTTCTACGGGAGCATAAGGGGCGGGGTCGGAAACCCAGCCCAAAATACAAAATAAATCCGTTATGGCTCGCGCAGAATACGCACAATACGCAAAATAGACCTGCTGAATTGAATTCTGCGTATTCTGCGCAATTTGCGCAGGGAGTTGCGTTATGATTTCTGCACTTGATCGCTTGAGAGCGCTGCGGGCAGGGGAGGTCTTGGATACCTCTCACTTGACCGGTATTGAGGATTTACCTACGGAATGGCGGATAGACTTCGAGGAGAGGGCGGCGATTCTCGAATATGACGGCAGATTGAGCAGAGAAGATGCGGAAACAGAGGCGCTCGATGAAATACAAGAAAGAATGAAAAGGAAAAACCTGATTAAATAATGGAGTATTTTGAAAATGTCAGAACGTAATTTAAATGCGCAGAACGAAGACAAAGAGACTTTTCCAATAGGCATTATTCGTGAACTTGGAGACCTTCCGGATGGAGCAGTTATAACAGAACAGGGGCTTTCAAAGATGTTTGACCGTCACAAGATTAGCATCAAAAGAGCCGTCGAACGTAGAGAACTACCCCCAAGTGTAAGGCTTTTCGGTGAACCTGTCTGGACAGTCAAAGCTTTGCGGGAACATCTAACCAAACGTCTTGATGAGGCAAGGAAAGAGGCTGAACAATTTCAAAGAAAGATTAGTGAACTTAGTGCTTGACTTTTTCAAACACATAAAGTATATTGCATTTTATGGCAAAGAAAAGAGCCAAGATGGGCAGACCACCACTTAAGGCTAAAGACAAAAGAAACGCCTTTGTAACGCTGAGGCTGAAAACTGATGAGCATAAAAAGCTTAAGCAGGATGCAAAGGTAGAAGGTTTGTCATTATCAAAATATTTATTAGAGTGCTGGAAGAAAGCGAGGGATTGAGCATGGCAGGTGCAAGACGTAAGCCGAGTTCCAGTGGCAAATATCAGGGTTTTTTCATCGATCACCAAGGCAAAAAGAAGTATTTCACTGGGTCAACCAAACGAGCGGAGACTCTCCGCATAGCCCGGAAGCTCGAAGATGATCACCGCCAGATCCGGCTGGGTTACAGGGAGCCAAAGCAAACACATTTTAAGCATAGGGATCGCTCATTCACGGATACGGTCAGCGAGTATCTCGACTGGGGCAAACATCAAGGTGGGCGTGGTGGTCGCCCATGGTCTTGCCACCATGAATCCAGGAAAAGACGTCATCTATCCCTTTGGGCTGAAACTCTTGATCTGAAGGTGCTCGGAGACCTTGACAATATCTTGCCGCGTGTTGAGGCCACACTCCGGGAGTTAGCCGACCGAGGCAGATCCGGAAAAACCTTGGTCAACATTACTGAGGCTATCCAGAGCTTCTGTAATTGGTGTGTGATACGCAACTATTTGAGTGAGAACCCGCTCGCTAAGCTCGACAAGGTAGATGCTACCCCCAAAGACAAGTATCGAGCACTGACCATTGACGAGATACACCGATTACTTGAAGTAGCGCCGGAACACTTGAAATTGTTATACATTATCGCAATGACAACAGGTCTGCGGGCTGGCGAATTGCGATCCCTTGCCCGCAAACACCTGGATGCCAATAATAATGGACTGTGGTTAGATGCTGGCTGGACCAAAAGCCGAAAAGCCACGTTCCAGCCACTACCGAAACAGTTGGTAGAGCGGTTGGCGTGCTTCTGTGACAGCGGCATTGTACCTTTGTTGTATCAGCGGTACTTCCGCAAGTTTACATGTCCAAAGGATGCTCTGCTTTATGTGCCCAGTCACCCGGCTCGGACGCTCGACAAAGATTTGATTACCGCTGGGATACCCAAGTGCACGGAGGAAGGCAAGGTTGCTTTTCATGCACTTCGTACAAGTTTTGTTACTCTTGCTTTTGAAGCTGGAGCGAATCACAAAGAAGCACAAACATTGGCCAGGCATTCAACGCCGGAACTGACCGCAAATATCTACGGCAGAACTCGCAACGAACGACTCGTAGAGGTCACGGATAGGGTAACTGATATGGTGCTTTTGGGCGAAGTAGGTGTAAATACGGTGCACGAAACCGAACTGGATGTTACCCTCGATAACGATAAGTCTTTGCGCACAAAGATACTTACACTTCAACACAAAGAATGGAGGCGGGGGGATTCGAACCCCCTTGGACGCTCCAGACACATTATTACAGAATGGCAACAAAAGCACAACAGAAATAATACAAAGTCTTGCAATTACAGACACTTACGAAATTTCACAAAACACGGATTTTGAACAAAAGCTTACAGTTCCCGAACACTCTTCGGACACTTTTTTGCATCAAAAGTGTGCCCTATGTGTGCCCAAGAATTTACCAGGTGATTTAAAGGAGCTTATTAATAAATGGTCTGACCTGCCTGAAAACATTCGGGAGTCCATAAAACTCCTTGTAAAATCAGCGGCAACATAGATAGGTGGATTTCAATATGTATTCACCGCCATATCCCTGGGATTCAGAACCTGCCTCCTTGACAATATAGTCAACGTCTTTGCTCCGCGTGTCATGGCCACATACAGATTTTTCTTGTCCATCCCGTCAGCATCAAGAATAATCGAATGGTCAAATTCAAGCCCCTTCACAAGAAAGGTGGTGCCGATTGTATACTGCCCGAGTTTGCGACCACTTCTCCTGGTTATGTTTCTCACCTGCCAAGCGGCATCCTTGAGAGAATCATAATTTTCTCTGTCGAATTCTTTTATTGCCCGGAGCATCTCATAGAAAAGTTCTCTTCGAAACATTATCGATCCGGTATTTTTCCAGAATGCTTGCAAAGCTGATGAAAAGCTATGATCCGAAGGTTAGTTTTGCAGCAAGCGTATTACCTAATGGCTTGTTGTTCTTTGTCGGTTTTGCCGGGTGGGCTGGGACTGTTTGCTTTTTGCCCGGTTTTACGGGTTGAGTTTTTTCGTTGCGGGCTGGGTTTTCGTTCCGAGGCTGCTCTTTTTTCATGCTCATTGATATTCGTTTCCTGGCGATGTCTATCTGGAGCACACGTACTTTAACTTTCTGATGCACTTTGACAACATCTGCAGGATCTTTTACAAAATGATCTGAAAGCTGGCTGATATGCACAAGCCCATCCTGGTGAACCCCAACATCGACGAAAGCACCGAATGCGGTAATATTAGTCACAATACCCGACAATTCCATTCCAACTTCCAAATCGCCGATCGCGTTGATTCCTTCGGCGAAGCTGAACAGCTCAAACTGCTTTCGCGGGTCTCGGCCAGGCTTGCTAAGCTCAGCTTTAATGTCCATCAGCGTCGGCAGACCAACCGTATCGGTAACGTAGTTTTCCAATTTTATCTTTTCACACAACGCGGAATTACTGATCAAATCTGTCACCGAACAATCTAAGTCCTTAGCCATAGATTTTACTATTGAATAGCTTTCGGGATGTACTGCACTTGCATCGAGCGGGTTTTTGGCGTTGCGAATCCTGAGAAAACCTGCGCACTGTTCAAATGTCTTATCGCCCAATCCGGAAACTTTCTTCACATTCGCTCTGGAGGCGAATGGGCCGTTTTCGTTTCTGTGCAGGACTATGCTTTCAGCCAACTTAGGCCCTACTCCGGAAACATAGGTTAAGAGCTGCTTACTTGCCGTATTAACCTCAACGCCGATAGCGTTCACACAGCTACTGACCGTATCATCGAGACTGCGTTTAAGAAGTGCCTGGTCGACATCGTGCTGATACTGGCCGACGCCAATGGATTTGGGATCGATCTTTACAAGTTCGGCCAGCGGATCCATCAATCGTCTTCCAATTGATACCGCTCCTCTGACTGTAATGTCATAGTCGGGAAATTCTTCTCTGGCAACCTGCGAAGCTGAATAAACACTTGCCCCACTTTCATTTACCATTACGATATGTATCTCTTTCGGCAGGCCAATCCCACGAACAAATGCCTCGGTTTCTCTACTGGCTGTTCCGTTACCTATCGCAATCGCCTCGATATTGTACTCCCGGCACCAGGCCATTATCCTATCACCTTCACGTTTGGCAGTCGCTTCTGAATTCAGCGGATGTATCACATCATTGTACAGCAGCTTGCCCTGTTTATTGAGACAGACGATTTTGCAGCCAGTCCGAAAAGCCGGATCGATAGCCAAAATGCTTTTTTCACCTAACGGTGAGCCCAGCAGCAGTTGCCGGATATTTTCCGCAAAGACCTTTATAGCCTCTTCGTCTGCTTTCTTTTTACTCTCAAGTCGAATCTCAGTTTCCATTGAAAGCATTATCAGCCTCTTATAGCTATCTCTAATAGCCAGCTTGACCTGATCGCTAGCGGCATTTTGGTTTTTGATAAACAGCGAATCAAGGATTGATATTGCCTGTTCCTCATCTACCGTTACTCGTAGTAGCAGGAATTTTTCCTTTGCTCCCCCCCGACGCATCGCAAGTACGCGGTGTGATGGTGTCGAAACGACTGGTTCAGCCCAGTCGTAGTAGTCCTTATACTTTATTGCCTCCTCTTCCTTGCCCGGTATTACTTTGCAAGTGTATTGGCCTTTTTTCTGGTAAAGCGACCTTATATCCGCTCTTGCCTGGGAGTCTTCACTTACCCATTCAGCGATTATATCGCGTGCCCCTGCAAGTGCGGTTTCAGTTGAATCCACCTCTTTCTCGGCGTTCACGAATTTTCCCGCTTCTTTTATCACGTCGATATTTCCCTGCTCGAACAGCATTTTTGCCAATGGCTCAAGTCCCTTTTCCTTTGCCATGGTAGCCCGTGTTCGCCTTTTCGGCCTAAAGGGTAGGTAAATATCCTCCAGCACAGCCATAGTCTCCGCTGCCATCACTTTGTCTTTAAGCTCAGCGGTGAGATTGCCCTGTTTTTCAAGCGACTCAAGTATTGCCTCTCGTCTTTTGTCCAGTTCCCCAAGTTGTTCGAGCCTGTCGCGGATATTGGTTATCGCAACCTCATCAAGACTGCCTGTTGCTTCTTTACGGTATCTGGCAATAAACGGGACGGTGGCGTTTTCAGCCAATAGCCCAGCGACAGCCCCGACCTGTTTTGCGGCTATCTTCAATTCGCCAGCTATTTTGAGTACATGTTTTTTTTCCATGCTGTATTACACCCTCAATCTTATCCGATGCTTCTTCAACTCCTTTGACAACTCTTTGGCTTGGCCTTGCGTGTATTTGTCAAGTTCAGCCCAGAATTTTCTACTATGATTTTTGACTTTTGTATGAACTAGCTCGTGCAGGAGAACATAGTTCTGCAATTCTTCCGGCAAAAAAATAATATTTACATTCAGGCTGATATTGTTTTTACCTGAACAACTGCCCCATCTTGTTTTCTGGCAGCGGAATCCTGATCTATTGTAAGGAAAATTGTGTTTTTTAGAAAAGCAGTCAAGGCGATCAAATAAGTTTATCTGGGCCTTTTCAATATCAATATCTAAATCAGGCATGTCTCGGCGTTGGGTATGTTGATCTATTTTTTGCAGTTGCTTTTGAATCCAGGTAATTTTTGATTTTAGAAATTGTTTAGCCTCACTTAAGCTGCCACCTCTTGGAATAGTCACAGTGATAGTTTTGTCAGGACGGACAGTTATCCGCTGATACTTCGCCTTTGGGGATCTGGCAAAAGTAACAGAGCCTAAGTTCGAAATAGTAAGGGTGCTTGTGGACATAAAAATATTCTCTTCTTAATCAATTCATCATTTGAGGCTCTTGGCTCATTTACTTCACCAGCATATTATATTTAATAGCCTTGAGTGCTCAATCCACCTTCGGATTAACTGTCCGAAGGTGGATATATTATAAGTTTTTTCATATTTCATCATGAGTATGTTACTTAAATTTTATCACTTCCAGGATCACTGGTAGTATTTTTGCCGTCAGATAAAGAAAAAAACCTTTATTCTGAACATATAACTGAAAAATTAGCATCTGACGTCTTCTTCAAAAAAAGTTCTGTACTAGCCAATAGTTTTAATATGTCATCGCTTACTTTAGATTTGGACAGACCTGGTTGAACCACAACAACGTTGAGCTTGATTCGCGATCTTCTGGCCTGTTTTTTCAAATAAGACAATTCTTTAAGGTCACCCGTAATAAAGCGGGTAGAACCATCTGATTCCCACTTAGCTTGCCTGCGTTTCATATGATCGGCCAGGTAATTAAATCCGCTATGCTTCCACCTGATACATTTTTGAGCCTGTCCACACACCGTATACATATCTCCAATTCTTGCACCAGGAGCCTCTTCAGAAGAAAATTTACAATGTATTAAATCTAACTCAATTTGATGATCTTCCGTTTCACGAATACCTATTAAGTCCGCAGCCTCACCACAGTTATCGTCATCAAAAACTACAGCATAATCTTGCTTAATATCTTGGGCTATTTTGTATTGAATGCTGTCCTGCAAAACCTCTTTTCCTTGTGACTCTTTTTTAAGATCAACCCCAGACCAATCACAAACCTCGATATTATCTTTATCAAAAAAGTCAACTGACTCTTTGACTTTAACAATAAATTTATTGTAAGAAAAGGAGCCATCTATATATGCAATTATGACAGGATCAAAAACCATGTATTCTTCAAAAGACCTGGGCTGACCGTTCCCAATCTGTACTGTAACCTTTGGACCTTGGACATGTTTGTATTCATAGCCATTCTCGTTGTCAGAATCTATTCTGAGTTCATAAGTTGAACAAATTTCATCATTTTTAATGTTGAATTGAATCGGTCCTTTCTCAGAATATAAAGCTACTTCTATGTCTATCTCATGAATACGTTGCACTACCTCTCCAAGTGCTATGGAAACGTTGTCTTCAGGTCTGGAGATTATTTTTTCGCCCCATTGGATAGAAAAAGGAACACTTGGATAACGTTCTTTCAAAACTTCCGGACGCAAAAAACCTGCAGTAATCTCAGACTCCTTAATGCTTGAGTCCATTACTTTATCCCAAGCACAGGCTGACCACTCTTCCCATTCTGTAATCGGACCTCCGCATACAGACCATATCTTGCCTTTCTTCTGAGAACAGCCCCAAGTAACTTTCTCTCCTAACTCATATCCCCACCCCGTTAGGTTGTTTAAGTTTGACTGCCGCTTTTCAACTTCGTCCAGACCATTTGTAACATTCGGCCCAAAATACATAGTAAAGCTTATTGTTCCTGCCTTGGATGCTCCTAAATTACGAACCATAGGACGTTCGACTCCGCCAAAGATTCTAAATAGTTTCTCTCCCGTAACAGGCTCGATTGTTTCCCCGCAAATTGCTTTAGCCATAGTATCGCAACGGAAAAAATCATAGTCACTACAATACAAGAACAATGCCTTACGCTCGTAATCCCAACATGCGATCATAAGCTCTAATGTATTATCGTTAAGATCTTTATACCTACCCCATTTAACCTCCTCACTTCTGGAAACAACTACAACCAAAATATTTAAAGAATGACTCAGGGCATGCCAATATGTACATTTTTTTGATAAAACATTGACGAAAGCTAGAGGAGACCAACTATCACATTGCGTTGAATATATCAATGTGGAAAAAGATGGCCTGAGATTCCAAAGCGAAAGATGTTTACTGAGTTCTCCATGACCTTTAAGGCTTTCTACAAGATCGAGCAGAGCAACTTCTTTTCCAATTACATCTTCACTTTGCCTCCTCAGAATTTTGTCCCAATCAGCATTTTCAGCATATAAAGACTGTAGGCTATCCTGGACTTTAGGATCAGCAACGTTGACTACAGCGGCCGCATCTCCAACAGCTTGAGCAGTTCTAGTAAATCGTCCAATGAATTGGAGTGTTATCGCAAGGCTCTTATGCATATCATGTATAGCAGCAACTTTCAAATTAGGTAGATCAAACCCTTCTCCTAACATGTCAACGCATATGATTGCTGTGGTGTCACGACTATTTAAGGATCCAAAAAAACCATCTGTCTCTGTTTTGTTCATAGATGAATGAATAACACATGGATTGCGATCAGGCGCAAGACGTTGATATATCGGCAGGAGTTCCTCGGCCCTTTTAATAGTAGATACACGAGCCATAAGTATATGATCATAACCCTGTTTTATATCATCATCCAATATAGATAAAGCCGCACTGGCAACTTTCTCGTCAGCCTCATAGTCCCCATGATACTCCTCGATAGGAGACAGGCGAATATGTTTAAAGTAACCAGCCTCTTGAGCTTCACCCAGTTTGTAATTATATATAACTTTACCATTCAAGCTCTTGCCATCATTCCTGAAAGGCGTTGCTGTAAATTGCAATATTTTTCTATTTTTGAAACTGTCACGAATTTTGCTCCATGTGCCAGCAGCTACATGATGTGCCTCATCAATGAAAAGATGACTGCAAGATTCAGTTAAGACTTCAAGAACATCTTCGGAAAGGTTATTCAGTAAATTAGGTGTAGAAATCAAAACATTAGATGTGCCAATCAGTTTTTTGCACTCAGCCACATTTTTAATGCCTTGCTTCAGCATCGAAACACGTGGCCTAATGATTTCTTTGGAAACAACACCTATCTCAGGGAGGCAGCCAAGAGTAACAAATTTATTGAAAATCTGAGTTCTTAATATAGAAGAGGGGACAAGCACCAAAACACGTTCACATTGATTGTAAACCAGCGATGATAACATAGTCTCCGTTTTGCCAATCCCTGTGGGCATAACAATAGTTGCAGGCTGATCATCCTTGACGCTAAGATGAGCTGCGATTGCATGTATTGCACCGAGCTGAGGCCGTCTTAATCCCGGCTTGTTAATGTCGAGATTCTCCTCGCTAAAATAAAATTTATCGCACCAGGAGTTGACTATCTGGTTAGGCAAAAGTAATTGGTAGACCGCCGGAGGATCGACCCACTTAAAGCCTGTTTCAGGACCATAGTCTGAAATATTGATAGAATTATCAGCTGGTTTTAAAATAATTGCATTTTCAGGAAACGACGCTTTGCATAAGGGAAGCCTGATATAAAATTCTCTAAAATTTGGATGGGATGGCATTTTTACAAATAAAGCTTTTTTTGCATATTCATATAATTGACAGAAACCTTGGGCTTGTTCACAGCCAAGCTGTCTCACAAGATTGCCAGCTATTCGCGCGCCTTTTTCCGCCCAAAACTCAGGGATAGTAAGTTCAGCTTCATGAATTGGCAGTAACACTATGACCTACCTCGCTATTATTAATTGTTGCAAACCTGCTCCGCATATACCGTCATTCTGAATCTTCTTCGGAAATAGACTCTAATGCTAAAATTCCCGAATCAGGCAAGGCCTTAGAACCCAGGTACCCCTGGAGTGATCCCTGAATGCCTCCGACATTACTTAGGACGGTCTCTATTTGTTTTTCCCTGCTCTTCCAAATTTTCTCCATAGCTCGCTTTTCTTTGTCCAAATCATCTTTCATACGTCCAAATGCTTCAGCAATTGCTCTGATTTGCATAGCAAATTCCTGTCCAGTCACATACCTATATATTACATCTTTGACCGTATCCTGATTTGCTGTAACCATTTTCTCACGTGTAACATTAATCAATCCGATCCGCAAAGCCGTCGCCATTCCTAAAACTGAGGCTAAGTCACCCACCCAAACACCTTCCAGTAACCCGAAAGTCTTTATTTCCTTTGGCAAGGCAATAGTAGCAAGCACCGCGATATCAGCACCAGCTTCCAATTGGTCGTTCTTGAGTTTTTCAGTCCAAGCATTTGAATAGTTTTTTGTATTCTTGGATTCCCATATAATTTTACCACATTCTTTGCCGCTCTGATTTCTTACAATTTGTAGAATATCAGCTCCGCGTTGTCCTTTCTTCACCTCTTCAAAAAGATCAAATGGAAATGCCTGCTGCAAAGTTTCCTGGAGAGCACCTTCTAAAACTTCCCCCTGTGCCTCTTGAGATCCCTGTTCAGCTCTACGTTGCCAATCCTGTGCTTGTTTTTTCAAAACATCAATAAGTTGATCTTTTTCTTTCATTTTCAATTGCAACTCATCAGAAGCCTTCTGCTTAGCATCATCAGCTATCTTTTTTCGCTGTTCAGCCAGTGTTTTCTCAACTTCCAACTCAATATTTTCAGCTTTTTCCTCAAGCTCTCGTTGCTTGCGTAGAAAATCTAACTCTTTTTTCTTCGCCTCAGAGACTTCTTTGCGTTTTTCTTCAAGCTCTTCTTCTAAAGCCTTCTTTTCTTCAGCCTGCTCAGTAAGAATCTTCTTCCGTTCAGATTCAGCAATATCCTTACGTTCAACCTTGAGTTTTTCAGATACCTGTTCATCGATTTGTTGTTGCTTCTCTTCTAATACTTTTTTCTGTTCTGCTATTTTAGCTCTTTCGGCTTTCAATTTATTATCGACTTGAAAGTCAATCGATTGCTGCTTTTTATGCAATTCTTCTTCTTGCTTCTTTAAAGCCTCAACTTTCTCTGTGATTTGTTTTTCCTTTTTTGCAGCTTCAGCAATATATTTGGCTTTAACACTTCGTTCAATTTGGCCGGTCAAAGCCTCAGTTAACTCTATTTTTGTGCCACAGTTTGGGCATTCAATTGTTTTATCTACCATTACAACCTCACAAATTAAGCATAGTATTTATCATCCCTTTTATCAAAAGCAGGTCGGGTTCCTTCAAGGATATCAATTAAAGCTTTATTTATTATAGATTTTTCAATAGAGCCACTAGTGTAGGTAATCCTATTTTTGTCTTGTTTTTTCATATCACAATGGATTATTTGCTCTGCATCACAAACTACTGCCAGATTAGGGTTATGAGTCACAATTACTAGCTGCCTTCGCTTCTTGGCCTCTCTTATACATGGCACTAGAATTTTGTATACAGTTTCATTATCTAGATTTGCTTCTGGTTGGTCTATAACAAGGGGGATGTCATTCTTGTCGATAAACAGATAGAAAATTAGCAATAGTGTTCCACGTTCACCTGGAGATAATTCAGAAAGAGGCTTTCCTGCCCATTTCAATTCATAGTCAGGCTTTAAGTATTCTAATGAGTAGACGAAATCATAAAAAGCCGAAGGTTCCTCGCCTTGCTTTAATTGGTCTACAACATAACGAGTCTTATCCTCTGTATCTGAAAATCCATCTCGCTTATCAATGATAAGGTAATTCTCCAGTGTCTCAATAAAAATTGAAAAGCTGTCAAGGGAATTAAAATTGGATGAGCTGATTATACTTCCAAGACATACATCACCTGTTTCATAAAAGGAACCTTTTCTATTCTTTGCTATAAAACTGAAGAACTTTTCAGCGAAATTCCGCATTCTAAGAGTCACATCGAAAGACATGTCCAATTGTCCTGTTCCAAATGGATTTTTATCTATAAATTTCGAAATTGGCTCGTATAACTGACTATACACATCCTTCAATGCATCTAATTGATTGTAAATACTTTCGACTTTCTGTTTTCTGTTCTCCTTCATTACTGACAGCTGATTGTCTATTACTTGGCGATATTCAGTACTTGTCAAATGTTCATAGTACTTTAGTGAATCTACTGTATTGACATCTCCTTCAATTGATTTACGTTTTTCCTCCCAGCCAGCCATCCTTTTCACAAATGCCTCATATTCCCTTGCTGGCTTGTCAAGTTTGGCTTTTAATTGTTCTATTTGCTCTTCCAGGCCTTTCTTTTTCTTAAATAAACCCCCATCTTCAGACAATTGAACACCCGCAGTCTCCCATTGCTTTCTCGCATCGTCCCTGATTTTTTGAACGGTTATTTTTTTGACAGTAAATGTTAAAATGTCATCTAGATTTAAGCCTAACTCTTTAGCTAATTTATCACACTCTGGCTTGGCCTGTTCTACTTGTGTTTGTATATTGGCAAGTTTTTCTAATAACATATCAGCAGACGTACATTTTTCAAACATCGCTTGCCGTCTTGTTTTCAACTCAGAGATGGCCTGTTTAATTTTGTCCAAATGACCCTGAAGCCCTTCTATCTCATTTGGCTTTTCTTCTGATACAGTTGTTTCTTTCTTTGGAGGCTCCATCTTTTGGGGTTTCGATTGTTCATGTGTCGTAAGCTCTTCCTGCTTAAGTCTAAGTTTATTCAAAAACCCCTGTTTTTTTTGAGGATACAACTCTGCCTCTAGCTTCTCAATCTGCTTGTTTGTAGAGGAAAGTTCATCTCGGGCAATAGCTATGGCACTATACTTCTCCTTTGTTTTCTTTGAAATTAGACTTTTAAGCGTCGTCTCTCCAAGTCTTTCGTCTAACGGAACATGAGAAAAAATAACAGCCTCTAACTCAGCCTGAAAAGGTTCGTACTCCAATTCCTCAGAACATATGTGTTCGATATAGCTTTGAGGTATACATTTTATTGTTTCAACATCTGTGGGTAAAATCACACTATCAAGTTTCCGTTCATCCGGTTTTCCGCTAACCCATTTGAGTTTTGCTGAAAATTCTCTTGCCCTATTGACCTTCTTTTTATCTAAAAATTTAGAATCTGAAAGAAAAGAAAAATCACCATAATGGCTTGTATTACCCAACAGCCCTAAGGTATCTGAAAGAGCGCTTTTGCCACTTCCCTTATTGCCAATAATAGCGGTAAGCTCATAGTTAAGTTTAATGGGCGAGTTTTCCGCAAACCACAGCTCATCGAGTTGGCTTTCTGGATTCTTAGAAAAGGTTAAAGAATCAATATATCTAGTCGGATTGTCACGAACCCTATCAATCACTAAAGGACGGAGTCCTACCATCACTCTTTCAGATGGTTCATTTAAAACTTGCCTTAAACCTTTCCATGTGCAGTCAGCCTTTATCCAACAATACCTATCTTCGTCAGGCCTAAAGAAACTATCACAATCATGAGCATCTGAGCCATGCAGACAAGGTTTTAAGGTTTTGAACTCTTTTTTGAAATTATCAATACTTACACTCTTATCACCGATTGCCCACTTAATGGTGTTAGGATTAGCAGCAAAAAGAAAATCTGAACTCTGAATAAGCAGTTTTCGACTCAGATGGCATTGGTCATCCCAATTTATTTCACTAAGGTCTTCGTCGCTTGGTACTCCAATTAGATACTTATCTTTAAATTTGGTTTGAGCGTTTTGGAGAATGCGTATTACATCGTTGTGTTCCACAAAAGCATTTACCATACCAACAAAGATATCACTTTTCCCTTTAAAGGTGTCCTGCTCTTGTATTAGCCTCTGCCCCAAATCTCTGAGGTTGTCTAATTTCAGCTTTCTCCTCTCATTAGGCCCTTGGGGATTTCCTTCATAATCAAATTCGATATCATGCAAAAAATGTTCTTCGATATCTTGATCAGACACTTCGTCTGAAAAGAGAACATGAAAGTTGACTTTACGGTTATCTACAATCACATTTATGCGAAATTCTATGTTAGGAAGTATAAGAATATTATTAATTTTTGCATTTTCCTCTGGCGTGAACAAGGCAGTCATTTTTTCGGCATCTGACAAGTACTCTTTGATTTTTTTATACCCCTCAATGCAGTAATAATCTGTAATGCCAATAGTTGCAATGTCATGCTCAATTGCGGACTTAAAGAGCTTCTGCACATATTCATCATCGAAATTTCCGAACGAATTGTTGAGATATGAGAAAGGCGTATGAATATGTAAATCCCATCTTCGCCAAATTGAACCTCTTGGGTCATTCATTACTTATACTCCTATTTTGTGCCGCAGGCCATATTCGTATTATATCGTGTCGCCAAGGGAAACCTTTCTCGCTCATGCCAATGCCACCTCGTGAGCTTGGCGTACCATTGGCATTACCTTGTCAATATCCTCCTCGTCCCGAATCGGCACGCACACACCACCCTCGTATTGAGCGTAGAAGAAGAACTTCCTCTGAGATGCATCTTGGGAAATCTCAAACGGATCTTGAACTTCATTAAACTCCAGAGCCAACAAAAGGGTGATCTTTCTCTTTCTGGGCAATACTTCGAGGAAGAAACCAGGTCCGTGGTAGCTGACCGATTTCTTCTCGGCGAACTCTATAATCTCACCGTCCATATCGTTGATCCTTGCTCGCAGAAGCTCAAAGAGTTCACGAGCCCTCTGACTCATCGGAACCTTCGCCACGTCACGTCGCTTGGCCTGGGCTTTCATCTCCTCTTGTTCTGCTGCGTCGACGAGTGTTTTGTCTACAACCAGAGATGGCCAAATAAAGAGAGTTCTTTTTGCAAGCTCTTTCCCACGACGCTCCATCTCTGATGCCGTCCATACTTGTTGTTCACGTACGAATTTGTTCAGACGGACCGAACTGTCGTTGAAGCCTCCGGGTATCGTCTTCTTTTCATTGAAGGGCTTATCCTGATATGTACTGTTATAGCCCGTCAGCGTCAGGTTTCCGAGGCGGTGAAGCCACTCTTGTTGCACGTCCCGCCAATTGTCCCCGAGCATCTTGCGCCAATCTGGAACAAGCTTCTCGTTCTGTGGCATGATATGTTCTATCGAGTATTTAGAGGTGTCTGTAAGTTCCTTGCTCCCATGATTCTCAAGGCGGTCGAGTAGATGAAAACATACTCGTTTGCCATAAATGTCGCGTTCCTCCAAGGCCTTTTGGAACTCATTGTCCCCGGGAAAGCGGTAGTTGTCTCGCTGTCGAGCAAAGCCGACTTTTAGCGTCTCAAAGGGACGCTTAGAATCGATGCGATATGCCATGTTGGCAAATACCTGCCAGTAGCCACGTGTCTGCTCACCACAGATTACACGGCGAAAGACATAGCTCTCGATAAGACTAATGGCTTCGGAAAACTGCTGTTCGCTCAACGTTTCCGCTTGGTCATAGCATTCGAACAGCCGCATTACCAGGATTGCTGGCACATCCACTAGATGGCGGAGACGGGCTAGCGGCTGACGCATTAACTCAGGAGTCTCTGTGCCAATACTGAAGGCAGCGTGATAACGGGCGAAGCGGAGCAGTTCCTTTAGAAAACCATCTAATTCTTCGGCTTCGGGCCCGATGGATCCAAAGGTCCTGCGGAACGCAAAGTAGATTTCATCAGCTTTTTCTTGCTTACTCGCCTGGGTCTTGAGAGCGAGGTAGTCACGGACATAGGCGTCAAACGTCTTCTCCGATCCACGAAACAAGTCTTCAATTTTGCTCCAGTAGGTCTCGTAGAGTCTTGTTTGTTCTCGCTCCGGCAACCGCATCAAAATAAAGTTTCGAATCAAGTCGGATTGACTGAGGTCCATACCCGTCGAGTTCAAGCTCTCAAAAATTAGCTGCGGATCATCGATGCCTCTGTTCAGTGTTACATCAACTACCACAAGCCGCCCAATGCCACGATAGACATCCTCAGGGTCTACCTCATTGAGCCTTTCACAGAAGAACTCATAGTTTTCTCTGATTCGTTCAGAGTCTTCTGCTGGAACTTCTTGCTTTTCAATTAGAGCACGCAGTGTCGCTTGGTCATGACGGCGAAGCACAAGTTTTTGCTCGCGGTTACCCTCTTCCTGAACATTCTTGAGGAAGTAGGCATCAACTCGCTTTGCCGTAGGCCCATCCTCAGTACCCGTCCAGCTGGTTGCGTGGATATGGTCTCGTAGAGCGATCAGAAGCAGCGTTAGCGTTGTTACTCGCTGCTGGCCATCAATCAGAAGCCACCGTGTAAACCCGGCAGAGGAGTCACCTGTGGACACGTATACAATCGATCCAAGGAAGTGAGCTCGGTCGGTTTGATCGTCCGCAATCTGGAGAATATCTTTCCAAAGCTGCTCGCATTCAGCCTCGGTCCAGTTATAGTCACGCTGAAAGACTGGAATGACAAACTGTGTCGTGCCGTTGATTATTTTTGTAAACGGACGGTCAATTGCTTTCATTACTGCGCCTCCTTAGGTTGGTGACATGTTCCGGAAAGTTATCTAGAATTGACTTCATTTCTACAATCCTTATAAATTGGCCTAGCATATCCAAAGACTCGGCCTGCCGTGGTTTTAAACAAATTAGCTATCATTTTAATTTCCTCGCGAGATTTAAGGCCGGGCTCCTCAGTTTCTTCGCTGCCCTTGTTGAGGAATCGTCCCTTATATTTCGTTAGCTCCCTCTTTTTAACCCGAGCAGTTATTCTAATTTCATGGAAACTTTCCGGAGCAAACTTCAGATTTGTAATTTCTTCAAAGTTTTGCTGAATTAACATTTCAGGAATTTCTGCTGCCATTCCATAGAAGAAAAATTCTGTCTCGCTTTCATTTTGCGGGATTACTTCACCAAAAGCTATCTTTGCTTCAGTCGTGCTTAATGAAGAGAACAATGATGATGGAACATCAAATTCATTATTGTTTCGATTCAGCAATGGCATGGAGTTCAGTGACTTATAATCTCGTACAAGTTCAATATCTTTTATGCGATTTGCTAATGCAGCAAGTAAATGAGTTTTAGATATAATATGCAATTCTCTCCAGTAGTAATACAACCTTGCAAGCAGTTTGTACTTGAAAGCATCTTCTTCTTGTTCACCTGCTGGTGGGTCAAGTAAATAGCATGTAGCCTTTTGTTGCTTGCTAGATGGAATTGCGGTGATAATACCTATCAGCGTATTTTGATTATCACGCCTGTTCCGTTGTATATTTTTTTTTGCTTCTATATCTGTCTTCTTATTTGAAATTTTTGAAACCTTAGATGTAACATCCTCAACAATAGTGCCCTTTGCTTCCACTTCAATGTAATGTTTCCCGGTAGAAGCGATTTTGAAATCAAGGTCTTTAGTTGTAAGGTCCGGCTTCCTTTCCCAGTCAGCCTCAGTCAAACCATATAAACTGCTTGCAAGAGATAATGCTACTCCCACGCCTGCTGCTCCCGTAAAGGCCTTATATTGGTCATCAGAATCATCAAATTGGGAACGCACAGTTTCGTTAAGTTCAAAGTACTCTTGAAAAATATTAACTTTTGAGACTAGCCTTTTAAGGTCATTGTATGTTCGATAGCTGTCTCTTTTTTTCTGGTGCTCAAAAACAGAGTATATCAAGAACACTTCTTTTTGTACCTGAAATCCTTTTTCGACATAGTTTTCCATAGCTGGAAAACTACTAAGCTTTTTCAAGAGATCCCGGTGCTTTTTATCATAAAATTCAACATTGAACTTGAGCATTTATTACCTTTCAATCCTTTAGGCTGATATTGCAATTCTTACTTTTTTAATCAGCACCTATTATCCAAAAGTACATTTGATCAATTTTCCAGAATCACTCTGCCTATCAAGCATTAGATACACAAAAGGCTCTTTACTTAAATTCTCTTGTGGTAGTGATATCATCGTCCATGTGTGCTGGAGTACAGGCAGATCATTATCAAACATTTCCTCAAGCATATAAAACACATTCATTTAAATTAACATGGTTTCTATTTCTGAAATATTCTGCTTTAGAAGTTGCTTTCCGTCTTGAGAAGCATTTAAATGCAGCACTATGTAATTTCCATCCTTTAAATCATCAGGGGGTTCGGTTGTTGTTGTCATTATGTATTGAAAAGGACAGTTCTTTTGGAGTTGTAGTTGTAACTTCATAATAAATCGGATCATACTATGATAAATTATAATACTTAGATCAGCTTCTCTTGGGCTATCGTGTATCACAAATCCCGGCATTTTCCCTTTGTCATAAGTCGAATACAACATACTGCAAATATCAGCCAAAAGGATGGCAAGAGTATCTATTGCCTCACTTGTTCTTGCTTTGCCATGACGAATTTGGAAATTCAGGCGACGACTGCTCAAGTCAACTCGCCCAACATAATCGGATGTCAGGACGCTTTTGACAGTTGCGTCAAAAAGACTGGTGAACAGGTCAAGATTATCGGTGTGTTGTGCTATTAACTCTTCAAGCTGTTTAGCTTGAGAATTAATCGCAGTATTCAGCTTATTCAATTCACCCTGTAATTCCGAAAGTGTTGTATTCTTAGCTTTACCATTCCGGATCGAGTCATATTTACAGGCGTTCTCCAATATTTTTTCCAAAGAGCTTTGTTGGCGTCTAATATTTAGGATGCTAATAATAACTTCTTTATGCTGGTTATCCAGTTCAGCAATAGTCATATTTGCAGCAATCATCAACTTAACAGTTTCTGCGATTTGTTTGTTATACTGATCAACGACAATCTTACGCTGTTTTTTCTGTTCCTCGTCATTCTTGTTGTCATAGTGTCCACCAAACTGCAATCTACCTATGTATTCACATTCACCAAAAGAAACATTACCATACGCACAACGTTCATCTGGGTCTAAATCTGCAACTGCTTTACGGCTGTTGATTCGGTTTAAAGTCTCGGTGTCAAGTTCATTTATAGCCTTCATGTCCACTTCTTTGTAATTTTGTGCCTGCTTGAGGAATATCTCGTACCAGGTCACCTTCTCCTTAATCCCATCTCTTTGCTGTCTGTTCTTTTCAATCTCGATAGTTAGTTTTTCTATTTGGACATTGAGCTCTTGTTTTTTTGCAGCGGCAAGTCCTTTCAAGCTGCTTTCCGGAACAAGAGGTGTGTCACTTTCTAACGGAGGTATTTCTTTTATACTTTTGCCAATCTGTTCACAAAACTCAGATGTATACTTGTTGTATAAATAATCAGGTTCTTTTTTTGCTTCCCTAATCTCCTCATCAAGAGCATTTTGACGACGAAAATCTTTAGCAAGCTGCTCTTCGATTTCTAATTCTTCTCGCTGGAAAAGACCTAAAATATTCCTCATAACAAAAAGTCCATCTTCCTCGGCGGCCAAAATGGGGGTTTGAGACTGGCTTTTGGGACTTCGCCATACACCAAGTTTTTGATAACGTGTTTCCTGATCTCGACTGCACCAAGCAAGGATATGATCCCACCTTATCTCTGTGTCTGTGCGGAATACGGTACCGGATGATTCAGTGGAATGGATCGTTGCCAGCTCAATTGCTGCGATATATTTATCAAAAGTGATTTTTTCGTTTTCCTCAGAGTCAAATAATTGCTCTATGGTTGCATCTTTTCTTGTAAATGAACGCAAAACCCCAGCATGTTTGAATGGCCTTGCCACTGCCCACAACTGGCCATCAACGAAAACTTCGCCAGCAATATATCCAGCTGGAAATATCTTCTGGATTGCTTTCGTATCATCTTCTTTTGAGTAAGTTTGCTCCCCCAAAAGATATCGAATAAACCGGCAAAATGTCGTTTTGCCTGCACCGTGTCCGGCAAGTTCAGCACCATCTGTTGAGCTAACATCCTCAGCAAGAACTATATTCAAGCCCTTATACAAGGTAATATCCTGTATAACCCCTCTTGGCTTATCCGGCTCACATGATTTGAAAATGACCATGCGTCTTATCCATACCAAAGGTTCAGTTCTTACAGGCTTACCAATTTTTTCAAATAGTTTTTCCATCTATCTATGCCCTCTGCAATTCCTTATCATAGATTGGCTGCAATTTTTCGATCTCTGCCTTGAGTAGCATCTCCTCGGAGGATTCGTGGATAATTCTGGCTGCTTCAATGATTCCTGGCAGAACGCTGGTAAAATCATAACTGTATTTGCTAACATACTTATCAAACTCAGAGCCTTTTGAGAGAAAATCTTGCTTCTGGTTGATAGCATTCATATTTTTCAAGTGATCAATGGCCTGTCGCCATCCAATATTTTCATCATGTACTTCCGGTACAGATAAATTTGCAATTGCTGTGCGATATTTCTTGGCCGGTTCAGTAGATAACAATCTCAGGCAAATGTCAGAATTAAATAGAAGAATAATCGCATCCAAATGGTTTTTACGTGAAATGTTCCCGATTTGGCCCACAGTCGCAAGCGAAGCAACAAAAACGAACCTCTCAAGTTCCGTGGCGGGATAAGATGGTGGCACAACCACTTTCTGATCTTTCTGTATTTTCTCTACAGGCCATGGGTGGGCAACAGATGTGTCGGCAGCTGGTGGGTTGAGGATGGTCTTATACTCGGTACCAGTGGCGATAGCCTCAGCCATTTTGTCATAGATTTCAAGGATTAGTTCTTTGGTGCGGTAATACCCCTCTTTGGTTACTTCTCTGGAAGAATCTTTCACTTCAGTTTTTGCGATATCCTTGCGTTTGACAATCGGGAAGGTTTCCATGATGTATTCAACCGCGGCACGAGGTATTGGAAAGTACTCCAGTAGTTCCTTTGAGCTTTTTTCTTTCCATTCTTTCTCTTTGCCAAGATACAGGTGAAAAAAGGCAGCGTCGAGTTCAGCTCGAATTTTAAATCGTCTTTCCTCATCCCACACGAATGGAGGCCCCTCATGGCCACAAGACATGGCAAAAGATTTAAGTTTATGAGAAGTATAGATCAGTTCTAATATTCTGCATAAACAAAACTGAGTAACAAAGGACTCTGGGAAAATGTCATTCCCCGTTTGAATAGTATCGAGATTAGGAATTGCAAGTTGTTTTGTGATATAATCAGAGAGGTGTAATCCGCCAATAGCCTGACGAGCTATATAATCAACAACAAAGCTATTTAAAGCCGATAAAAAGATAGCTGCGCACTTAGCTCCTGTTTTAATAAATCCAACTCGCAAAGTAAAATCAGTGCCTGAAAAGGGAATAATGCTTGCATTTATTGTTCTGGCTACTGTTTTATTGTCTGTTACGTCTCTCCAAACAAGAAGCCAGTCATTTTTCCATAGATCTTTCAAACGTTCATTAACTGAATCACGTTCAATATAATAACGTGGAACAATTTCACAGTCTGGATTTTTCAACTCATCTTCTATGAAAGGCTGTGTCCTTCCATCCTTATATGTATTGAATCTATGAGTAAATTGTGATATCAATTTCGATTCATACATTGGCATCGGATTAGTAAATTGATTGTGTATATCTGCACACAGACTAAGAGTCTCAGATTTATTCATATCATAGATTCTGCGTATTGTGAGACCCCATGAGTTGGCGACACACTCTTTTTTTGATTCATCAATTAACACAGGAATATCTTTATAAATTTTCAGTGTAATTTCCGCATCGCTCTTTTGGCGGAATATAGGACACGTCCGAGTATTTGGATTTATAAGACATATCTCATCACTCGATAAGGTGAAATGTTTGTTTTTATCCGCTAGTTGACTAGTATTAGTAGCAAAGAAAACGAAATCTGTTTTTTCCACATATTGTGAAACCGAACCATTTATAGTAATTAAGCAAAATTTATAATTCTTATGAACACTAGGAAATAATCCTTCTCTATTTTCGAAATCATATAGGCTATATAAATGGTGTTTTTGTATTAAATCATCAAAAAATATTTTATATGTATCATCAGTTGCTATTCCGGATGGTACAATACAACCAACCCGGCCATTTGGATTGATACAATTACGTTTTAATTCAGCAAATATAGAATACGTATTCACATCACCTCGGCCACAAAGTGGGAAATAGTTAGTATCTCTGACAAGATGGCTATCGCCTTCAGCTTTTCGTTTTGCAGCAACAAAGGCCTGGTGTAACTCAGGATTGACTTCAGGCAACTTAGCGATCATAGCCCTTCTTTTGGCAGCATTGGGAGCGTTAGCTATCTCTGGTGACAGAGAAGCGAAGAATTCCTTTTCCTGTAATTTAATTCGTTCCCAAGGGGGATTACCGAGGACACAATCAAAACCACCAATCAAACCAGTCTGTTTGTTTTCAGGCTGTTCATCCTTGCCGGGGACTTTGAAAACCGATGGAAATTCCAGATGCCAGTGGAAGAACTGATATTCTTTAGCTAAGCGTTTAATCTCTTCTTTCAGCCATGGAGCAAGGCTGTGTGGGTTTTTTTCAACCTCCCGGTAAATCTTTTCTGTAATACCATAAGAGAATTTCTTATTTTTCTCGATCAGAAAAGCACTGCACCAGGCATCGGCCAGTAAATGGCCAAATTCATAAGAGGAAGACTTTACGAAATCTTCATATTGTTTTTCTTTCTGCTCTCGGCTGGAAATGTCATCATCGCCGAATTCTTCTATCTTATTGTAGGCGGTCGAAAGTGCTCCAAGTTTGTCCCACGGATATTCTGTGCCATCATCAAACAGCGAGAACATGGTGTCTTGGCCTTTTCTTTCATCCTTGTTTTGCTTTTTCCAGTCATTGCAGATTGTTTTTACGTCGCCTTCAATGGGTTTAAAGGCATCATCAGGGATGCCTTGGTCCATCAGCTCAGGAGTGGTGCCAAGTAGGCTGTTGCCGTATTTGATATGATGATCAAGAAAGGACAATGGTTTACCCGGTTCAATTGCTTCAAGCCATAAACTGATCTTACACAACTCAACTGACATTGGGTTAATATCCACCCCATAGATACAGTGGCTAATCACATCACGCAAAGCCTTTCGGGTGTCATCAGGAGAAGGTTCTTCTTCACCACATCGAACGGAAGCAAGGCGTTTGGCGATTCTATGAGCTGCGGCAACAAGGAAATGGCCTGAGCCGCAAGCAGGGTCACAAACTTTCAAATTGAGAATCGCTTCTTCTGGATTCTCTTTTTTTGCGGCTGCATCAATAACAGGATCAAGGGCCGAATCAAGCAGGCAGGTTATCAAGCTGGTTGGAGTATAATAAGAACCTGTGGTTTTACGTTCATGGCCGGCAGCACTGCTGAGTTCAAAGCGTACATTGGGTCCCGAGTCATTGGGGATATAAAGCTCCGGATGTAGTTCCAGAAGGGATTCATAAACGCTTCCAAGCTCTTCTGAACCAAGGTTTTTATAATCAATCTGGCGAAGTGAATGGTTCTCAACCGTATAAGCAAGAGAACGAATGGCCTCAAGCATGTCACGGTTTGTAACGTCACAATCATAAATATCTTGTGTAAATTCAGGATTCCATAGAAATGAACCAAGAGCAGGCATTCCCAATTCAGGGCAACCAGCCTTATAAAGTTTCTCAAAGATCAGTTGTAAGCCTCGGTACATATCGCAATGCTGAGTACCTTTGTGCTTTTGAGCGATATTGCGAAGTCTGCGAGTTGAATAGTATTTTGTATAGGTCTCTTTTGTTTCTTTTGGGGTATATGGTAATAGCAGCAGATCCCTATCTTCGGATACAAAGAGAAATATCAAACGATAAACGATTCTTAGAAGCTGGCGATAGTAATCTTGCTTAACAAGCTGGCCATTACGAAGCTTATCACGAAGTTGATTATTGTTTCTGTTGGCAAGAAAGCCGGAGCCGAGTATGGATATCGCTTTTTCAACACCCGAGCGAAGGTCTTCCATGACACGTGTGCCTTGTTGAATAGCATGCTGAGACCATTTCTCCAACCAGCAATCTTCTGGCGTTTTACCTTCCAGCACTTTTATCCTGCTAATATGGCAGAGAAACCATAGGAGTGAAAAGTCTGAATATACCTGGCCATCCATAATTGCTTTTAAATCAAATTCAACATACGCCTGACGGGTCAGACTGACGTTGTCACGTAAGATACGAAGATAGAAGCCATTTGAGACGAAAGCCCATAGATGATTATCTGAGCGGTTTAGAAACTCTTGCACTAGGCCATGCGGACTAACGCGCGACGCACCAGCGGCACCAGGTGTTCGCTTATCAATATTTATTCCACAGCCGACAAGGTGAATCGGCGAATGGTTATAGAAATGCGATATCGGGTACTCTTTGCCGTCAAATACAGTTACCTTTTCACGTTGAAGCTGACCATATCCAAGTTCCTGAAATAGCGGTAATAGCCATTTGGAACGAGTAAGACCAATGGCATGATCATTTTTAGGTAGCTTTTCAAGCTCGACATTAAACATGTCCCACAATGTTTGTAAGCGATTCCAAGATCGGCTTATAGTCTCTGAAAGCTTTTCGCCTTCTACAAGGTAATAATCGGTTTCTTTCAGCCCATCAATATCTGTATGACCCGATGCAATCTTAGTAAGCAGATCAGTCGGCAGTATAGAGCCTTCAGTCTTTATGCAAGTAAATGTATTATTGCTGTTAGACATATATATTAATCCTTACCTTTTCGGCAGATAAACATAAATTCCAAGGATATCTGCAGGCAATTTTGGTTCAACCTCAAAACGCAAGCCTTT
>Ga0208771_1000318_pt1 | contig 29931 bp, 21 predicted proteins | sample AntAceMetag02UKX_FD_184775 | JGI IMG/M metagenome (GOLD analysis project Ga0208771, IMG submission 184775) | Saline lake microbial communities from Ace Lake, Antarctica - Antarctic Ace Lake Metagenome 02UKX (SPAdes) (version 2) | ecosystem: Environmental > Aquatic > Non-marine Saline and... | reverse complement strand
ACATCTAATTCATAATTAGCAAAAGAAGCATAAGCGTGTCTTGCTTTTATATCATATCGGCTAGGATCATTTACTATAAATTCTGGGAAATTCATATCAAATGTATGTGTTGCATTTGAAACGTCAATAACCCTATAACTTGATCCCCATTGATATCCAGTAGAAAGATCTTTAACTATTAAATTCACTAATTGATTATCTAAGAATGTGTAGTTACTAACATCTAATGAAAATGTAACAGCGGCTAAGTTATTAGAAGGATCACTTGTAGATCGTTCGGTAACATTATGAATGTAAATGTTATGAGAACCGTCTAATATAAAATCTGATGGAATACTATCTAAGGTATATGTTGTTGGACCTCCACTTGTAATAAAAGTAGTGGCTTCATCTACTGCCATATAAGATCCTTTATAAGTTTTGATAAGAACTACATCATCATTTGTTGAAAATTCTTCGTATAGTTTAACAATATCTACATTAGATCCAGAAATATTAGATATTTGTTCAGAAGCAAGATAAAATTTATCAATTGTTCCTGGTTGTGGAACATCCTGGAAATATGTAATAGAAGGAATACTGATGTAGTTATTTCCACTTGCGTCTTCTTCTAATGATAATCCTAAATATGGAACTTCTCTTTCATATATTGGAAGATTATTTTCAAATAATAAAGTACTAACATCTAATTCAGTAATAGATACATCTGAATAATGTGATGTGATAGTATAAATTGTAGGTGATTTAACGTATACATCGTGAGGTTCTCTTATATGATTTGAATATAAGATATTATAACCATCCCATGCAAATACTTCAATATTATAATCACCTGAATAATTTACATTCATCGTATAAATACTATTATCTAATGCCAGTAAAGAATCACCACCAGTTAAACCGGATGGATCAGCCCAATAATATTCGCTTGGGTCAATAACATACAATGGCATTCGAGGTGAAATATATTCTATGTTCAATTCTATATTTTGTTCTAATGAACTAGTATCGTAATGGAAATTAATATATGATCGAACATCATCTACTGGTTCTGCAGTAGATGGATCTAAATTATCCATGAAAATCTTACCATCTAAAATATCAAGGTGATATAATTTATCAGTATCAAATGTGTGGACAATATTACTAGCATCGATAGTTCTAAAATTCTTAAAACTTAATAATGGAACTCTATAAGTTTCATCAAATGCGTATTGTAATAAAGATCCGGAGCCTACACTATTATCTGATAACCAAACATAGTCATCGTATCTATAAATTTCTCCGGTGGAGGATTCTAATATATAACCACCAGCAAGAGATGGGTCAGTTTCGGGATAAATATGATAAGCTGCAGATCCTGGCCAATCATTGCTACTTGCGTCTCTAATATAACCTTCTTCTAAAATTATTCCTAAATTAATAGATGTATCATAAAATACTGTAGATGTGTCAAATAAATTATAAAATTTGATTTGATTCTCATAAATCCATAGAGGATTTGTAACATGGGTAGATGTCAATACTCCAGAATCTGTTTTAGAAACAGTTGCCTTCCATTGAATATCATTAATTTCTACAAATGGGTGTGATAAAGGAGCTCCAACTTCTAAATAATGATCCGGATCTGCTAAATATGATGGATCAGATGGAGATAAAGATTCTCCAGTAATAGGATCCCAGACATAGTTAATATAATCAGATATTTTAGTTTTTTGAGTACCGATAGTAGTTAATGCATATTCTTTTAATGTCATATTAATAGATGCTTCACCAGTAGTTAACTCAGAAAAATCAGGAGTAGTTTCCGGAGTTAGAGTTTGATAACCAGAATAGTCATATTCCATATTATCGGTTGACCATATAAGATTAATATATCTTTCGAAATATACACCTTCACCTGTAATATCTATAATTCTAGCATTAACCCCAATGATATTTTTCTCTAACCAATTTTTAAGAGCAACTAGTTTAATAAATAACTCCTCTATATTATATTCATAGCAATTTTCTGTTTCGGGGGTTCCCCATGCATCTATAGTGCCTGTTTCCTTTGTGATGCAATAATTAAGAGATAATTGATTTAATTTTTTAAGAGCTCTTCGTTCATCTGGAGAAAACATAAGAATAGTTTTAGTTCTATCTCTTGCTTCATAAGGAACTATAAGAGAAAGTTTTTTATTCTCTTTTACATTTTTGAACCATTCTCTGACATAAATATCATCATACCCTAACCATTTAAGAGCATTTATAAGTGCTTTGTATGTTCCGATATACGGGGTGATTTCCGCATGTTCCAGGATCATATATTTTGATTTGGGATTGATAATTTCATAATCAGGCAAAGCTTCATTAATATCAGCTTCTTTAAACATATGAGGGAAATCTTTTGGATCGGGCAACCCAAAGTTTCCTAATAGAGTTCTGAATCTTTCATCTTCACCAATAGCTTCAGCATTAACTACAATTTCACCCATAGTATAATAAATACCATCAATGACATTATAGATTCTAATACTTCTTTCAAAAACTCCTTCAGTATCTGATCTAAATCCTACATTTATAGTAAGAGGTGTAGATACTGAATATGTACTTACATCAAATACTAATTCATCAGTCCATGTTATATCTTCTAAATCTGCATCTACTGTGAAAAATTTGATTTCATCCTCATCTCCCAACATTCTAAATACTAATGATGAAGTAGAAGGATCAAATGGTCTACCGACTACATCATTTCCAAAGTCTTCTAAAATATATAAGTGTTCTGTTTCAACAAGACCTTGAGAAACAGGCTTTAGAAATAAAGCTGAGGAATAAACTGTGGAAGGGTATAAGAAATTACCCGAAACATCAATATCTTCTAATGATCCGATTCCTTGTGTATTTACTGGATCTGGATTAAATATAGAAACATCTGTGTATACAATAGAAACATCCGATGATATATCAACTCCTTTTTCTCCAAACACATAATCATAATTTATAGATGTTGGGTCATAATAATAGAATCCACTATTAGTTATTTCAGCATCGGTAACTATCCCAGATGGATCTGTTATTAAATATCCCGCAGCAGATGCTGAACTAACATCGCCTACAAAATTTAATCTTAAATAGTCATCGGCATACCAATTTAATGGGCTGCCGTGTTTATCGAATAATTTCCAATTGTTTAATTGCATATTAGTTAATCATTGTTGTGTTTTTAGAATGTGCGATAGAAAACCATTTTTTAATCATTTTCGAAGATTCCAGAACATAAGTAATAAGACCTTCTAATTTCCCATACATATTTATTTGCTGAGGGTTTGCCCATAATTCTGGTGATGTACCATTTTTAAGCATATTTCCAAGATAATCATAGCCAAGATTCTTAAAATTATCGTTTAAGTGTTTAGCTTGATTCATATAAGAAGCTCGTACTTTAAAGGACTGATTTCTTTGTTGATCGTCTACATTTAATTCATACTTGTTCATACGTTAGTTCCTACATTATTTAAGATTGCTTGGTTATTTTCCTCATTTAAATCTTTAGAAGTATAACCCCTAACCTGAATATTTATTGTTGATAATTTACTTTTATCTGTTCCATCTTCATAATAAACTCCATTAGAACTTTCCCAACCACCTCTTATCATAGCATATACATCTTTAACTGGTACGCTATTATTCCAAGCATCTTTAACAGTTCTTTCTAATATGATATCTCCGTAATCATCTATTCCATAATGAGTTCTATAAATATTAAAATTATCTTTGTCGGCATCAAACCATACATTTACTGAGTCTACTCCATCGACGCCTTCAATAACTCTTACAATATCAGAAACTGGAATTCTATCTCTTCTTGTGTTTTTCAAAAAATAATCAGATGTTGCAGAAATTATAGATTCTCTAACGTTATCATATTCATATCCTTCCCATAAAATAAGGGACATATTAAGAACAAATCTTGGATATTGAATATCTAAGATTGCATTATCTACAGTAACAACTCTTTGGCCACTTTCTTCAATTAAATCAAGAATGGCAGTTTCTTCGTCACTTGATAATTGAAAAGATTCAATCGGAGCATCAAAATAATTTATTCCTGGTGCAATTCTTTTATTGACATCAGGAATTAAGAACAAATAAATTACGTTATCATCTTTCTTTTGTTCTTCTAATATTTGTTGGTTTATGAATAATTGTTGATTAGCTACATCTAATTCTTCCTTTTTAGATATAGCTTGTGTAGATCCAACTCCATATGTTGCAGTAAGATTTAAATATTGTTGTTGAAGTTGTTCGTATGCGCCCTTAGATTGATTATATTTATCTAGTGCAAATTGATCTTCGAATGTTGCAAAACCTGGTATTGCATCAATAATCGTAAACATATTTAGCTTACGTAAAAAATAAATGTAGTTATTTACATTTGCTAGAACAAAGCTTCTTGACATATGAGGGGCTAACAACCTTGTTAGATACAAAGGCTCTTCTAATGTTCCAAATAATATTGTGTTCTTAACTGAAATATTTAAAATTTTATTTAAGTCAATTTGCTCTCCATTAAGAGCATATCCAGTAGATGTAAATTTCCATTGATCCTGGGCGTTTGCTTGTTGGGTAGTTATATTTCCAGGTTCTCCATCAGTTATAAGATATTCAACTAAAATAGTAGAACCTAATGCAGGTACCTTTCCGTTATATCCATTCCCAAAGAATACATCGAGTCCACCAGTCTGCCCTGTTTTTACTAAACATCCTTCTAAATCAAATGTCATATCTAAAATAGATTCTTGCATGGGCCATAATTTTCCATTAACATAAACGTTTACAAAATAATTATCAATAGAAGCCCCCTTTTTAGTTGCAAAATTAAATGATTGTAATGGATCTCCTGTACCAGTTGCTTGTTGGTACTCAATAGTTCCTTGCATTATATTACAATTCAAAATATTCTTAATGCTAGTTAAGTTAAGTCTTGCCTCCTCACCAGGAAGAACAATAGTATAAGTTAATCCATTTGATTGGTTAGTAAGAGTTGTATAATTTGGAACAACTACTACACTTGAATAAGTATCTAATTTTTGACCATTCCAATTAAAAGTTAAAGTCCCTCTGGCAGCCATAGCCCTAGAAGGATTATGGCCAGTTAAACTAGCTAAACCTTTAACACTATTAGGTCGAGATGCAGTTTTAATGTTTAATTCTGTAATTGAATCTTCGATATAAAACAAAATCATTCTACCATAATTCAACATAACTTGTAACAGCTGCCCCATAGGAGATGCCATAGTAAAGTATTGTCCTACATTACCATAAGTTGTTGATAGGAAATTTATTGAATCCTGATATAGCTCGGATAAGCGAATTCGTTGTGTTTTAAATATGTTCGGTGTTCTAGCCATATTAAATTAGTTTATTTTTACATTTTTCTCCATGAAATCTTGTATATATATTAACTGCTATATCCTTTTTACAATATTTACAAACTATTCTTTTTTGTTTTATGCCAATATGTGCTTTACTCATATTATCTTTAGATTTTTCTGAATGTTTTATCCCTTTATTTTTTTTACCATTTTTTTGTAATTGTTTAATATGCTCTTTTGATAATTTTTTTCCAATTTGTCCAATACTCATATTTTTTTTAACTTCTTCAGATCTTTTTTTACCTAAATTAGATTGTCTTATCTTTTCTTTTGTTTCTTTAGATCTAATCTTTCCCCAATTAGGATTTTTTTCTCCTAAATTTGCAATTCTTATTTTTTCCTTAGTTGAATCTTTTACTTTATACGAATCGTTTTTTATTCGTGTTTCTCTTATTTTTTTTCCAATTTTAGGATCTCGTTTTTTTCCTTTTAATGAATTACCTATATTTTTTTTATGATCTGTAGAAAGAGTTTTCCCTTTTTGTTTATCACTTATTTTCTTTCTTAATTCATTTGTCCAAATAATATGACCTCCATTTTCTAAAATATTATAGCCATTTGGTGTAAGAGTATTATATTCTTTAATATATTTAGTTTCTAATATTAAATTATCTTCCACCTTACATTCTTCTAATATTTCTCTTTTAAATTTCTCTTTACCATATTTTTTAACAGAATATAACAATAATTTTCCACTTCCTAAATAATTATCATCTTGAGTTCCTTTATGTGAACCTATATATTGTTTACCATTTTTTAAATTAGTTGTAATGTAAATATAATTCATTTTTATTTTATATATCTCACTTGATAAGTATTCCAAAAGTTCTTTGATCATCAATGAATATGTCAATGACACAATAATCATATCCCTCAGCTCTTCCAAATGATACACTTGGTCTAATTCTATATTCTGCAGATTCTGAAACATATTCATCAATTTGTCTCTTGATGTCCTCTTCTAATTGTAATTTGTTTATTCTTGATTCAAATACTAAATCCTCTATTCCAGCTCCAAAATTAAGATCACCCATTACTTGTCCTTGGCGGGTGCCAAAAATAACTTTAATCTTGGAAATAATACTTTCTATAGGATCTGAGTGATCTAACACGTTCACTTTGAAGTTAGGATCTTCAGGATTTCGTATATAAATCTCTTGTATCATTTAGTTTTATTTTATATATCTAAGAAAATAGAAAAGGAGACGCTGAGTCCCCTTTAATTTTTATGATTTTATTTGGTGTTAAGTCTTAATTAATACTTTACTATAGAATATCTCAAAAGGAACAGTAAAAGAAAAATACATAATAAGTACATCTAACCACCATGATATTGCTGGATCATAAAATGAGATCGCAAAAGCTATACACATTAACATTAACATTTTAGCCAGATGCCACATATCAGTAACCCATACTAAAACAGTAGACATTATTAAATCACCAAATTTAGTTTTTGGTTTCCATTTATTATGCCACGAAAGAGATGGGTTAATCCATTGTTGATTTTTCCAAAATCTAAAGATAGAAGTTTTAAAACGAGTTTTTAGAACATCCATAGTTGCATTTAAAATTCCTGCAATTATCATTAATATGACACTTATCCACCACATTACTTTTTCTTTTCTTTTATCTTTCTAATAAGAGCTCTAACTGGATTAATAATGAATGCAAATACTATTGCAGCGACAGCGAATATTCCTACTGGAATCCATGGGACAAATGTAGCAATATAAGACCAATCGCTCCCAGTAAATTTATGAATAAATGCAAAAGCTATAGATATTAATGCTAGTATTGCAGTCCACAACCAAGGGTTTTTTAAATTTAAAAATTTCATGATGTTTGTTATTTTAGTCTAGGATAAAAACTCTCAGCCTGCATTGCCTGTCTAATTTTTAACCTGTCTATTCCTTGAGGAGCTTTTGATTTCCAAACCTTTCTTTTCTTTTTTCTTGGATCCATAGGAGAAAATGCGTGTTGTTGTCCCATATCTTCTTCAGATCTTGTATGACCTCCTTTGTAATCCTTTATAGGGATCATATCTATTTGGCCAACTCTTGGGTACCAACTTCCCCAACTTCCGGAATCCTTGCCTAATGCCATTTTGAATTCTCCGGCAGGAATTTCTATTTTCCATTCCGGATCATTTAAAATATTTATTTTTAGTTTCTTTTCTAAATCTTTAATAACTTTTTCCAGTTCCTCATAGTCTTTGGGAAATACCCAAAATGTTAAAAGTTTGTAATTAGTATAAATCCTTCCAGAATTTTTCCCTCTTTCTTTATCTTCTTTGGCATCTAATTCATTATTAGGATCGTGCATGGCTATTTGGAAAAGTTGAGGATGAGTGGAATTTCCTTTCCTTGTATATAGCTTCCCTCCATAATATCCAAATGTCACATTTCCTTGTTCATCAAATTTGATTGATTATGGAGTAGCGTTAGGGTTTTTATATTTTGCCCAAACCTTTGGATCTATTGTAGCGTTGGGATTTTCATTTAATCCAGGATAGAAACTTTCTGCTTGCATAGCTTGTCTATAAGGTAAGGGTTTTTTCTTACCATATTTATCAGAACCGGACCCTTTGCCCCATCCAGTAGATCTTTTATGATCTAATTTTTCTTTATAAGACATTAAATGTTTTTGTTTTTCTTCTGCTGGAGGCCCATGGGAACCCATATATTGTTCAATTGGTATGAATTCTTTAAAATCAGATTTCCTATCATAGTTGTTACCATATCGTCTATCTCCTGCATGAATTGGCTTACTGTTTTGTCCTAAATAAACTTCAACTTTCCATCCCTTATTCCATAAATCCTGATCAAGAGATTTTTCCATCAGATTAATAATTTTATCAAATTCATCTGAACTGGGATATGCCCAAAAAGTAATTACTTTTGGTTTGGGATATATTCTTCCTGGATATATTCTATCATGTCCATTAGTAGTTTCTGAGAAATCACAATGATATCCTTCTTTAGGATTGAATTTTACATCGATAATTTCGTCAGTTTTATCATTTATAACAACTTCAAACGCTAGGGCTCCTGATCCAAAAACGCCCCATTCCTTTCCGTCATATTCAAATTTATCAGGACTTTCTGTTATAAGGGATTCGAATGGTTTGTTTCTTCTTTCTTCTGCTTTTGCTTCAGCATCCGGATGTTTAGAGCCAAATCCTGTAGGAACATTCCTTTTTTTCTTAGTTGGATCCATAGGAGATTTACCATGTTCTCCAGCCATATCTTCTGGTGCTAATTGTTTAACACTAGTAAGATTATCATAATTTTTAAGTTTTATATACTTTGTAGAAAATCTAATATGAGGATCATTTCCCCAAGTGTCCCACTGTCCTTCTTTGGTTTTCCAAACAGCTTTTTCAGATTTATCATAATTTTTAGTATCATTAACAATTTTATCATCCTTTTCAATAACTTCTACAAGAAAATCATCCAACGCGTTTCTAATAGGTTTGTTGAAAATTTTCTTATTATTCTCATCTTTTATAAAATCACTCTCAGATGATCGTTTATTCTCCATGTATTCGGCCATTTTATCTAAAAATTTTGCCATTTCACCGGGTTTTGGGTATTCCCAAAATGAGATAAGACCTTTGCCTAGCCATATTCGTCCTGCAAATTTATAATCATGTCTTCCACTTATTAAATGGGTTTCACCAGGGGTTGACATCCAAAAGCTTCCATTATCTAATTTTTTACCCATATGGACATCTTTATTAATTATTCCAAAAGCTCTAGCGTCATCATCATTATAAGCTGCGACTTTTTCATCCCTGGTTGCACAATGCCAACTATCATGATATTCTCCCCATGCGCCAACTGTTATTCGTGGATTAGCGCACATTGTATCTGGACTTTCAGTTAAAGATGTTCTAACTACTGATTCAAATGGTTGATTTCTCTTCCATGTATTTTTATCATCTATTTTCTGACCAACTTTATCTGTTACCTTTTGATTAGGAGTTTTCTTAGTTGGATCCATCGGAGATTTTGTATGTTCCGGTCTGTTTAAATGAGATAATTTTAATTTCGGATTAGCTGGATATTCTTTTAATGTGACTATTAAGTCTTCATCATCAGCAGATAAATCAGGATTGGGAATATCAAATAGAAAATCATCAAAATCTTCCATTTCTAATTCATATACAAATATTTCATCATGCATTATAAGTTCCTGAAGAATTTCCATAAGATATCCCTTTGTTGGAGCTTCCCAAAAGGCAATTACTCCGGCCAGTGGCCATATCCTTCCCTCATAATTATTAAATGCAAAAGCTGATTTTTCTCCAACTTCTTCATGAGATGTACTTGGTGGTCCCACTTCAACTTTTCCATTTGATCCAACGCCAAATGGATGAGCTAAATCTACTGACCAATCCAAAGGTTGGCCACCTTTAGCAAATGATTGATCCGGATCTTCAAATAATTTATTTCTTACAACTTTCACCTCTAAGTAGTTTATTTTTAGTTAGTTGAACATGTGGAACCAGTCCGGAGTATTGTCGCTTGCAATCTTTTCTTTTAACTCCTTTAATTCTTCTTGTCCTTCGGCTCTAATATCTGCATAATTAATTGTAACATTTCCAAGAAGAGTATAACTGAAAGTTCCTAAAATTCTTGCTAATGAAATTTTTCCTTTTGCAATCATCCATTTAATAACAAGTGGATCATCATAAAATTCTTCGTGTGGAATAGTATTCATTGTGGTAATAAATAAAGATTCAACTGGATCTCTACCAAGTATAGCTATTCTGTGAGTGTTTAAGTTAAATTTTGTTTGAATATCTCTAAGATTAAAGGCTCTTGATAAATCCCAAAATGACCACTGAATAGTACGATATGTAATCTGATCTGAAGATAATGGAGTCAAATAAAGGTCAGCAGCCATTAATCTATCAAATTGAAGGTCGGGGTCATGAATACCAAATACTCTTGAGCCACCAGTCAATTCATAAACAACTTGAATACCTACACAGCATTCAGGTAATTGAAAAGTTCTAGTCGCTTTCCATTCTGGAGTGCCATACCATTTTTTATCTAAGATATACCAACGAGTTTCCAAAGCATCTCTGTATTCTCTGAATAACCATCTAGATTCTAAATCGATTATACGTGTAATTTCCTTATCAGGAGGTGAAAAAGGAAGAGAACAAGAGGCAGTTAATTCACCTTTTACTTCATCTATAAGTTCTTGTTTAGTCATTTAACTTTTTATTTTAATTCATCTCTGTGAGAATTTACGAATTTATTCCATTCTTCTATGGAACATCCAAGTTCTTTTATAACTTTTTTAATTCTTCTATTATTTGCTAATGTAGCTGCTAATAAAAATAGAACTAACACTGATAATATACTCGCGTATGCGCATGTTATAGGACCTATGATTGCTCTTGGTAATTTAATTACTGTAGCTAAAAATCCACTAAGGAAAAGTACTAATAATATTCCTGTGATGGTTTTACTTGGTTTTAAATTTTCTTTCTCTGTTGATTTAGAGAAATATTTAAATGCAAATTTTATCCATTTAGTTGCAGGGTATTTACTATAGGCTGCTATACCTTCTTCTACTGTAAAATTATGTTGGGCGGTGTTTGGAATCTTTGTTGACATATTATTCTTTTTCTATAAATTTCCATTCTAATTTAGATACCATTGACATATAATCTTCTCCGGCTTCTTTCATATCTTCATCTTCATAAATCCATTTAATAATGACTTTACGATTTTTTATTATTGCTTTATCAGCTAATAGGTTAAATACTACTAGCAAAGATTTTGCAGAGGATGTTGCGAAATAATCCAGATCTATAGTAACAGCCATATCTCTAGGATCTTCCAGGTATTCTTCTAGTTTATCAATTAGTGGCTGCCAAAAATCTGCTCTAGCTTCCGTCGCAATTGATCTACCCCAAATTTTTAACCTACCTTCATCTTCAATGAATTCAAGACTTGGTAATTCATGGTTTCCTGTAAATATCATTTTATATGTATCTTTTTTTAATGTATTCGTTTCCAAATACGTGTTCATCTGATTTTTTGCCGGTTAGGTTTTTAATCCACTTATAATCTCTCATTTCTTCAACCTCTACACCAACTGCCGGAGCTCTGTTTTTCTCTTCCCTATCTATAAGTACTGAGCTTTCATCTATTCTTGCTGATTTTCCAATACCTGCAAATTTTATTATGCTATCATTTATATTACAATTTAATAATTCCCAGTTATTCTCAACAAAACAATTATTAATCGTATTCTCTTTTTCTATAGTCATTCTTTGTAAATAAGAATCCGAAATTGTAGTTCCTTTAACCACCTTTGAATTATATATTCTTGCATTATTTATTGTACATGATATCATGTTACATTGTTCTAAAACTCCTTGGACATTACATAATACTAAATCAAATCCTTTTAGATTAGTGCAGTTTATATCAGCTCTTCTTAATTGATAAACTCCATATTCTGTGTCTAAATTAAATTCTCCTTCTCTAAGGTTATTATTTATGACACTCTGGAATAAAGTATTTCTAATTTTTGGCCAATAAGCTTTCATCATTTGAGTATCTCTTCTCATATCAATTCCAACTTTTATCTCCGGAAATAATTCAGTAAATTTTTCTGGTTCATAATAAGCCTCTTGAATTTTGTAAAATTCATCGGTCATAGTTTGAAGTTCTAGTAATTCAGGTTTTGTGAACTCAACTTCGTTAAGACTTTGATAAGTCTTAATAACATAATATTGAAGAACTTCTAAAATTTCTTTACTCATTTCTGAATAATCATCTCCACCAATATAATTAAACTCTAAAACTCCTTGGGTTTGATCTTTAAAATTAACTCCATAAAAATTCTTTTTTGGAATTCCAATAACATAATTTACATTCTTGACTAAATCAGGAACATAAACAGCTTCTGTTACTGGGAGTAATGTTTTTATTGACATACAATAAGGTGAATCTTCTTGTAATGGAAATTTCTCATAAATAAATTCCTCATCTATTTTAAGAACAAGTTTTTGAACATTCATACTGGAGATACTCTGGAGTGTCTTTAAATGACTATGATCAAAAGACATATTAACCCTCATCAAAGTATCACTAGTGCAAACAGAGGTCTCTGAGATCCACCCTAGGACCTCTTTCATTAACGGAATTGCTGAATCATATCTTTGTCTACCCATATGAAAAGAATAACGAGGTCTATCCCCTTCATATTCTTTTACTAAAATAGCTCGGGCAAAACTTGGAGAATGAGAAGTCCCATTTGTAAGCATTACGCTTTTGGAAGTTAACTCACTTAATTCTTTAACAATAAAGTTTGTATCTTTTGAAGAATAAAACTCAAACACATAACCCATGTTCGTGTTATTAAAAACTTCTGGTAAATTATAATGTTTTGGTTTATTCATTTAGTTATAACATTTATTTTATATATTCAATAAAAAAGGAGCTTTTAAAAGCTCCTTTAAATTTTTTATATATCTTCTTTACCTACTAACCGAAAGACCACTTTATCATCTTTATATTCGTCAAACATAACCCTTAACTTATCCTTGACTACAAAGTTGTTTAAAAATATTCGGTGCTTCTTAAATTCTTTCAGAGGAATCAATCCAGTGATATCACCAACATTGGCAATTACACCAAATTTCATAACTGCTGCTATTTCAGATTCTAAAATTTTATCCTTAGAATCAAAAATAAATTGCTGCATTTTCTTCAATTTTTCTTGTGGATCTTCTTCAGTTAATATAACTCTATTATCTTTAGTAACCTCTCCTACATAAAATTCGATTGGATCACCTGGCTTAAAATGCCATGCTTTGAATAAAGCCTTGGTTTCTTCAGTCATTTTAGAAACGTGCAATAAACCAGTAAATATAAATTCTTCCCCTGATCCAAATTCAATAAAGATACCATATTTCGAAGCACCTGTTACAGTACCGGTATATTTGTCCATTAAATCAATTTCTCTAAGTTTTTGCGGAAGTATATGGGCGATATACTTTTTATGGGACACTATAAAGGACTTCATGTCCTTTAAATAGTCTTCTATCATTACAATAACTTCTTTTCCTACATAAGATTGGAAATCTTGTATCTTATTAGCAGCGGCTAGTGACCCTGGCATAAATGCGTCAATACCTTGAACTTCTACAAAGAATCCACCTTTATTAGCTGATATTACTTTACATTTATATGCCTGTGTTGGATTTTCTAATTCCTGCATGAATTCCTGCCTGATACTCATTAAATAACCCTGCCATAATGATATTTTAACTGGATTAGATTCAATGACATATGCCATGAGATTCTCTTCGATTAATTTATCTTTATATTCTTTGATATTTAATTGTGAGGTAAATTCCTCAACGTTATTATAACCAAACATTTGTACAAATCTCTTCTCCCTCTTAAGGTCAATAGATATAGTTAATCCGCCAGCTATTTCTAAATCAATTTCAGTATCTTTAATATTAAAGATGTCTAAGACTAATACACAATCTCCTTTGGATAAATCTTTTTTAACTATTTTGGAATCTTGGCCCGAATATAAGTCGAATAACTTTTGGGCGTAGGGCTCTCGAGAGAAGCATTTATTTTTGTGGTCTGATCCTAATATCTTTATATTGGGTGTTAATTTAGAAGCTCCTGTGTAACCGTCTTCATACATTTCCCAATTAAAATCTTTTACTTGCTCGAACATTATTTTAATTTTTAAAAGTGAATAATTTAGATTATATATCCTTCATGTAAATGTTAGTTTGTGTAGTTCCGGAAAAAAGTTTAATTCTCCAGTCATTAAACTAATCTATGTAGATATATAAAATAAAAATAAATTACTATGGACTGGACACCATTATCCTTAAATACGCTAGTACCACAAATTCCTAAAATCGTAAATGACAATTTCACTGCTTTCCAACTTTACTTGGATCTTTTTTATGATGAGGTAGGAGATATTCTTGTAAAACCACTACATACAACAGGAAGAGTCAAAGGTGCCACCGGTGAATTCGTTAATGTAGTTGTAGATAACTTAACTGTAAAAAATCAGTGGACAAATCGTTACGAAAATTCAACCACTGCAGATTACGATTATTATGTAATGTACACTACCCCTGCTTTTGTGCCCAGAGATCCATGTACTTATGGAATTGATACATCAGTGTGGAACGTTCCTTATGAACCTGCAGGATTTAAAGTTATTGATGTCAATAAACCTTATTATAAAATAACAAATGAGAATCCAATAAATTTATCAAATGATAATTTATCTCAAGTTGTGGGGATATTTTTTGGGGATGCTAGTGGTACTGATGATTTTGAAATTTTACTGGATCCATGTACTTTTTTAAATTATACTGTAGATGCTAGTTCTTCAGGAATCGCTTATATGGAATTTATATCTACTAGTTATGATCCTTCTTGGGGTTCTACATGGACACAATTTAAATATGGAGCAGATGATTCCTCATCTGGTGGATCAGGTACAGTTGGGCCAGGAACTATAGGAACTATTCCAGTTTTTGATACAATAAATAATATCGGTGATTCTTCAATTTATATGAGTGGAAGCACTCTTGTAACAAGAGATATTCAAATTCATAATGCAGTAAGAGATAGTTCTGGAGGAATTTTAATAGGATATGGATCACCTGTGCAAATTAATAATCCTGAATCAGGAAGAGATGTTTCTATTTATGGAGATACTAGAATAGATGGATCTTTATATGTAAATGGAGAAGAAGTTGGTTTAAGTAAATATGATCCTACATTATCAGATGCATTAGAAATGCCGGTGGATGTTGGGGGGATTTTAGCAGGAACTACAGTAGCTGATTTAAGAGGAAAAACTTATGACCAATTATTTAATGATTTATTATTTCCAACAGTTATGGCATATATACAAACTACAAATAATGCAACATTAAGTGGAATTAGTACCGCTACTTTAGAAGTTGGTTTACCAATGACACCATCTACAACTGGAATTTATAACCCTGGAGACATTAATAATGGAGATGAAACAAATGGACCGGATTTAACTGGTTCTGGAAATTACTATACATTTAAATTACCAAATGGAACTATTGATGGAACCTATGCTACTGCAGGAGATTCACAAGCTCATGTATTTAGTTCATATAATTTAATATTTGGTTCTAACATATGGGATGTATCAATTAGTTATGACGCTGGTACAGGAGCATATTATGATAATAAATCAAACGCTGGTACTAATTTAGATGCTTTAAGAGTAGCAGGTATAAAAACTGATAATTCGAGCACTGTGACAGCTAGAAGATACGCATGGAGAGGTACAGGATTACCAGTTCCAATAAATTCTACCCAGGTAAGAGCTTTATCATCAAAAAGTTTCTTGGGTGGATCAGATACCGGAACATTTGATATAACTATTGCTCCTTCAACACCTAATGTATACTTTTTCATTCCAATTGGAAAAACAGTATTAGTAAATTATGTTCAGTCATCTATGGCTGATGTTACTAGTTCATTTACGGCAGTTCCAATATCAGTAAATGATGCAGGTGCCGCAGCACAATCATATGAATCATGGACAGCAACTATCGGTGGTGGTGGATATCCAGGAACAGCAACTTATAGAGTTACAATTAGCTAAAAAAATATAAACAATAGACATGGCAGAATTTAATTTACCATTTGGTGTAAGAATAGCAAATAATGATCCAATAGACTATGATCGTTATATAGCAACAAATATAGCTACAAGAGATGCAATCCTAACGGTCGGCAGAGCCTATGAGGGGATACAGATTTATGTGGAATCAGACAAAACGCTTTACATCTTAACAGATGCAGTCGCGCCTGTTTGGGATGTGGTGGGATCTGATTCTTCAGCACTGGCTGATTTTAAAGAATACGTTGATGGATCGTTGGGAACCAGAGATGCTTCTATAGCTAATTTAGTTATTATAACTGATAATTTAGATACCTCAATTGGGGATTTAGATACGTTAACTCAGACTCATACAACAAATGTTGCTCAACTAGATGCTTCAATCGTTAGAATTGATGTATCACTAAATGATGCAATCGAAGCGGCAACATTGTTTCCAACATTCTCATATGTTGATGCTTCTCTTGAAGAAAGAGATACTTCAATAAGTAATTTGGAAATTAATAAACTCGATAATACTACAGATACATTTACTGGAATTCTAACTATTGATGGTTCATTAACAATTTCTAAAGATTTAACAATCGATGGCTCTGTTACTTATATAAATACCACTAATCTTGATGTTTCTGATAATATCATTTATATTAATACAGGAATGAGTGGAACTCCACCAGGAACAATGGTTTCTGGATTAAAAATTAATAGAGGAGATGCTTCCGATTATTACTTTATTTTCTCTGAAGCAGATGATACATTTAGAGTTGGATCTGAAACAAATGAGGGAAATTTACCAGGAAATACACAAGCTGTTGCAACTAGAGAAGATAATCCAACAACTAATGGAGTTCCCTATTGGAATAATATAAAAAATAGGTATGATACATCAATAGGACTTGTTTATAATGGCACTGGACAACTAAGCGTAGGAATTTCTAGAATCCTAGATTCCACTGGATCTACTGTCATAAAAAATGATAATAATACATTTATAACTGCAGGTGGAACAAATGCTTCATTAACTAGCCCCGGAACGGGGTCAAAGGGGTTCTTCGCAGGTAGTACTATATCCAGAGTTAGTAATACTCAAATAGCATTAGGTTCTTTTGCAGCAGGATCTACATACTTTACTATTTCAGATACTGGTGGGCAATCCAATATATTAGATATAAAAGGGTTTGGCGGTTCAACTACTTCGATATTTAAAATAGGAAAAACTGGGGAAGTATATTGCCCAAGTATTGGTGATGGATCGACCGGTCAAGTTCTTTATTACAATACATTAAATGGAAAAATTACATATGATACGATTAGTACAGGAAAAGACTATGATGCTTCAATCACAGCGTTATATTTAGAAAATAATATTCAAGATGCTTCAATTGAAAGAATAGATGCTTCATTAAATGATACAATTGAAGGAGCTACCTTATTCACATCATTCTCATATGTTGATGGTTCATTAGCAACAAGAGATGGGTCTATTAATTATCTTTTTAATAATGTATTACAACCTTTTGATAGCCTATCTGTAACTAATGACGGTTCAATAGGTGGAGCATTAAAAGTGGATTCATCTATTTATGCTAGTAATATCATAGAAAATGGAACTGGGGGAGTTACAATAGAAAAAATTAAGTTTGATAACCAAAGAATAACATTATCACCATTTTATACTACATACATACAGGCCGGATATTCTCTAGATACTTATGTAGATGGGACTAAAATATCTTCCCTTCAACCAGGAAATACAACATTCTATCATTCATCAGACGTGGGAACAAATGGTGGTATAGTTATTGAAAACTCGGCTGATAACCAACAAGGCCCAAAACTAGCACTTATTAAGAAAAGAACGGGGCAAACAGCTAGTGATGGTGATAGAATAGGAACTGTGGCGGCATTTTTCTATAATGATGCTGGTACACCAGAAGTGAAAGAAGGTGGGGGGATGTATCTAGATCTAGTAGATGTATGTACCGGAATAGAAGATACTCAATTATCATTTAAAAGAATAGAAAATGGAACCTTAACTACATATACTCTAGATGATTTAATTGAAGCATCATTAAGTACTCTAACAGATGTATCAATATCAGATGCATCAATATATGATACTCTTAATTATGACTCAGATACTTCAACTTGGATAAATGAACAAAGAGAATGGTACGTTGATTCAAGTTTAATACAAATAGTTAATGATGATTATGATGTACAATTAAACTCTATTAATGTTGAAGAAGATGCCGGAGAGGTATCACTTGTAGATATGGGGATTTCATCAGTTCCTGCAGTAAATACTATAGAATCATATTCCTTTGACATAGCAGGTAATCCGGTGGCTAAAATTTATGCAAAAGCTGATGGAGCGGGAGATGCTAGCATAACAGGATTTGTTGTAGAAGCAGATGCTCAATATATGGGTCCACCAGATTCTAATGGATCATGGAGATTTTACCCGGACACAGATGGTAGTTTAGTATTTGAAAGAAGAATTGCTGGCACATGGACATATAAAGGCGCGTTTGCAGGATAAAATAACAATTAAATTAATATCATGAGTGGAAAACTTAATATAAAACCAGGTTCTACAGGGGATGCAATTATAAATCCTTTAGGTATGGGAAGTATAATAATGTCAGGGAATATTCCTTATCCAAAATTTTATGACATTCATGATGCTTCAATCTGGACCAATAAAACTTCATGGGCAGATAATGGGCCGGCACGACTTAGTATTGTGGAAGATAAAGTATTATTAGCTAATTATTCTAGCAATTCTTCTAATGCTGATTTTCTATCTTTAGAACTTTCGGATGGTACTGAAAATTGGAAAAGTCTTTTAAGTTCCGGCGGGTATCCTACTTTTATTACAGCAGATAGTTCTATTGATAATTATTATTGGGGTGATGGGTATGCAGCCGGACAGGCAGGAAAAACTAATTCAGCGTTTGCACAGCAATGGAAAGTAAGTAAAACCGGTGATCAATTAAGAGAAAGAATAAATAAATCAGGGACTATGATTTATACCCTTGAAGGATATGGATCGACATCAGGATATCCAATACGTAAACTTAGAGCTTCAGATGGAGGAGAAGAATGGGCAGTTTCACTAGGAACTCTTGGTTCTTCATATATAGAATTAGATTTAGATGAGGAATATTTAATTGTGACAGGTAGAAGTTATATTGTAAGATTAGATGCAGATGGTTCAACAAATTGGACATATACTAATAGTAATGCGAATACTAGGTATAACAGACCAGCTATAGATAATGATAATGCTGTATATTCTACTAAATATGATGGTACTGCAGGTGTGCTTACAAATAAATTAATCAAACTTGATGGAACTAATGCTATGAATTTATTATGGTCAATTGATTTATCTACAAATTCTGCAGCAGATAATTATAATAGAGCTTTAGGATGTGTCATGGCCGATGACGGAAATGTATGGGTACAACTTAGGGTAGGTACTGCAAATTCAACGGCAACAGAATACATTAGAAAATATAGAGCTTCGGACGGTTTGTTTATGGAAAGTTATCAAATAACAACATTAGCATCCGGTTTATATATGCAATCATTTAAAGCTATAGAAGAAACAGATGATATAATCGCATCATTACACGATAGCACTCCATCTAATTACAATGAAGTAGGAAGATACCGATTGAAACCAAATAAAGATAATTTGATATGAGTTTTGGAACATTAGAAGAAAGAGAAACAAAAGTACTTAATATAATTCAAGTACATAAAGATTCCGAAATTCAGGATGAAAATGATTATGGATTATTAATGGAAAAATATGTGTATTATAATGATGTTGATATATTTAACTTATTTAAATTGTTCCAAGAATCATTAACACAATCATTTAATGATGGAGAATCTTATAACAGTGAAGATCTTTCAGATTTTTTAGCAATAAAAGAAGTTATGAGAATAAAATATCCTGAATTAGTTGAGCCTGATATTTATGTGGATGGAGTGCAATTAGATTAAAATAAATTGATTCTCAGTGGGCTTTCCCGAGTATAATAGATAAATATAAAAAATTAAAAAAGAAATAATAAAATATGTCACAAATTACGCCTTTTGTTAAACGAATGAGAACCCAGGGTGGAACTTTATATACATTTAGTTCTGCTGTTGAGGATATTGGCCTGAACATAAATGAGCGAAATAACATTGTTAAGATGTCTAATTTTGCTTTGCTTGATATTCCCGAAATTACAGCCCCTACTAATTTACAGCAAAATAGATTTAACCCATTTGCTATTAGTGGTGGATTGGAGAATTTTGAAGATTCTGCAAGTATTAAGGATGGTCGTGTTATTGTGGCTGAATCTTTTCAAAATTATGCTCTTAACTTAGAAACTTGGTTACTTTCAGAGGATGATTATAATCCTGCTTTATTAAGAACTGTTTCTGAAAGAGTGTTCTGGAAATGGATGAAGGAAACTGGTTCTGTTCGTTGGACTAAGGACGTTTCTAATAATGGATATTTTATCGAGGAAATTGACACAGATTCTTCTGTTGGTTATAACTCGGTTGTAAAATATGTTGGTGAAATTAGCGCCGGTTCTGTAAGAACTGATACTTTTGGAACATATAACGAGACATACGTTTTAGTTCCAACTTCACACGGCCAAACAAGGACTTATTTTAAACAAACTTTTGATGATAACTACTTCCCGAAAATGAAATTAGGAGAAGGTGGGATAAACATTAAAGGAAGAGAAAATTATACTAAACCTCATCCAGATGGATTAAGTATGATAGCGGATTATGATGTTCTTAATTCAAGTACTGTAGCAGGAACATATGACATGTTTGTTGATGTCCATGATGGATCTAGTTATCAACCTGGAACATGGTATACTGGTCAGGGACAATCGTTTGTTGATGAAAATTGGTATGCTACTGATTCATCTGCAATATTAGATGATCCAAGTACATATAATTACAATATTAAATATGACAATGGAGCTGATGAAATTGAATTCCAAAGATCTAATGTGGATGCTGTTGGGATTGAATATAATCTAAACAATCTTAAAAATATATTTGGAGATTCAACCCTTACATGGGATAAAATGGCGATCGAAGATTCTGTTGATGATGAATTCCAATTTAATGCTGTTCTTATTTATTATACAGTCTATAATAAAACATTAGACAAAGTATTAGCGACTAACTTATTAGGAGTTTTATTTTTAGATGCTGCCGCTGGTAATACATCAGGATTCCCCGAAATGGAAATCGCTATTCCTCAATTAACTAAATTACAAAGTACTGCAACAGGATTTGGTTCATCATACTCATTCAGAGTTAATATCAAATCTGATAATATGATTGATGATACTCAAGCGACTATCTTCGATGAGTCTACCTCATCTCAAACTGCACTTTATAACTGGACATCAGTTTTCGCTAATTTAGAAAAAACGTTAAGTATATTAAATCAACATACCGGTACAATAAATTATATCACTGAGCAATACATGGATATTTCAGGTATTCAAACTCAACAAGGAAATACTTTAACCGATGTTCAAAATCAAATAAATAGTATTGATAGTTATATTGGTGATGGAACACCTGGTTCATTAGCAATGTATGCAGAAGGAGATGATCCATTAATTGATTCATCTATTTATATGAATCTTGATGGGCCAAATGATTGGATTGGTGTTTTTACTCCAGATCCTTCATTTCCATTCCATGTTGATTCCAGTATGAAAGCTATGGATATTACTATCGAAAATGCTATAAGAGATACAAGTGGAAATATTCTTTTAGGATATGGTTCACCTTTACAAATTGGTTCATCTACTAATTACAGACAAGTAAATATTTATACAGGTGGAATAACACCAGGAATAACTGTTTATGATAACAATGCTGTTAATATTGATGGATCTGTTATAATTAATAATGGCTTAGATGTTTCCGGTAATGTAAGTATTAATGAATCTCTTATAATTACTGGTGATTTAGATGTTTCCGGAAATGTAAGTATGGAAGGAGCCGGTATACAAATTGATGGATATTTTAAAGAATCTTCAATAGGAACTGGACTTATATGGAATGCTGGATTATTAGATGTTTCTACTTCTGGAGGAGGAAGTGGAGGTATTACTACAATATCAACATTATCTCCTATAACTGGAGGAATAATTACATCTGATGGCTCAATAGGTATTGATCAAGCTACAACTAGTTCTGATGGTTATCTTACAAGTGCAAATTGGAATACCTTTAATAACAAACAAACTGATGTAACAGGATTAAGTCTCGGGGATCCATTATTAGCAACAGATTGGTTAATAGCGAGTAATGGGGGCACCGCAAATAGACAAGTAATTTCAGGCATAGGGCTTAGTAAATTTACTAATGATGAAGGTTGGACATCTAATGCTGGGACATTAACATCAATAGCGACAGGAAATGGATTAACAGGAGGACCTATAACAAATACAGGTACCATTACTATGGGTACTCCGGGAACATTAACTGGAAGTACTTCTAATTCTGTTTCTGCATCAAGTCATACTCATACAATAAATGATTTCACATCAACTGTTGGTGGTTTAGCTCCTGCATCTGGTGGAGGAACAACTAATTTCCTTAGAGCTGATGGTACTTGGCAACCAGCTGGTGGTGGAGGAAGTGGAACAGTAACTTCAGTTGGTTCCGGAAATGGAATGAATTTTACTACTATAAATTTATCGGGTCTTGTTTCAATGGCTACGCCATCTACCGTAACATCAACTTCTAGCAATAATGCAGGGACTGGTACGCATTCACATGCGCTTGGATTGATCAATACTGCTGATATCACAGTAGGGACTTTACCCGTAGCCAGAGGAGGAACAGGAGTTTCTTCTTTATCAGCTAATCATATTTTAAGAGGTGGATCATCGGTAACAACAAGTTCTGGTTTACAATATAATGGAAGCACATTAAGTGTAACTGGAGCTGCAACAGTTACTGGGGAAATCACCGGATTTTATTCTGATAAAAGATTAAAGACGGATATCTTACCTATTGAATCTCCATTAGATAAAATATCTCAAATTACTGGTATGACATATACGCCTAACGAATTAGCACCAAAATATAACGAAGATGAAGAAGATATAAGAAGAATAGGGGTTTTCGCGCAAGATGTTCAAAGTGTTTTACCAGAAGCAATAAGATTTGCCCCATTTGATAGAGATGAATTAGGAGAATCTATATCAGGTGAAGATTATTTAACAGTTAATTATGAGAATTTAGTTCCTCTATTATTAGAAGGTATTAAAGAATTAACTGATAGAGTTAAAGAACTTGAAGAAGTAATTAAAAATAAAGAATAAAATGGCGTTAGGAACTACAAATATATCCATATCAGCAGTAATGGCGCAAGCTGGACTTCCAGCACCTTCTACAGGTTCCAACATTACTTGGTCAACCTTAACCAGTTATAGTGGTATCAATAAGTGGGCTAGATTTGCACCGGGAGCTTTGGGTGTTGATTCAAATAGTGATACAGTTGTCACACCACCTGCTACTAATAAGAAAATTGGAGATTTTAGATTATATAATCACACGGCTAATGTACCATCTGCTTATGGAAGTAGTGGAACCAAAAATTATATTGGATCTGGATCTATTTCTAATTTGGTGGGGGTGGCGTTACCCGAGGCAATGAATATTTGGTCGTATGCTTTTCAAGCGGATACCTTTTATCATCGAATGTATAAATCTGCAGCGGATAGAATTACTGGAGCAAATCCAATTGCTGCATCCGGGACTGCTATTAAAAATTTAACATATTCTACTGTAACTCCACCATCTGGACATTCTCGAACATCTAATAAAGTGGCAGGAAGCACACAAATTGGAAATGCATTAACTGTTAATCCAGTTGTAGCTGGATTTTCAACTCCTAATCAAATAGTATATACCGATGTATGGCTAGGAGCCGCAGCAACAGGTGCCAGGAAAATGAATTTAGGAACTAGTAAAGCGGGAGCATACACTCAATTCACTGCTCACCAACAACAATTACCAAAAATCTCTGGATATTACAATAATATTACTGCTCCTTCCGGATATCAAAATGCAGTAATGATAATTGCTACTAGTAATACAGCCAATTGTACTAGTAATTCTCCGATTACTAGAAGTGTTGGAACAACTACAGTTACTTGTTATGTAAAAATATTTGCTCAATCTACTTCAGATTATCAAATGTATGTTTTACAAGTATCTTCGGCAGTTATAAATATCTCACAAGGTGGTTCAACACAATCTAAAACTGTTTCGAGTGGTTGGTATAATTATAGTCCACACTATCTTAATGAGACTTTAACTATCTCTGGTGGAAGTATGAGTTATGACGAAACATTTTCAGTTACAGTATCTAGCGTAGTTTTCCCTGGAACTCCAGGAAAAACGGCATGTTAAAGTTAAATATAAAACAATGGGAAACATAATAAAAGACATAGAAGATCAATTATCACAGCATCCAAGAATATTAGCCTTGATAGATCCATCAATTGGAATTTTTGATGCAGATAAATTAGAAAATACTAAATTTATAAATGTCGAAAAAGGATTAAAGGTAGTTGGAGATATTTATGATAGAGATGAAATAACTATAACAGTGACTGATGATTATGAACTTCTACCATTTATAATGGGAGATAGTATCATTACGGCTTTAAGTGAAATAGAGGATAGGACAAGAATATATGATCCTGGAGATATATCTACTTGGGCAGATATAAGAGCTGCAAAAGTATGGACTGGAAATATAACAGTAGAAGATGGATCAGTTTGGAATGGAACTGAATTAGTAGATGGTTCAATAAATGTTAAAGAATTCATAGATGGTTCTATATACATTCCAGTAGATACTTTATATATGATATGTTCAGATCCAGATGTAAGTTATGGATTTGATGGAGAAGAATATTTTCTTAAACAAAAATTCTATATCAGTAATAACTACGATAAATAAATATAAATAAAAGATACAAAATGGGAGATAAAATAAATTCATTTACTGAAACGGTTAATCAATTAGTTGAGCAAGTTAATATTGCTACCGAATTTGCTGTTAAAACAAATGAAAGTTTAACAACGCAGGAAGATACTGTTGATATGGAGATTGAATCATTTGATTTAGTAACAGGCGATCCATCTATGGTTACGTATTCAATACCATCATATAACACTATGATTAATAAGGTAAATAATGCAGTTGATACAGTAGATATATTCGTAAAAGGTCAGGGGAAAGTATTATTAAAGGATGGGACTTATAGAGAAGTTCTTACTATTCCAGTACCTGTTTCTCCGGAGGAGATTGTAGGTGTAGGAATTCCTTCCCAATTCAACGCAAAGAATAATTGGTTCTTCGAAGATATGATGTTTCCTCAATTAACTGTGTCTTTTGATCTTAAAAACAAAATAGATGACCGGTCAGATAGAATTTCTGTAAGAAGAGTTATTTTTGATAATTTTGATACTACTGAAACTCAATGGTTCTTAGATAATATTGTTGGAGAAGAATTAACATATTATGACACAATTACACTTTTGAATGAAAATAATAAAAAATATTGGCAAGATGATGAGGTTCTAGATCTTCCGTTATCAACTGAACCATTTACTGGATATTTCACAATTCTTGATAAAAGAACAATTGATAGTAAAGAATGGTATTATTTAGATACCCTAAATTATGGAATTCCTTCTGATGAACCAGTTGTAAAAAATCTTGAATTGGCTAAAGGTAATTTCCTAAGATTCAACAACTCTATTTATAAAGTTGATGAAATTGAAGTAACAGAAAAAAGAGTACATTTGATTGCGACAGTTGGATTTGATCATCCATCAGTAAGTTACAGTTTTGAAATATATAGTGCTCCGTTTAGTACTAAGATTGCAGATATTCCAATTGGATATGATGAATGCGATGTAATATTCATAAAAGGAGTTAATGATGACTATAATATTCTAGCTGATAATTGGGGAAATAGTATTTCATTTTATACTAATGATTTAATATTAGAAGATAATGTTTTAACATTAGAAGAGTATTATAATGAATATGTTAGTGATTTTGGAAAACAATTTCAAGGGCAAGCCAAGGAAAAATTTATTCCAGCTTTTTTTGGTGTTGTTCCAGACCCACCAACACCTGAGACACAAGCTTTTCAAGTAGTTCAAATCAATACTCAATTAAATGCTGCATTAGATAAAGATGAAGTTAAAAATGCTCAAACACAAATTGAAAGTACTAAGACTATTATTAATTCTCTTAAGAACACAATTTCTCAGCAAAAAGCTGAATTAGTTTCAATTACTGATACTGCTCAAAGAGAAGACTTAAATTCTAAAATTGCTAATAATGTTAGAGATTTATCAGAAAGAACAGTTGAATATCAATCTCTTGTTAGATCTTTATCTACGTTAGCATATGAAAGTGATGCAGTTAATGCTTCTCCAAAATATAGAGTAAGAGGATTCTTTGATATTCCTAATGGCAAAGCTAATAGTGTATATGAAAAACCACAAGATATAATTCAATTTGAAATAGCATATCGTTATTTAAAATTAGATAATACTGGCACTGATTTAAAAACTCTTACAAATACTGATCCTAGTACAGGTAAAGTAAAAAGAGGAGTATATAGCGATTGGACGATAGTTCCTTCATTAATTAAAGAAAGAGTTTATGATTCATCTTTAAATAGGTATGTATGGGAACAACCTAGTATAGCTGATGGAGATTGGGTGAATATCAATCAAGTGGATATCCCAATAAGAAAAGGAGAAAAGGTTGAATTTAAACTTAGATCTATTTCTGAAGCTGGGTGGCCGACTAACCCAAAGAAATCATTATATTCTGATACAGTGATAATTGATTTTCCACCAAACTTATCAGGTTCGGATCAAGTAACTAATATCTTAACTGATGCAGTTTCTGAAGAGAATCAAATAAAATTAGAAGAAACATTAAGCGCATCCGGAGTAACAACTCACTTATCTGATAGTATTCCAAATCCTAATACAGGAGATGGTACATACTTTAAACATCAAGCTGTTAATTTAGCATATGATCTTTCTAAAAAAGATGAAGGGGGAATTATTACCGAGACAAATACAACTGATTTACAAACTCAAATAGCTAATTTAGCACCAAATACTTATGTAACTTTAACAAATCCCGGTGGAGCAGTTTCATCAACGACTCCCCAATTAACAGGAACTCTTCAATTATTAATACAGGCGATGGTGAATACTACACCTGGAATATACGATGAGTTTGAAACATTAATTCCATAATAATTATGATAAAATATTTTGAAGATAATGTAGTTTTAACCTCTCAAAATCCAGAGGCATTTTTAGTAATGGAATTCGAAGGGGCAGATACCCCAGGTTATGTTGATCCATCTATTAATTTATCAGCTATTGATTTATATGTAAACGGATGGGATACAGAAACTATTTCTGCAGCTGATGGTTCTGCTGCAGTGTTATATGAAAGCGGGGTAAATGCAGTATTTCATTTATTCACAGATTCAGTAGAAGATTTTGATTATAATCTAACTTTTATTACACCTGATGGAAATATAGACGTTTCCATTTATAACAGGCCATTTTTACTAGATGAAAATGAATTTAATGCATTTGAAAACTTTTCTCCATTGGTTGATAATGAGGCTTCATATCTTTTATTAAGAACAAATCCTAAATATTCTGGAAATGTTAAATTAATGGTCGATGTTAGTGAAAATATGTTCTTAGATACCTTTAAAGTTTCTGATATTTTATCTAACAAAAAATATAGAAGACAAGCAGTATCTGGAAATAGTTTTTTATCTGGTGATATACGAAGAGTATTTTCAAGTTTACCATCTGGAGAAATTTTCAGAGTCGCAGCAATTGACACATTAAATATATCCAATCCCAAAACTGATTATTTTGATCAATACAACACAAGATATAATTACGGTGCAAGAATTTTAATAGATGAATTATATTCAGAAGAATATTCTATATTAGCTCCGTTATGGATAAATAATAAACTTCCCGATCATTTTGCAGTATTTAGATTAGATGGAAATTTTAATCAAGAAACTTATGATGGAGATTCTTTAAATGAATTAGCGCATAAATATATTACAAATGGCGAATTGATAGAAAGTTGGAACATGAAATCAAATGTACCACTAGGAACATATCTTAATAATCATTTAAGCGAATTGCTAAAAGTTGAATCTCCTGTAACTCTTTCATTAAATGAATATGACCCAAATACTTGGAATGGTATGACGGTTGATAAAGGAATTATTGCAGGAAGATCTGAGGTACCTTATTTCTTTAATAAAACTGCTCATAATTTTACTGATCTGAATGCCTTTGTTTCGCAAGGATTTGAAAGAAATAACTTATTATGTCCAAACTTATTAAATATTGAATTTGCCTTTAATGATTCAGATGTAAGTGCTTATACGATGCAAAGATATTTTGGTTTGTATCTTTCTGAAAATGAATTATATGAATTTTCATACTATAGTGATGAACCAGATTCAAGTATAAACATCATTTCACTAGATGGAAAAGATGTATTAAACTTTGCAGATTCTTCCGTATTTGATTCATCTACTGGTGTAGTAAATGAAACTTATGAAAATAGATTATTTGTATTAAATGATGGGGTAGAATTAGAAAGAATAACTTCTATAAGTCAGTTTAATGATACAAATGAATACATAGAAGAATATGTAAATAAATTAGGCAAAAATATTTTTAACACACCTATAATTAAGAAAGATCTAAATACTTTCATATCTTTAAAAATTAACAGCATTTTAAAACAAGGCGAACATTTAAGAGTTATAAACAAAACCCAAAACATTATATGGGAAGTTTATGGATCCGAAACAGAAGTATTAAATGTAGGTGAAGCTGGACCATATGTTTCTCATAATGAACCATCACTTGGTTATCCTAATCTTTATAGAACGTCTTTTTCTGTATTAGGAGATATAAGTGATCAAGCAGAATCTATTAGAAACGCATTCACAATGTTTTCTGATTATGAATTTGCTCCATTTAAAGTTGGATTTGCAAAAGAAGATGGATTAAGCTTAATACTTAATGATGCTGATGATGTCGATGAATATTTGTTCCAAAGATTAACTTCACAAATAGCCTATTCGATAGGAGATCCGGCTAGTTTATTTAACAATGCCTCTGCACCTGGAGATATAAGTTTCTTTGGGGTATTAACTCCAGATGCTTCAGACTTCACTAGAATCCCTTATGATGCATCTTATGGTCCTATTGATTTTGAATTATATGGTGATAGATTTTCTTTAATATTAGATATGATAAATTCAGATGAATATAATGTTTATTCATTTGATTCAACTATGGTAGAATTATTTACTGAAAATGTATTATATAATGCGATCGATGGGTGGAATAGATTAATTAATAATTGGGATATAAGCGCAGGAGTTTCACATCAATATCAATGGGTAGATGATCCAACTACTCAATATGAAAATTCCATAATTATAACTGATTATGAAATAGATATAGGTCAAGACAATATTTGGTGGGCGTATGACGTTTATCCATTATACGTATCTTTATTGGGAATTAATCCTGTTAAAGATTTAGATTTCACTGTATATGATTCATCAACGAATTCTATGGACTTCAAAAGTGATTATTGGAATGCTCATGATGGAGATGAGTTAACTTATCAAGAAACTATTGAGGTAGGAGAAACAAAAATTTT
>Ga0208771_1000315_pt1 | contig 30055 bp, 23 predicted proteins | sample AntAceMetag02UKX_FD_184775 | JGI IMG/M metagenome (GOLD analysis project Ga0208771, IMG submission 184775) | Saline lake microbial communities from Ace Lake, Antarctica - Antarctic Ace Lake Metagenome 02UKX (SPAdes) (version 2) | ecosystem: Environmental > Aquatic > Non-marine Saline and... | reverse complement strand
CTTCTGCGATAAAACACTGGATTAAGCATAGGGGGGACCTCTACCGGGAAAAACAGGGTGTTACAGCTCAAATCAGAAGGAAAAATCTGTCCAAATCGGCGATCTTAGATTATTTTGGACAGCACTGGGTTGGACCACAATATCTCCCCGAATCCATTTCCGATTATACTATTACTTCTGTGCTTCCAGCCTCAATTATCAAGGGGAACGATTCGACCACTACCCCTTTCGTTCACATCCCTTAAAATCCAAAAAATCGCCAAGGATGAGGCTAGCTATTAATGCTATCGGAATAACTGATTCGGAAAAAGATAGACCAAGATAGAAGTTAGTAACTCTGAATCCTCTAAAACTCCAAAACATGGCAAACTTGAGGATAGAGACGCCAATGAGAAGCACAATAGCCATACTTCCTCGGCGAGTCCAACTGGTGAGCGATGAGAAGATGCATAATATAAGAAGCCCTGCAATCACCATTACTGAATAACGTAACACATACAATATAGAAACAGGCCGAAGATATAAGACTTTCCAAATGAACAAATTTAATAGGAAAGAAAATGTAACTATTGAAGAAGCCTGCACTATAAGTTGAACGTCTCTTCTTCCAAGAGCAACACGAGGAATTATGTATAGCGCCCCAAGAACAAAAACGCAAATAGAGAATAGTAATATGTGCTGAAAATGATGAGAACCGGAAAGAAAAACATAGAAGGTAATATAGTAAGCTACCAAGAAGAATGGAATAATAAGACTAATTCTAAAGAATATCCTTCTTGCCATGACTTACTTGAGCATTTTGCCTAAACGTGACTTAAAACAACCCGCATAAGCGGGCAGAAAATAGCCGAATCTAGTTCCGATTATCCGGTTGCTTCTGTGCTTCCAGCCTCAATTGTCAAGGGGAAAGATTTGACCCCTTTTTCCCCAAGGAGAAGATACGCAGGTCCAACCCGATTTCCAATCTAGGGGTCCGACACCGATTTTGGACTAGCAACGCTGATGGTTAAATGAAAAGAAGAAAGATGCGACCCCTTACGCATTCCGACCGGGGCATCCCCGGCAGTTCCGAATCTGAAATGGCTGCTTTTTCTTCTGCCGGCATCAGTATAAATCACCATCCATTGCAGAATAGATATTTTTCACACCAGCTTCTTGCATCTCATGCAACAAGGCCAAACGGTTAAAATTTTCCGGTGAACTATAATTTTGTTCATGAACCATGACAATCGCTTTAACGCCGGATTCCTCCTGAACTCTCTTCATATCTTTTGGAAACATGTGTAATGCACCAATGTTTTTTTCCTTCTCTTGTAATGTGTTTCCACCCCAGGGAGCATATTTTAAATTTTTCCAGGTACACCCTTCCATTACCAGGATATCGGCATTTTTAGCCGCTTCTATAAGTCCTTTAGAATGATGACCGTCTCCCCCAAAAGCGATAACCCTTCCATCAGGTTTTGTGGTAAAGCGATAAGCGTACGTATATCTCAAAGAACCGTGAGCATGATACGTTCTAAACGCTTCAACTTTCACATTATCGTCTTCAAAGAAAGGTCCTGGAAATTCAGTATCTGGATCAATTTCTCCTACTGTAGCGGAACTGCCTTCAGGAGTTGCATGCGTAGGCCCTTGAGTCCCCGTCTGTCTATCTACTTGCCAGCCATTCACGATACAATCAATTAAATCTTCTGTTCCCACTGGACCGAAAATAACTTTATCCGTTGTCGATCCATATTTGTAAGGACTTAATATAAAAGAAGGAATACCTACGGTATGGTCTTCATGCAAATGTGTGATAAATAAATATTTGAGATTATTTAGATCGAAAACTTTTATTAAATCTACTCCCTTTTGAGTTATCGCTGAACGGTTCAACGCTCTGTACCATCCCTCTCCACAGTCTATAAAATAGGGATAATCATTAACAATAAGTGCCATTGCGGGACCAAAGCGGTACGTATTTGCAGATGGAAGTCCTGTCCCCATCGTAAGAAGTTTTGAAGATTTATCTTTAGGAGACCGATCTAAAGGGCCTCTATTATAAAAAATTGGCCAGGTCTCGGGCAGCACGAGCGAAGTGACTTTCGCGGGACGAACGAAAGGATCATTCATATAATTTCTTTCAGTAGTTTTCGCTCCTTCTGCTAGATTGTCTGCGTAGTCGTCTGCAATAGAGATTTGTCCAATCCCGAGAAGGCAAAAAACCAAACCGGCATTTAACAGTAAATTTTTATTAGAGTTAAAACGCATACCACATACCCTCCTTTAAATGTTTTTTAAACTAGCTTATTACTCTACAGGAGTTTTAATTTTATAGGGCTCCACCTCAAGAATCGCATTATTAGGATCATCAGGTCCACTAAAAAAGCCTGTTCTTTGTGCGTCATCAAAGGATTCTGGACAACTCAAGCCGGTTTGCTTTGTATAGTTTGATCAGGTATAATCGTCTCCGCTGAGCTTATCGTTAGCTGTTTCTGATAATCGATAAAAAGAAAGGACTACGACAATGAAACCACGCTTCATGCTGAATTCATTATGGGCACTTATCATGATTGCTATTCGCGGCGCGTTACCGGCGCCGGCGAGCCCAGCCCCCGCCGAGGCGACGGACGAGGGAAAGCGCAACGTTCTCTTCATCACCTGTGATCAGCGGATGTATCAGGCGGTCCGGGCGAAGAGATTCCGCCAGCCGGCTCTCGAGCGGCTTGCGGACCGTGGAGTCACCTTCCAGAACCACTACATTGCGTCGGCGGTCTGCACGCCGTCACGCGGTGCGATCTACAGCGGCCTCGCCCCGCAGGTGACGGGAATCCAGGAGGAGATGATGTTCGGCTGGACGCCGAGCCTCCCCACGAACGCTGTCTCCCTCGGGACCGCTATGAAGAGACTCGGTTACGCGACGGCGTACTTCGGCAAATTCGAACTCGACCGGGACATCGTGTTCCCGAAACCAGGGGTGAACTATGCCGACGCGCTCAAGAAGTACGGATTCGACGTATGGCAGCCCTACGGCGAGGTGACAGGCGAGAAGAACCAGGGATACGAGGTGGACGGCGTTATCGGCGCGGAGGGAATAGGTTGGCTGCGCACGAACGCCGAGCGTCTACGAAAGGCGGATCAGCCGTGGTTCCTCGTCCTCTCCTTTATCAACCCACACGACATCTTCTTCGCCGATGTAAACCCTCCCGGCGAGTCCGTGCAGAAGGGCTTGAAGCCGGGGGCGATCGCGCCGATCCCCGCCGACGCCCAGTCCCGCAAGCAGTGGGACTTCCCGATGTGGAGCACACTCGACGAGTCGCTCCGGGCACCCGGGCGGCCAGGCACCCACTGGGAGTTCTACCGGGGGATCGTCAACGTCATGGGAGAGATCCCGACCAAGCGGCCGGACATGTGGCGCGCCTACAATAATTTCTACCTGAACCTCCTCCAGGAGAACGACCGGTGTATTGGACAGGTACTGGACGCGCTCGACGACCTCGATCTGTGGAAGGATACTGTGGTGGTCTTCACTTCCGACCACGGGGAACTCTGCGGCGCGCACGGCGGTCTCCGGAACAAGGGGCCGGTCTCCTACGAGCAGAACGTCCACGTGCCGGCGATCGTAGTCCACCCGGACGTGAAGGGGGGGCAGACCACCCGGGCACTAACAAGCCACATCGATATCCTGCCCACGCTTGTGGGACTGACCGGTGCCCCCCAGGATGCCGTGGCCGAGATTACGAAGGGGCTCCCGGGCCGGGACTTCTCCACCGTCCTGGCGAGTCCGTCGAGCGCCCCGCTCGACGCGGTGCGTCCAGGCATCCTCTTCAACTACGTGGGGCTCTCCACCGTGGACGCGCCCTTCTTCACGAGCATCTTTCAGACAGGGTTTGGGAAGGACGGGGCGTTCGCGATGACGCCTGCTGGACTCGCCGAGAACCACCCCGACCTCTCCAAGCGGGGCTTCCTCGCCATGACCTTCGATGGAAGATACAAGTTCGCACGCTACTACGCGCCCGCGAAGTTCAACACTCCAACTACTTTGGAGCAAATCTTGCGTGACAATGACATCGAACTATTCGACCTGAAAAACGATCCGGATGAGAGGAAGAATCTGGCCGTTGAACCGGAAAAACACAAGGCCACGATTCTGCGGATGAACACCCTTCTAAACGAACTCATTGCCCGCGAGGTTGGGGCAAACGACGGCCAGTTCCTCCCGCCGGCGGTACGCCCCAAGGGTAACGTGAGCTGCGAAGCGTCAACCGCGTCGCCGAAGTAAAGTGGAGTGTGTGGACGTTCGCTTGAAAAGAAAACGAATACTAACAAGTCGAGTCAGGTAATTCTTACCCTACGCCGCGCACGCGGCTCCGGCTAAGAATTCCTGCTCTCAGCGTTGTGGGGTTTTACTATTTTAAGAGACTGTCCAACCCCTGGCCAAGACATCCCCTTCCCTATTAAACCGAGTCCCGCCCGTCAACTAGATTGTCCTGGTCTCTAGACAGATCCGGTTCCAGCCTTTGCAGGCCACTGGAACTCCTTCGGCAGTGCCTGGTAGGTCTTCAGTTCAGCCGTCAGCCGATCGTGCAGTTCCTGCATCTGTTTGAGGTTAGCCTTCTGACGCGATCCCCACGCCAGGTTGGTCATCTCCCCCCGATCGTCGGTCAGGTTGTACATCTCGTACTGGAGCTGGGTACCCTTATCGGTAAAGTACACGGCGTACATCCAATCCTCGAGGCGGAGGCTCCGTATCTTGCCCGGCATGGTCTCAAAGGTATTCTTCTTCCCCAGGTACTCGTTGAAGAAATACTGGAAATCCTCCGAGTAGAACATGATGTTGTCGCGGACACTGACGTTCGGGTCTTGCATGATGGGCACAAGGGACTTGCCACAGATGCCCATGCGCTTCAGGTCCGCGGGGGAAGCGGCGCCGGTTATTTCCGCGATGGTGGGAACAAGGTCGATCAGGCTGGCGAAGGATGACGTGGTTGTTCCTTTGGGGAAGAGCTTCGGGTTGGAGATGATCAAGGGCACGTTAATGGTCTCCTGGTAACTGTTCAACCCCTTTTGTATCATCTGGTGGGACCAGCTCTGCTCCCCGTGGTCCGCGAAACGGAAAATGACGGTGTCGTCGGTGAGCTTTTTCTCGTCCAGCTTGTCCAGCACGGCTGCGATATGCCTGTCCACCACGGTGTGGAGGTGCGCGTAGAAGCGGCAGTAGTCGATGCGGTCCTGTGTGCTGGGGCACGGGTCTGTCTTGTCGGTAAGCTTCTGGAATTCCTTCTGGCCGACAGGTTTTTCTTTCAGGTCATCATTGTAGTTGTCTGGGAGGCCGATTTCCTTGAGCTTCGCATAATCCGCCTTGTCATAGCCCCATTTATCCTGATCGGGCCACACGGAAATGTCGTGGGGGTTGCCGAAGGAGCACACCAGCAGGAAAGGCTTGTCCGTCTTGGGATTGTACTTGTCCAGGTATTCCATGATCGTCTCGCCTTCTTCCACGGCGGGTGTCATGCGGTTGAATGTGTCCGGCACGCCACTCACAAAGCGGCCATCGTTGTTCGGCCAGCCGCCGGCGATATAGACGCTACCGCCGGGGGCCAAGGCGCAGTCCGGCGGATTCCATCGGTTGAAGCGGTAGTGGTCGGAGGCCCACTTGATGTCGTAACTCGTGAAACTGTCCGTGGACGGGTTACTTTTCGGTGTGAACAGGTGCATCTTCCCTTTATAGGCGACCTCGTACCCGGCCTGCTCTGCAAGCTTGAAGATGTTGGTAATGTCAGACTGCAAGGGGGGATTCGGCGGGGTGTTCTCGACGCCGTGCACACTGGGATAAACACCGGTCAGTAAGGTTGCCCGGCTGGGGCAGCAGGCAGTTGCGGCCGTATAATTGTTCGTGAAGGTCACGCCATGCTTCTGCAGGCGGGCCATGGTGGGCATGTGCGCCTCGAGCCACCCGTCCGGCCAGTGCTGGGCCTGCCGCTGCTGATCCGTGATGATCAACACGATATTGGAGCGTTTCTTCCCCGCTGGCCCCCCTGCAGCACGCTTGGCCATGCCGCTGGCCGGGGCATTACCCAGTCCACCGGTGACCACAACCCCGGCTCCAGCGATGGCAGTGTTCTTCAAGAATTCGCGCCGCGTAATATCTTTCATTGCCCTGCTCCTTTCTGGGAGTATTGACGGACCTGTTGGCTGCGAAATTGGGGTCTGACCACAATATCTCCTTCGATTACTTCTGTGCTTCCAGCCTCAACTGAAAAGAGGAAAGACTCGACCCCCAACACCTAGGTCAAATCGTCAATTGCATAAGTTTAACCCCAAGCCCCTACTTTGGCCACCAGAATCCAGTCTTTGCGCGGTACTCTTCATACGCCGCGCCATAGCGGATGAGTAAGTCTCGTTCCTCGGCAACGCAGAAGTAATACCACACCGGTACGTAAGCGAATGAAAAAAAGACCAAAAACGGTGAATGCACCAAGAACGCAAGTACCCACCAGAGAGGGAATTCACCCACAACTTGGGGGTGACGGATTCGCAAATAGATGCCTCCATACATCGTGTGCTCGCGCTTGGGCCTCATGGTTTCTTCCCCGGCATCTTTGACACCGCGGAGTATCAGATACACAGAAGGGACTGCGATAAGTACAGCGATGACCGCTGATACCCACCATGGCCAGGAGAAGGTTCGCGGTAACGGTAAGGGCAGCGGGAACCAGTAGTATAGGACGTAGTTCACCGCGACGATGATCATGAAAACCGACGAGATAATACGATAGGTTGCGCACCTCTGGTATGCCGAGTGGCCGATTTGCTTCTCCAGGGCTGCTGGACTGACGCTCTTCACATAGAAGAGAGTGAACAGAAAAGACGAAGCGACGAGAACGCCAAAATTAAGCCAAGGAATCACTAAAGCCGCCTCCTAATATAGTCTTATACGGGCTGCATAAGCGGGCAGAGAATTGCCCAATCCAGTTCCGATTATCCGTTTGCTTCTGTGCTTCCAGCCTCAATTGAAAAGTGGAAAGATTCGACCCCATTTCCACAACTTGTTGAATTTCAATCGCCTAAGTTCCAAAGATAGCTGTTCTGAATGCTTAGCGGGCCATTTTCAACTATGAAATTGAGCCTCTAACGCTCTATATAGCATCTAAATTATAGTTACCTTTTTATCCTCAATTAGTTACGTAGGTCCGACCCCATTTCATTCTTTCCCGTTGGATGCTCTGGTTAGGCAAGCCGCAATTGCGCCAAAGAAGCTACCGCATTTCCCCCGCTTATCTCCGGAATGATACTCAACTCGAGCACAGTGACCGCCGGTAGCTCGACGTGAAGATCTTCTATCTCGCTGGTTGCACCCTCGGGACTGAAGTTCCACTGCTGTCGCACGATTTCCCGGAACGACTGCCCTCTATCCGGTGACCAACGTAAAACGTACTCTTGCGTTCGCTCAGTGCGGGTCTCCACGAAGTTCAGCCAGATCCGCCGAAGCGGTTGCGGATTGGTGAAGAGAAGTCGGATCGTCTGCTTGCCAGGCCCCGCGGCACACCAGCCCGAGGTATGACCGGGCAGCAACGCAGACTCAATTGGATGAGCGGCGTCCTCCGAGGTGATTTCCACTTCCGCGAGCTCTTCTATATGTAACCATTCCAGATCAGGAAGTGCGGTTTCCTGCTGAACTGGGGTAATGATTCGCTTACGCATAGTTGTGTCTCCTGATTTCAAGCTAGAGAAACTTCTTGCTGCCTAACGTCGCCTTCACTTTCGGCGCGGTACGTGCCGCAAAGTGCAAGGCTTGGTTATGCATCCTTATTTATCTGATACGTTGTTTGCACAAACCCAAAGTCGTAAGCCTTTGTGCTCACATGGGTCAGCTTGAGATCCTTCTCCATTGGGCCAAAGAGAGGAATTCCATCGCCGAGGACAACGGGAATTCTTGTTATGGTGATTTCATCAATCAAGGATTCCGCGAGGAAGCCTTGTATTGTGCTTCCTCCATCCACATAGACATGCTTCACGCCTTGACCCGAGAGGCGCTCAAGAAGAGCCCGAGGTGATTCTGAGGAATGGGATACTGTTTCTGGCAGGTGCGATGGGATCATCACGGGGTTATGGCTGAGCACCACAACCGGCGTATCTCCGTAATGCCATGGTCCAAATGTGAGCACCTGCTCGAAGGTCTTGCGACCCATGATCAAGGTGTCCACGGTATCCATGAACGCTTTGCACCCACAGTCTTCTCCCTCAGGAACGAGGCTCTGGGCCTCGTTCAACCAGTCAATTGACCCATCACGTCGGGCGATGAATCCGTCAAGACTGGTACCAACGTAAACTGATGCTTTCATACATCTTCTTTCTGCATAACGTAAAGCTCACCTGCCTGAGAAAACTACAGCACCGGCCTTCCGAAACAACTGCCGGCGTTTGCCACACCTGCGGCTCCCAAATGAAAAAAACAGCGTTTCTCAGGTCAGGTGCAGCGATTTGTTATGTATAGATTAAACTATAGCTTTTCCTTACTGTCGATATAAATAAGGGGAAATGCTTTTGTGCCTTCTGTGTTTTGTCCAACAAATTCGGTGTAATCTTGAGAGAATTGGCCTTCGATAAAATCGGTATCTACTTCCGGGCCGCCGCCTTTGCTTAATGGCACCACGATCTTTATAGTATCTTCTGGCTTAACTTTATAAGGGAGTTCATCTACATTCCCTTCGGCATCTTTTAATCGTAATACACCTTCGGCAGAAAAGAACCACTCACCCGCCGGCTCTATGCTGCGCCAGTGACCAAGCAAAGCTTTTTCCGGATTAGACGTATCTCTATGCATAGCACATCCAACAAGCAAGATAAGAATTATAGGTATGATAAGATAAGCTTTCATAGCCTACACCTTTAAATACATAACAGAGTCTTATACGTTCCGCATAAGCAGCCGGGAAAGGGCCGAATCTGCCGAATAAGATCCTTCTAGTTTTTCAATGATTGGTTATGTGGGTCCGCCCCCGATTATCCGATTACTTCTGTGTTTCAGCCTCAATTGTAAAGAGGAAAGATTCGATCCCATTCCCGCTTGACTGTAGCGGTTATGGGCGTCCCCGGAATTGCACTCCGATCTCAATATTGAGCTCACTTGAGTCCGTAATATTTGAGAAGCGCTTCCTTTATCACGTCTGTCGCAACAGCCACCCCGATCTTCCAAGTACCATCCGCAGCTTTCTTCAGATTGTCTACGAGCCACTTGCGAGCTTTAATGCCCATTGGCTCAGCCCTGCTCTCTGGTTCTTCGCTGGCGACTATTTGACCGAGTTTTCGCGCGTCAGTCTCCGGCAGTCCAGAGTGAACAAGGAACTCGACGAGGCCATCAACGTCGCGTTCGCCAACTGCAACATTAATGCGGGCATTGTCGCCAGTAGCGGAGATTGAAGTGACATTGCCGTAAATGATTTGCTGCGCGATCTGCGTAGTAGCCGCAGAGTTCTTGGTTGACAAAGGATTAGCCTTCCCCAGTTCGACGGTATTTGCCTCTGGTATCGACCTCTCCAGCTCAATAGTCAGCTCAAGGACACGACTGCGAACTGAGTGTCGAATTGCTACTAGGGAAGAGCGCGAGATATTTCCAGTAACTTCATTGCATGCATACTTTGGGTAGACATTGCCTTGGAGTAACAGGATGAGGTTTGCGGCATCTATGCCAAGCGATTCACCCTTTGCAGAAGATCCCAACAGTTCATCGACGGACGCTATGCTCTCACGCATCTCGTATCGCACCCATGAATTTCCCGCGTACTTCTCAATGAGGTAGAGAGAAATCGGCGCATTCCGCATTCCCGAACCGAACGGCCCAGAGAAGGATGCCGTATAGCTCACGGGAATAACTCGGTAGTCAGGGAGCTCAGCGTCCTTTGGATAACCCTCTGACTCATGCTTGACCCATTCAGCAAGAGGTTGACTTCCTAGGCGAGCGGCCAGCAATCGCAACTTTAAAAGAATAGGCCCTAGATTAGAACCTTCGTCAAGAACAGCCGCTTGGATGTCGTGAAGTAGTCCCATTTAGTAACGTGGTTCCGCTGATTGTCGATAGCGCATACTCATGAAGATATCAACAAAGTTTTATACGGGCCGCATAAGCGGGCAGAAAATGGCCGAATCTGCCGCATAAGTTCCTTTCTCGTTTTCCAATGATTGGTTAAGTGGGTCCGACCCCGATTATCCTAGAAATCAGCGGCGCGTTAGCGTCCGCTGGATTGCCTTAGACGGCTATTAGTCATGCTTTCTTCTCACGTAACTTGTATTCAATCCTAACAAATGCTTTGGTCATCTCTGAAAGAGAAATGGCTGCTTTCCTCGATATACTTGGTGTTCGAGTGCTGCCATGCCCTGCGAGCGGAGTCGTGCTTCTTGACTCATAGATATTGAGAATGTAATCCAAAATCTCAGACGGTAAAGCCGAATCCTTGCGGTATCTCTCAAAGAAGCTTTTTAAAGTTTGGCCTTGGATACTTGGAATACCAATTACATCTTTCGCTAGAGTCTCAAATATGCTCGCACTACTATGAAGAACACCAGGATAATCATCTCTCCTTAACGTATCATCCATTCTGTCAATCAATACTTGAATATTTGGGTGTATAGGTAATGTGTCTAGCTGGACAGGTTGTTCTTCTATTTCAACTGTGAATGACTTCTTACCCGGATAAAGAATATTGGCGAGTTTATAAGGACAGGTGGCTGGGGAGTTTTTTGTGTTCATAAACAGTGGTTTTAGTTTCGCCACTGGCAGTGGGCCATTCTGCAGCTGCTCCATAAGGTAGTCTTCTAGAATCTGTAATGCTACTTTTATCATCTCATCTGTAATCTCGTAATCCAGGTCACCTGGTATACACCATTTGTTTATCAACCAATCGGTCATTATGACTTCGATAGTGTGGATACTTTCAACTTCTCGTGGGGTTCCTATTAGTGCAGAGTCAATAACTGAAAATGTCACTCGGCACACAAGTCTATCGTTCCAGGAATCTCTCTTTGGATCCCACCTGATAAAGGTCACTGTTTTTTGCATAGACTTTTATTATTGTTGCTTAGAGACAGACTTAATTTGGAAGAGCCGCCAATTGTTGATAGGTCTTTATGATTGCGCTTGTCTGCAGTAGCCTCACAATTGTCGGATGCCTAGTAGTATTTGTGATTTTATAGTGTCTTGCCAAGGAGAATCTTCAAGGCCGGTGGCAATGCTACCAGAAGGAGAACACCCGTGAGGATTAGCAACGCCCATGTAAGCCTGATAATCTTGGTCTGCATGGCGATATTCCGTTCCTCCAATGCATTGGCATTGTGCTGGAGGCGAATGTTTTCCCTTTGGATATCATTTCCCTCTTTCTGTAGGTGCATCGCTTCTTCTTGGATTACTGCGGATTCTCCGGCTTGCTCCTCCAGGTTTTTCAGTCGCGCCGCGCTTTCTGTTGCTGTTTCGAGCTTCAATGAGACTTGGCAGGTTCATCATATCATTCATGGCCATTTCTTCACCTCCCAACAGTGTCTTATACGGTCCGTATAAGCGGCCGGTAAATAACCGAATCTGCCGTATAAGAGCCCTACTCGTTGTTCAACGATTGGCTATAGGGATCCGCGCCCCCCGATTATCCGATTACTTCTGTCCTTCTAGCCTCATTTGTCAAAAGGAAAGATTCGACCCCCGGCCCCAACCCTAAAAATTAATCCGTTTTGGGTATGCATTACCTAGAATTATTTCGTGAATGGTATTTTACCTCTAGATATAAAGAAAGTAAGATACCCACAAATACCTGTAATACCCCAAATAAAAAGAAATATTAGTAAAATTACTTTTCCAGTTCCGATACTGTTAATTTGAGTTGCCGGAGGAAAAGTATAGCATGCAATAAAAAAAGTTACGAAGCCTGACATTGTAACCACAAATTTAAATATGACTTCTTGAATAACAATGATGATCATCTCTTGCAATTTATTTATCTGATTTGATAGGTAAAATTTGCCTTGTTCTAATAATATCTTTTTCTCTATAACCCCTCGAACTGAATAAAATACACTAAAAATAACAGCAATTATCCAGTACCAGTAGGGAATCGTTTTAAGAAATTCGATCATCTGCAATTTTCCTCTTTCAGGTTCTTGGTTGGATTCTATTCTTCTATAACAGAGTCTTACACGATCCGTATAAGCTGCCGGGAAACGGCTGAATCCGCCGTATAACTTCCTTTCTATTTTTCAAAGATTGGGGCCATCCCCGATTAAATGATTACTCCTGTGCTTCCAGCCTCATTCAAAAAGAGGAAAGATTCGTCCCCTCGCCCCATTCGACCCCACCCCACAGCGCCCCCGCCCTATTCAACTCCAAGCGCTAATTAGACCTTAGCTCCATTCTCTTAACGACGCGCCTTGAGCTCCGCAGCGGTGAGTACCGTCGCCTCCAACCGCTGCTGCAGTCTCTTCCGAAGCTCTTCGAGAGTCGACCATTCGATGTAATTGTATTGCCGAGTATCAAAGTGGCAGTTTTTAAGGTCATCGGACCGACACGTCCAAATAACTGGCCGTCCTAACCCCAAACCGTACCCCGCTTCGAAGTAGACGCCTTGCTTCTGTCTTGTGAAATCTGCCACAACGGCTCGGCTCCTCCGCAGTTCGGAAATGATCCGGTCACAGATCTTCTCATTGTGCTCCTCCTTGTCGACTCGGATCGGCTTCAACCCCGTCGCGTCCACCGCAGGGAGAATCGCTTTCCGCCAAACTTCTTCAAGGTCCGGGTCGAAGGACATCGCAATGAACACGCGGTCGCCCTCAGGCCCTTGTGCCGCCAGCTCTGCAAGGTGATGCCAGCCAGCAGCTGAGATTCGCGCGTCACCAGGGAAGGATGACGCGTAGTCGAGATAGCCTAGTGCATGTAGAGACTGGAGCGTATATTCAGCCTGCTCTTTGTCACGAGCGCAGCAGAGAAATAACTCATTATTGTCGAGGCGCACTCGTCGCCCCGGCTCTCTTGAGAGGGTCGCAATGTTTCGCAGCACACGGTCGAATCTCTCCGCGACGGATTTCGTGGAATGAATCGAGAGCACCTCAGGAACCGTGAATGCCAGAGCGTCGTCCGGACGCTTGGTGTAGTCCGATGAACAGATGGTTGGCGCCGGCCATCCGTGGAGCGTCCGCTCCTTCGTCCAAAATGAAAGTTCGGCTCGGTGCATCGGGTCCAAGGTCGCTAGTTCCTCCTCAGCCTCATTGGTTACGCTGTAGTTCCCACACCGTGGACAATCCACGTGTGAACCCCACGAACCAAGCGTTCCTTGCGCGCTACGGATGGTTGCACTATTGCTGCACAGTGGGCAAGTCTCTCTCATTCGTCTGGCCTCCCAGCTAGTGTCTAACAAAATCTTATGCGGTTCGAACAAGCATCCGGGAAGTGGCCGGATCTGCCGTATAAATCCTTTCTCTTATTTCAATGATTTTTTATGTGGGTCCGACCCCGATTATTAAACTGTTCTTATTACCTCAATTGTCAAGAGGAAAGATTTGACCCCACTCTTCCGAATCAACTCCATCCCCAGAAACCCCCTTACCAAGATTCGACCGCCAAGCCTTGTTCGGAGATGTTAGGTTTCTCGAACCCCACGAAGGTGACTTTCATTCCCAGAGGCTATCGCGAATTCACCTGAGTAGTCGACAATTCTCTTAAATAAAGCTTCTTCACTAAAGGCTTTCGCTGCAATTGCAAACGAGAGTATTATTCGATAGTAATAATTGAGTAGATCATGTAAGTGATCTTCATAAAAAGGTGAATCAACTCCACCCGATAAATGGAATCGAGGAGGGGCGCCAAAATAGAGTTCCATTAATTGGGGGGATGCTCCATGAACGTATCCAGAATATAGCTTATGAACAGTTTTTCTGCATGCTATTGTGGAACTTTGATCGTAGCCGGCACCCCTATCCTTACTTACAAACGCCCGGATCTTCTTCCTGGGTATCATCGGCCGACTTTGTGTGGAATGAATTGTACTTTCCGGATCGTCGAATTCCTCCTCGTAGAATGCAGCCAAATATTTATTATGTAGATCAGTTATTTCATTACAAATTATTCCAATACACAAAAAGGCAATATCTTCCTCGCATTCATCAAGAGTTCTTTGCAATGCTGCTTGCTCTTGAAAGAAGCCAGCCTTATTCAGCAAACTTATCGCTTGTAGTCCGGTAATTACTCTAGCTAACTTCTGGATGATCGCCTGATAGATCGACTTCTCTTTGTAGCGATATACGTATCCATCGCCCATTGGTTGCCGCTGAGGTGTGCCTACTTTACGGGACAAAGTTTCAAAAGCCATGTCCATCAACTCCAGAGCTTGGCGATACAGATTATTCACATTGTCCTCCCTGAAACCTATCAGTATATTATACGATCTTTCATAAGCAGCCGGGAAATAACCAAATCTACCGTATAAGATCCTTTCTCGTTTTTCAATGATTGGTTGTATTGGTCCGACCCCGATTACTCTTGGAGTTTACTCAGCTCCACGATCCGCCGCGCAGCGGCGGATCGACCAACCTAACGCGCAAGTGAAAGACGTCGTCTGCGGCGGCCTTCACTTGTCGCGTTCAGTTTTTTGTTGTGTCCTCAGATTCGCGATCACTTCCGGCACGAATGATGCCGGATCGATCCCTGGGTATTCACGATAATCCATTGCCCCAAGAATGGCCGATGGCCTCATGGACTGCCGCTGGTTGCCGCCGGCAACATCGGAGGACCATGGCAATTCAAGTTCGGAATAAAACTGCTCATCAAGAAACGCAACGACCAACAGCATGATCTCGAACGCACGACTCGCGTCGCGGCAATCGATTCTCCCGATTTCTCCTGACAAACCCGACATAGGGAAGGCCTTCGTCTGCGACATGCGTTGTACATCGTGGATTCTGACTTCGTCTGGTTCGTCGCCTAGCTCGACCAGCGCAGCGTATTCTTCGGGATGTGCATGAACGATGCGGTTTCGGAACGTGATGAACTCCGCGAAGAGGGTAACAATGGGCTGGAACTTGTCCAGCGAGTTACATGAGTAGTGGGTAAGAAGCAGCACGAAGCGATCATAGACGCGAAGGTGCCGCTTCCACTTGCTCCGCAACCACCGGTCCATTTGGTTTAGCGACTGGGACCGTTGCTGGTTGAAAAAGGTATAGTTGATAGTTGCCTCGATGGTCAGGAAGGAGAAGACAAGGCTCTCCAGTGAAGCCTGTGTTTCGCCTCTGCGGTGCGTGAAGATGTTGAGTCCGGTTGGTTCGGAAATCACCGGTTGGCTCGACTTTGCACGAAGCGCACGATCAAGGGCATCCCGAGACGATCGAAAAAAACTCCCAACGAAATCGACCGTCAGAGGTATGACTTCCTCAGCTTTCATAGTCTACTCGGGCACAACGTGATGGGTGAGGCACGCGGTCTTCCGCGTCGCCTCGACCCGATTGTTGGGCAAAACCTCCGCATTCTCTTTGATCAATTGACCCCTTCCTCAAAAGAATCACCCATCATCATCTTGTAGTGAGCGATATGCCCCGCCTTCTCGAAAATCGCCCTGAAGACTTTCAGATAGGCGTCCACCATCGAGTCATCAATCGACACGTAAAAATCGTCGTGGGCGTAATGCGATCCATCATGCACCCACGAGCAAAGGGACTTACAAATCATCATTTCCCTTCCTGCGAACATCGCGCAAAGCTTGTCCAAATCAAAGCCGCCAAGAATCTTGAAGTAGTGATCAAGTATCCGCCGCAAGGTGTTTTGAATCGTGAGGTTCGAGCGATCTGGATTTCTGACTTCAGACCATAGCAACTCGTATGACGTCTTGATCGGATTTGATGGATGCCTCTCCAGCTTCGAAACCAGTCCCGGTTTCCGCACGACCCAAAACGTCTCTTCGTTCATTGCGACGTCACGGCGGTTGGGATTAAACGTCACTTCCTTGTGGAAATAGACATTGTGAGTGAGAACGAACACTTGTTTGATATGTCCTGTCCCAGCTCGGACTTCGTCGAACAGCCCTTTGATGAGGCTTCCGACGATGAACAAGATGTCGCTATCGAAGCTAGACACGGGATCGTCAAACACGACAACCCGATCGGTGGTCATGCCGCTCTCGGAGTCGCTTCCTTTCAGGAGATGGTAGAAGTAAAGGAACGTAACGAAAGACTTCTCCCCTTCGCTCAAGGTCGCCTTCGCATCGGAACCGTCTGATCGGACAAGTCTGTAAGAGGTGCCGTTGGCTGCTTTTGTAAGCGAGAAGCCCTGAAAGCCGAAGGACGAGAGCAAGGCGTTAATCCCATCAATCGTCGGTTGGACGCTCGTCGTCTGCCTTTCCAGTTCCCGAATCTCAGCCAGCTTATTTGCCTTATCCGTCTTCGCTGTTGCGACCTGACCTGTCATTGCGGTGATGGCTTTGTCCAAGCCATCGCGTGCTGCCCAATAGGCGGTCAAGTCTGCCTTGAGTTCCTGTTCCAACACATACCTCCAAACCTGCGCCGTCAACGTGCTGCGCTCTTGGGCGAGGTTTGCCACCATCTTGTTGTGCTCGGCAACAAGAGCGTTAGCGGTATCGACCAGCGTCTTGATCGCAATGGCCACATTGCTGACCGACTCCAGTTCAACGACCTGGCTCGGCTCCTTCTTCTTTCCGGCAAGCCGTTGGATATTAATCGTCACTCGCGAGTCGAGAAGTTCATTCTCCGCTTTCAGTTGCTCGACATCCAGGAACTTCGATGGAGCGGCAATGATTGCTGCGACCTGTTGCTGGAGCCGCGCGGCATCGGTCTTGTAGTTCGTCGAGAGATCATCGATCGCTTTGCTGTCCGCTTCAAACGTTTCATCGAAATACTCATTCAGACTCTGAGTGAAGGACGCCGTCGTGCTCTGTTGGCAAAACGGACACACGCCAGCGTTCCCTTCATAGAAGGCACGGCCCTCTCGCACCCAGTCACTGTTGCCAAGCTTCTTGATCATTGCGGCAATATCGACGTCCTCCTTGCCAATAACGCGCTTCTTGAGAATTGGAGCCGATTCGTGCGCAAGGAGCTTCGCTGTTTGCATCGCAGAGATGGCCTGTTCAGTAGTGGGTGTTGGGCCAAACACCGTTTCGGCCCTTTTCTCCAAGTCGGCCAACGGCACGAGTGTCGCGGAATTGGAGGCCCACTCTTGGAGGATCTTAGCTTTGAATTTCTCTGAGCTGCCTCGATAGCCCTCGAATGCACCTTGTAGCTTTGCATCGTGTTTCTGTTTTTGCGCCCAGCACTTGTTTCTAAGCGCTGACTCCAGTGCTGCCAACTCCCCCCGCTTTCCGCTCTCGCCATCATCGCCCTGCAATCCATGTGTTAGACTTTCTATTCTCTTCGTCAGAGCGTCGAGTTCCTCCTTCGCAGCGGCGATCTTGCTGAGGGTATCGACATGCTGCTCTCCGAGTGTGAACACGCCCTTTAGCTCTGCTGACTGATCGAAGTTCCTCTCAACGAAATCCAGGCTGTAAACCATCGGCTGCAGTTTGGTTCCGCCTTTCCATGTAATCTTACACGTTGGGAACCTACCTTCATCTGCGATTACCCGGCTGACCGTGGTCTTTCCTGTGCCGTTGGAACCAAAGATGAAATTGAACTGTGACAACCCGTTCAAGGCCTCAGGGGTGCTTCCGTAGGTCGCGATGTCGGCGATGGTGATGGATTCAATCATCTGCTAATGTCCGTGTGGTGCTTCATGTCGAGGTGCCTAACAGTGTCTTATACGATCCGTATAAGCGGCCGGGAAATGGCCGAATCTACCGCATAAGATCCTTTGTCGTTTTTCAATGTTTCAACGCAATTCGCTGAATTTCAATTTATTATACTACTTGCACTCCGTGTTTCCCAGCGCCTTATGCGGGTCTATATAAGCCGCTTAATAGGATTTTTCAGTTTTTCAACCAGCACCACATTATGAAAGCAGGGGATTTCCGCAACTTCCGCCGGGAGTTTAGAGTTATCCAATTGTCGCGCAAGTTGCGCGATTTCTTTCTTATTTAAAACTCGCGCAACCTGCGCGAGTTTTTTACTTTCTACTGCATACGCAAGATAAAAGGCGCGCATGCGCCAGAGATTACTTCCGGAAAAACCGTGAGAATCTGGAAATTCGATCCGCAGGTCTTCTCCCAGACGTTTGACAATAGATTTCCCCCATCCTTCTCTTTTTTGCTGCAGCACAATATCTTTTCCGATCTCCCAGTATAATTGGATCAATTCTCGATTTACCGCCAGGGCCGCTTTAATCCGCGCCGCACGAATACGTGTTTTAATATTTTCAAGAAGAAGAGGATATCCGGAAGGCAGCGAGGGACTATGCCGAATTAAAGCCTTTTTCTTAAGTGTTGAATTTTTCACCTTAGATGTTTTCGGCGCAGTTTTTCGTTTAGAGTTCATACCCTAATGAAAGGTTTGGGGTCACCTGAGCAGTAGACTTAGCTTCGTTATCCTGCCTCATCACAAACGTTATGCCAGACTGCCCTCTCCCTTGCTGCATGCACGAAATAGTTAACCTTCCTCCCATTACGGAACTGATGCCACTTTCCATGACTTTAAACGACTAGTGGTAATGTCATATGCAGCAGCTTGTCGGGAACTGATTATAGAACGACTTTAACGTTTTACGAAGGAAATTCCTATTCTTCGACCTATCTCTGATGGTAAACATATTTTCCAGTGAGAAAGGCTCTTTGTGAAAAAACGGGGAAACTCCAGCTAAGCCCTCTCCAGCTAACCTATCTCCTTGCGCACCTGAAGGAGTACTGCTAACCTAATCCAAGTAAAACTTTCCCTAACCCGGATTATTCATTAATAAATTTGTGAGCGAAGCGAGCTAATTCATGAGAAAGATAACTGAAAAGATGGTGATGGACCTCCTATCATCGAAGTCCTACAAGCCGATGGACAGGAGGGGCCTCTACAACCAGCTGAATGCCCGCTCGCCGCAGGAGAGGAAAGAGCTGCGCGAGGTATTGAAGGGGCTGGAGAGGAGCGGAAGTATCATCAGGGGAAAGGGGAACTCCTATGCCATCCCCCGGGAGATGGACCTCGTCACGGGGAGGCTCCAGGTGAAGAAGGCCGGCTTCGGCTTCGTCATTCCCGCCGACGGCGAGGAGGAGGACGTCTACATCCACCGGGAGAACATGGCATCGGCCATGGACGGGGACACCGTCGTCTGCCGCCTCATCCAGGAGGGCTACAGGAGGAGACAGGGACCCTCCCGCAGGGGAAAGATCATCGAGATACTCGAGCGGGCGAACGAGACGGTCGTGGGCACGCTCAACAGCCCGGGGCGCTTACACTACGTCGTCCCGGACAACCCGCGACTCCCGAGCGACGTATACGTTGCTGACAGCGACCTCGGCGGCGCGAAGGCGGGCGACAAGGTCATCGTGAAGATAACAAAGTGGCCGTCACAGCACCGGAACCCCGAGGGCGAGATCGTCGAGATACTGGGAAAAGCTTACCTGCCGGCTGTGGGGACCGAGGCGGTTATACGTGACCACAAGCTGAGGAGAATCTTCCCCGGGGATGTCCTGGCCGAAGCGAAGGCCGCCCCGCAAGAGGTCACAGCGAGCGAGACGGAGGGACGGGAGGACCTGCGGGACACCCTCACCTTCACGGTCGACCCGGACACGGCGCGCGACTTCGACGACGCCGTCTCCCTGCGGAAAGAAGGGGAGAACTTCGTCCTTGGCGTCCACATAGCGGACGTCTCGCACTACGTCAGGCCCGGCAGCGCCCTCGAGAGCGAGGCGTACGAGCGCGGGACGAGCGTCTACTTCCCGGCCCGCGTCCTCCCCATGCTCCCCGAAACGCTCTCCAACAGCATCTGCAGCCTCAAGGAAGGCGTGGACAGGCTGACGCAGTCCGCCTTCATCACCTTCTCGCCCGACGGCGAGAGGCTGTGCTACCGCTTTGCGCCGTCCGTCATCAGGTCCCGCCGCCGCTTCACCTACGCGGAGGTCCGCCGGATACTGGACAACCCCGAAGACCTGCCGCGGCAGTCCGATGCAGGCATCGTGCCGGCGATCCTCGAGATGACGAAGCTCGCCTCTGCCCTCCGCAGGCGGCGCTTCGAAAGGGGCGCCATAGACCTCGACCTTCCGGAATCCATCATACGGTTCGACGACGAGGGGCGGATCGTCGCCGTCGAGACCGAGGAGATGGACATGTCCCACATCATCATCGAGGAGTTCATGATCGCGGCGAACGAGGCGGTCGGCGACCACGTCTCGGAACGCGGCATACCGGCAATCTACCGGGTCCACGAGAATCCCGACCCGCGCGAGACGGAGGAGTTCGTGACTCTCGCCCGCGCTCTCGGCTACGACTTAGAGCGCAGGCCGTCGAAGAGGCAGCTCCAGAAGGTGCTCGATCAAGCCGGTGGAAAACCGGAGAGCTACGTGATGCACACAGCCTTCGTGAGGTCCCTCAAGCGCGCAGCGTACTCACACGAGAACATAGGCCACTACGGCCTGGCAAGCCGCGCCTACGCCTACTTCACCTCCCCCATCAGGCGGTACCCGGACCTGTACAACCACCGTGCCCTCCTGGCCTCCCTGGCAGGCGGGAGATACGAGCCGGGAACCGGCGTCGCGAAGACGGCGCTCCGCTGCACGATGACGGAATCCGAGGGCGACGCGGCGGAGAAGGACATCATCATCATAAGGAAGCTGCAGTTCCTCAAGCAGCACATGGACGAGGGGACTATCGAGGAGCTGGACGGTATCATAACCGGCATAATGAACTTCGGATTCAAGGTATACATCAACCGCTACCTCCTCTCCGGCATCGTCCCAGCATCGAGCCTCAGGGGCGATTTCTTCCGCGCCACGCGGGACAGGACAAGCATGATAGGGCGCAAGACGCGGAAGAAGTACCGCATGGGCGACACGGTGAAGGTGATTCCCGCGAAGATCGACCTCGTCAAGCGGGAAATCGATTTTGCGCTCGTATAACGACAATCAGCACCACGAGGAACACGCCCCCCAGAGACGGGTAAAAAGGTCTCGAAGCATAGATAAACTGAATGGTTCTATTCCATAGTGCATGGGTAGAGTAACCGGGTTTATAACCACAGAGGACACTGAGATCACGGAGAAAGACACCGGATTCACCGCAAAGTACATATGAATAATGTAAAGGACTCTAGTGACAACTCTCATGTTTACTTCTGTCAAAATGCTCCGGTGGATGTTTGGCATGCTCCTCCTTCTCTTTCCTCTGTGTTCTCCGTGCGCTCCGTGGTAAGTAATTGGCCGTTACCCACAGAAGTGGGGGGAGAACCAACTAAATATCCTTACTTCTCTCTTCTCTTTCTTCGTGGTCACATGAAGGGATGCAAGCTCGAATGAAGGAAGAGTGGCGGCGTACGAGAGCCGGGCTACCTACCTTGCTCCTCTCATCCCTGTTGATCGTCTCGTGCGCGTCGAAGACGGGTGTCAGGGAAGTACGCGAGCCCACGTTCATAGACACCGCCAAAGGGCGCATGGTAGAGCTGCCGGCCGGCTTCGAGATAGGCATCCGCCTCCTCGACGCTCTCTCGTCGGAGACGGCGCAAAATGGTCATAAATTCCGCTCCGAGACGGCGCACGCCGTATCAGCCCGGGACACGATCATCGTGCCAAAGGGCTCACCCGTAAGCGGCACGGTCGAGGAGGTCAAGCCTCCGAAGATGCACCTCATCAAAGCCAAGATAAAACTCCACTTCGACGGTATCGAAGTGGAGGACCGGCACATACCCATTGACGCGTATATCGATAAGAGCATGACCGATATGGCAGTAAATGCGGGCAAGTCGGCGGGCCAGTCGGTGGGTAAGGAGATCGCCAAGAGGGTCTTTCCCGTTACCGGCCCCGTATTCCTGGCCATAGACGTTATCAATGGCGTGAAGTACGTCTTCTCCGACAAGGACGTGACGCTCGAGCCGGGGTCGGAAATGGAGATAGAGCTGGAGAAACCGGCCCTCATTCCCTATTAGTGGTTCGTGAATGGTGAATGGTGAATCGTATCTCGTATTGCGTACAGCGTATTGCGTATATCGTACTTCGTACATCGTTAAAGAAAGAAGTAGAGAATAAGAATAAATCGCACCTGATTACTCTGATTACTCTGATAATTATTTTAGTTTTTCTTATTTTCAGGGAAATCAGGTTTATTCAGGTGCTAATTCTCTTTTTGTTTTTGTCTTTAGTCTTTTGTCTATGGTCTTCAGTCTCTTCGCTCTTCTTGCCATCCCTGACAAACCCCGCAATAATCGTATGGCCATGCAATAATCGTATGATTTGCCCACATAAATTCCGGACAATGACTACAGGGGTAATATCCGTAAATACGGCTACTACAGGCGAATACAAATTTTCAAACGGCGGGGCCAATTCTGGCACGCTTTTTGCTTTACTTTATAGCGATTCATAAATGGCCTTCTTCCCGGAGATGCCGTTCAAAGCAGTTTCCCCCCTCCGGGGAGAGGCCTGAAAAGGGCGGGTAAGACAATGAAAGAGATCTGCGAATACTGTTACAGCGAGCTGATGGAAGAGTCTGAGAAGATCGAAGGCAACAAGACCTTCATCTGGAAGAGGTGCTCCAACCCGGACTGCAACGTTACCTTCCTGGTCGTGAAATACCTCTGGCAGATAAACGAAAGCCAGTTCGACAGCATGATGGTCGTCGCGAAGTAGCGGCCGCTGTTTGTGCGTTAACATGGCCCCGCGCGCATCTGCGTGCGGGGCTTTTTTCTTTGACCTTTAACGGCGTGTTGCCCAAATCACCCTTTTGGGTCGTGGTAGATAGATTAAAAGAATAAAATATCTACTGCAAGGAGGGATACTGCCAATGATGGGAACATGACGACCTCAGGAGAACCTCTTCGATTAGATTACATGTGGTTTCTCGAATACGGATTAAATGACAGGGTTCCGGACCACAGTGTATTAAGTAAGACCTGGGCCCTATGGGGACTGGAGGTCTTCGAAGAGAGGGGGCATTACAATACATCGCCTCACCTTAATATTCTGCGCTTGTAGGGTGTAGATGAGGCCGTTATTGTGTAATGATCTCTTTTTAATAGATGATTCGCGATAGATCTGTCCAGTAAATACAAGATGTTTCCCAAGACCGCTCCGTCGATATAATGCCATATCAAGTGTAGGATATTTATCATAGATATACGCCTGTTTGCGCCCATCCATAACGTCGATAAACTGACGGATCATTAATGAACATTTATTAAATTAGTTGTTAACAAGTAGTGGCGCAGCCAATAGCATACTTGTTGAGCTGAGGTAATAAGCCCGTCCCGAGATAGAACGACATTGCCACGGGCTCGCGTGTGGCGGTCAACCTGGATGGCGGGGAACGGGCCGCTGCATTTTTCGATGGCCGGATTTATTTTCGCGCGGGCGGGAAGAAAATCCTTCCGCCGGTGTTATATGTAATATGGTTCCGGTCCAAAAGAGTAATTCGAGCATTCAGCAGGCGTTAGACTGATGAAACGATTTGCACAAGCCGGTATTGTTCCTCTTGTATTAATAGCAATAGCTCTTCTCTGTTTCTCGATATACGGTGATCAGATTTGGCGCATAAATTACCAGCCTAGCGGCTCGACTATCCCTGACGAGTACCAAATGGACGACGGCTCCTGGTACGAGACCTATGGCGACTATGGATGGGTGACGGACGATGATGTTGACGGGCTCCCCGACTGGTGGGAGGTGAAGTACTTTGGAACCATGGATTACGGGCCCGGTGATGATTATGACCTCGATGGCCTCACCAACCTGGACGAATACGATCTGGGTACGAATCCCGCTAATACTGATACAGACGTAGACGGATGGGATGACGCGTATGAGGTAGCCCAAAGCACGGATCCGACAGATCCCCTCTCTTATCCTACTCCCGGCGTATATATCTTTGTACCGGAGGATGGCAGTGAACTCTAAGCACTTTCTTTTCACACTTGCAATTGCGGTGGTGTTTGTCTCCTTCTTGATATTCGCTCACCACAATATTCGAGAGACCCCCCCTGGAGAATTCGGCGCGGAAAAACTTATAGCGGCGGGAGAGCGGGGAGGACCGCTTACGCCTACTTCGGATAACTTCTCTTCTGAGGATAACCACTCATTCGGTCTGGCAATGGCCGACTGGAACGCTCACCGCTATGATGAAGCCGTGGAGAAGCTCAAAGGACATCTGGAGAAGCATCCGCGAAGCCCGTGGGCTGCTGAAGCGCAGATGCACGTTGCCTGTTACAACTACTATAAGGGGCACTATGAGACTGCCGAAGAGTCGTTCCTCAACCTTGTAGATAAATATAAGGAAGGGCAGATCTACCGGAAGGCCCTCATTCGGTTGGGGCTCATCTATGCCGAATCCTCCCGCTATGAGGAAGGCTTTGACTACTTCAAAAGATGTCTGGACGCGCAGCCGACCTGGCAGCAGAAGACCTTGTGCCGTGCCTGGCTCATGAAACTCGGCAGGCTGAAAAACCTCCAGTGGCGCTCCGCAAATTGCGGGAGCCTGGCATTGAAGAGGGTCTTCGAGAAGAAGGGCATTCCCTTCCCCGAGGAGCTCCTCCAGGAGGAATCATCTTCATTATTTGATATCGCCAGGATGGCAAAAGAGCAGGACGTTGAAGCAGTCGGCGTAAACCTCAGCTATGATGATCTTATCGCTTTAGATGATCCCTGTATCATCCCTGTTGAGCCTACCCATTTCCTGGTTGTGGAGAAGGTAGATTCCCGAAACGTCTTCACCCTCGATCCGCAGGGAGGGAGAAAAATATACCGGCGCGAGCGGTTCCTCCATATGTGGGACGGCGCTGCCCTCCTCTTCGATCCCATAGAGACGCCTAAAGGGAATCTTCTTTCCGAAGAGGAGATGAAAACTATCGTAGGAGGCTGCTGCGGCCTACCTCAGCTCTCAGATGATCTGGGAGGCACTCCCAATGATCTTCCCATAGGAGATGCATGCGGTGGAGGAAGCGGCAATTTCGGCTCCCCTTCTCTCTCGCTCAATCCCAAGAGCCTAAACCTTATTATTGGGGATATCCCCATCGGGTATCGGCCCGCCCGTGGCCCGGAGGTGACCTTCCATATCGTCTATAACTCCCAGGACCCCCAGGACGCTACGGGAGGAGCCGGCGGCCATAACTACTATCCTGTGGGCAACAAATGGAGTCTCAGCTTCAATAGCTTCTACCTCCTTGATCCCAGCGACAACGTGACAGTCGTCATGCCCGACGGCAAAAGGGACCTCTACACGCGAAACGCCCCTCCGGATGAAGACACCTTCACTCCTCCTCCTCGCGTCTATCACACACTGGTCGAGAATCCCGACGGGAGCTACACATTAACATTGAAAAGGTCCAGGACGCGCTACCACTACGATACTACCCACCAAGCCCTCTCCTCTATTGTGGATAGATGGGGCAATACGGTGACATTGACACGCGACGCCAACGGCTACCTTACCTCCGTCTCGGACGCCGTCGGTCGTGTAACAACCGTGACAAATAACGGAGATGGAACGATCGATGAGATAGAAGATCCCATCGGTCGAACGGCTTCGTTCTCCTACGATGGCGATGGAAACCTGACGAGCGTGACCGACATGGGCGGCTATGCCTATTCCTATACTTATGACGCGGACAGTTATTTACTGAGTCTCACACGCCCCACGGGGACCTGGACGTTCACCCATGCCTTCCCCGACCACATCGAAGAATATCCGCCCGTTACGTACACGTGGGAGACATATAAAATTACGGTCACCGACCCCCTCCTTCAGGATGAAGTCTACTACTGGAAAGCCTTCTACGGCACCCCCACGTATCCTGGAAATGGTATGTATAAAGGGCCTACCGAGTTCACGGATAAGAATGGGAATGTTACGCACTACTTCTTTACTAGTGACTCGAATGAATATCTCAATCTCATCACAAAGGGTGACCCTGAGCCCCCCTTCTGGGTGAAAGGATACAAATACAGGGCTTTCTCCTATGACGTCGAAGGAAATCGCACCGAGGTGAAGATAGCTGAGGATAATTGCTGGGTTCCTACCGACCCTCCTCCCGTTGACGATTGTCCCTACAGGGCAACTTCCTACACCTACGATAATGGAAATATCACCTCGCGGACCGATCCCGGCAGCCACCAGACGGTCTACACCTGGGACGCCGACGATAATCTTACCGCCATAACCGACCCCATGAATAAAACCATAACCCTTACCTACGATTCCTACGGAAATATCACCTCCGTTATCCCGCCCGCTCCCTTCGACGATGATACCATGGATTACACCTATAAGGCGGACGGCCAGGTCGAGACGATAACGAATGCCAGAGCCTATACCACCACGTGCAACTATGACGGCACCGGGCGCCTGACGCAGATAGACTTCCCCGACGGGACCACCATGGGCTTCGGCTACGACGGCGTGGACAGGCTCACCTCCGTCACCTATCCCACGGGCCTCGCCCTGAGCTATACTTATGACGACCTGGACCGGGTGACCCGCGTGGACTACCCCGACACGACGTACGAGGAGTACTCCTACGGCTGCTGCGGTATTGAGAGCGCGCTCGACCGTGCGGGGAAGACAACCATCTACGAGTACGACGATCTTTCCCGGCTGACGCTGGTGACCGATCCCGCGGGGAACCAGACGGAGTACACCTACGATCCGAAGGGGAACGTGACGATGATCAGGGCCACGCGCGACGCATCCCTCCAGACGGTGGTGGAGTACGACTACTACACCCCTGATGATATCCCCGCTTACTCCAATCACCATCTCAACCGTCTCGAATCCATTACCTTCCCTGGAGGCAAGACGCGTACATTCACCTACTACTGGAACGGCGACCCGATGAACATGGTCAATGAGACGGGACAGTACTTCTGGTACTACCATGACGACGAGGGGCGTCTCACGAGGCTCGACCTTCCGGGCACCGAGGACATGACCTACACCTACAATGACAACGACCGTGTCACATCGATTACCTATGTCATCCCCGGCGGCACGGGGCTCCCGAGCGACGTAACGAGCTTCGCCTACGACGAGCTGGAGAGGGTCACCTCGGTGGACGGCCCCGACGCGGCCGACACGGTTTCTTACACCCACAACGAGGTGGGCAACCGCGCCACCATGAGCGTCAACGGCATCACCACCACCTACGCATACAACGAGATGAACAGGCTCCTCTCCGTCACGAGTCCCTATGCCTCCGCTTCCTACGTTTATAGCAATGGCCTCCTGGATACCATCACCTATTCGAATGGCGATACCGTAGAGTACGGATATGACGCGCTGGACAGGCTCTCCTCGCTGGTAAACAAGAACTCCGCGGAGTCAGTCCTGGCCTCTTACTCATACTCATATGGCCTCCCCACTGCGATCACAGCCGTCACGGGCGGGGAGGATGGGCTCGTTGATTCCTATCAATACGATGATATCTATCGCCTGACGCGTGAGACGCGGCACTACGAGAGTAATGTGATTGAGAGTATGCGGCGCTTCAGCTACGATGAGGTGGGAAACAGGACGAGGTATGCCGATAACGGAAGGGTAACGACGGCCACGTTCACGCAGGACAACCAGATCGTGGAAAGATCCATCGGCGAGGTGGTGGACGTCATGGGGAGGGCCAAGACGGAAGACTGGGATGTGACTGTGAACGGCGTTGCGGCAACAGTTGAAGCCGACGGGACGTTCATCGCGGAGGGCCTGATCCTCCCCGAGGGGCCGAACACGCTCACCGCTGAGGGGGAAAACCCTGAGACAATGGAGACAGATACCCACGAGATCACTGTCACCAAGCTCCCCCAGGAGGACGTGACCTACACGTTCGACGACCGGGGAAACATGACCAGTAAGACCGACGCCACCGGCACCACCAATTACCTCTGGTTCTATACTGACAGGTTGAAGAGGATAGAGTTCCCCGACGCCTCCCGGCACCGCTACTACTACGACGGCCTGGGGCGGCGTGTCCTCTCCAAGGAAGATGGCAAAGACGACAGGAGGTTCGTCTATGACGGTTGGAGCGTGATCGGCGAGAAGACGGAGGGGAGTGAGGATTTCGTAGCCTATTACACGCGGGGGGCCGATATGGGCGGCGGCATAGGAGGTATCATCTCCGTTCACAGGAACGGCACGCCCGCGCTCTACCCCAACGGCTTCCACACGGGAGACTACTTTTACCATTACAACCACCGGGGAGATGTAGTCTCTGTTACCGATTCAACCGGTGCCGAGGTGGCCCATTACCGCTATGACGCCTACGGGAACGTGGTGGAGAAAACGGGCGACTTCGAGAGCCCCTATCAGTTCAGCACGAAAGAGTATAGCAGCGAGACAGGGCTAATCTACTATGGCTTCCGGTTCTATATGCCCGCGGAGGGGTGCTGGTTGAACAAGGATCCAGAAGATTTCATAGATGGTTTAAACCTCTACTTGTTCGTTTTCAATGATCCGATGAATTGGATCGATCCCTTCGGATTTCAGGGAAAAAGCTGGATCGATAGAATTATTGATTTTGTTCTTCAAGGTTTCGGGTACCACCAGGGTGACTTTCGTAATCGAAACAAGAATAGAACAGTACCTGTACAGAGCTTATGGAATGATAGTGGTAAAACATATATATATCCCCACCAATACAGGGTAACTCAGGATGGACAAGTCGTTGATTGCCCCAAAGGTTACCCTGTAGGATATATTGATGAGAACGGTCAATGGAATAATCAGCCAATTCCTTCTGATAGACAGGCAAAGATAGGAGTAGGAGGAGCCGTTATTGGACGTTTCCGTCCTGGATTTGTTGATCCAGTCGGGACAACAGCCGCTCAAGCATGGGAAGATGCTACCCGTGAAAATCCAAATTGGCCATATTATCCCTCCCAGGAATAGGCGATAGGGTTTGTTCCCAAGATGAAACTAAGCAGATATTTTATTATATCAATTCTAGTTTTATTCTTTTTAATATCTGCGTTTACTATTGCGTTTTTTAAGGCCCCAGGACTCCATGTCCGACGGGCCATGTATAAGATAGATGAAAACGACCCCGAGGAAGCGATAAGGATATGTGAATGGGTTTTAAAATACAATCCAGGTTACTCGCTCGCATACCATAGATTAGGGTTAGCATATACAATGAAAGGAGAGCTTGACAAAGCGATCGCCAGCTTTAAAAAAGCAGTTGAGCTTGAAGTAAATGTTATATTTTATCAGCAATCCCTTGGCATAGCATACGCCCAAGCCGGCAAGTATAAGGGAGCCATGCCGCAATTGAAGTATTGCCTAACATTAGATCCTGAAGACCCCCCGACATTATACACACTGGGTACAATTTATTCCGATCTTGGTGAAAATGATAAAGCAGAGTCATTTTATAAAAAAGCAATTTCGATTTCCCCAGACGAGCCAGCATATCATTTTGAATTAGGGCGACTATATTATCAAATGAAGGAATATAATAAGGCGGAGGAAGAATATAAAAAAGCCTTATCAGCCAGTCCAACCGATCCCTATTATCAATACCACTTGGCTGAATTGTATTATTCAATGGGGAAATATGAGCAAGCATATACGGCCATTACGGTAGCTTTGTCATCTAAATCGGATTTAAACGGAGCCAGGGAACTTCACAACCAGATTATTAAGAAATGTCCGGAAAAACAGATAAAAGCTGTTGGAAATATAAGGAAATAAGTCCCTTCTCTTCAGTTAATTTCTTTATCTGTATTGATGGACATGTTTATAAGTTATCTGCACCACCGCCACCTTCACACAGGACAACCAACTCATCCAGCGTTCCATAGGGGCAACGATTGATGTTCACGGCAAGGCGAAGACGGGGGACTGGGAGGTCTCGGTGAACGGGACTCCCGCAACGGTCGAGGCAGACGGGACGTTCATCGCGGAGGGCCTGATCCTCCCCGAGGGGCCGAACACGCTCACCGCTGAGGGGGAAAACCCTGAGACAATGGAGACAGATACCCACGAGATCACT
>Ga0208771_1000314_pt1 | contig 30100 bp, 30 predicted proteins | sample AntAceMetag02UKX_FD_184775 | JGI IMG/M metagenome (GOLD analysis project Ga0208771, IMG submission 184775) | Saline lake microbial communities from Ace Lake, Antarctica - Antarctic Ace Lake Metagenome 02UKX (SPAdes) (version 2) | ecosystem: Environmental > Aquatic > Non-marine Saline and... | reverse complement strand
CAAGCCCGCGCATCTGAGACTCAAACCAGTGCCCCTTGGAGTTCGCCCACGGGAGGAGGCCACCATCGAGGAGGCCCAGGCGAGAATCTACAATTAGGTCGGGATCAATCTTCTTGCTGTATCCCAGTCCGCTGCACTCGGGGCAAGCGCCATAAGGATTATTGAACGAGAACATGCGTGGGGAGAGCTCTTCGTAGCTCACGCCGCAGTGGATGCAGGCGTAGTGCTCGCTGTACAGGTGTTCCTCCCCATCCTCAGTAAGCACACTCATCATCCCTCCGCCGTGCTTCAGCGCCGTCTCCACCGAATCTGCGATGCGCGCACGCTTGCGCGGCTCCACGACCACACGGTCAACGACAATCTCTATCGTATGCTTGCGCTGCTTGACAAGCTCGATTTCCTCGTACAGGGTCCGCACAACCCCATCAACGCGGACACGCGTGAACCCCTCTTGGCGGATCTCCTCGAACGTCTTCTTGTACTCGCCCTTTCGCCCCCGCACTATCGGCGCGAGGATCTGCAAGTTCGATCCGCGAGCAAGAGACATGATCACGTCGATGATCTGAGTAGCTGACTGCTGCGTAATCGGACGACCGCACTTCGGACAGTGCGGATGCCCGACACGCGCATAGAGAAGCCGCAGGTAGTCGTAGATCTCGGTGACCGTCCCCACCGTCGAACGTGGGTTGTGGCTCCTCGTCTTCTGGTCAATCGATATCGCGGGGGAGAGGCCTTCGATAAAGTCCACATCTGGCTTTTCCATCTGCCCGAGGAACTGGCGCGCGTAGGCTGAGAGCGACTCCACGTAGCGCCGCTGGCCCTCCGCATAGATTGTGTCGAAGGCAAGCGAACTCTTTCCCGAACCGGAGATCCCGGTGATGACGACGAGCTTATCGCGCGGGATCTCCAGATCGATGTTCTTCAGGTTGTGTTCCCGAGCTCCCTTCACCCGTAGCATGCTCATAGTTTCTTCCTTAAGCTCCGTATCTCGTCACGCAACGCCGCCGCCTCCTCAAACTCCAACCTGTCCGCGGCCTGACGCATCTCCTTCTCCAGTTGCCTTATCTTCGACAGCGCTTCCGCGGGCGACATTGCCTCCAGATTCTCCCGCATTGGCACGGCCGGTTGCGGCGCATTCATCGTCTGCACGATGTCGGCGATGTTGCGTTCGATCGTCTTCGGCGTGATCCCGTGCTCTTTGTTGTAGGCAATCTGGATTGTCCGCCGCCGGTTCGTCTCATCGACGGCGTAGCGGATGGAGTCGGTCATTTTGTCGGCGTACAGGATTACCTTCCCACGCACGTTTCGCGCGGCACGTCCGATCGTTTGGATGAGCGCCGTTCCGGAGCGGAGGAAACCCTCTTTGTCCGCGTCGAGGATCGCCACGAGGGACACCTCCGGCAGGTCCAACCCCTCGCGCAGGAGGTTGATCCCTACCAGAACGTCAAACTTCCCGAGGCGCAGATCACGCAGGATCTCAATGCGTTCAAGGGTGTCAATCTCGGAATGCAGGTAGCGCGCCCTCACCGCGAGATCGACCAGGTACTCCGTAAGGTCCTCAGACATCCTCTTCGTCAGTGTTGTGACAAGGACCCGCTCCCCACGCTCGACAACGGTCCGCACTTGCTCGATGAGGTGATCGACTTGACCGGTCACAGGATGAATGGCCAATTCCGGATCAACGAGTCCGGTCGGGCGGATAATCTGCTCAACCACTCGGCGCGAGTGACTCAACTCGAATGTGCCGGGCGTAGCCGAGGTAAAGATGACTTGATTCAGCCGCTCATCAAACTCGTCAAACATCAGCGGTCGGTTGTCCAGTGCCGAGGGGAGGCGGAAGCCGTAGTCAACCAGCGTCCGCTTGCGCGATCTATCCCCATGATACATCCCGCGCACCTGGGGAACGGTCTGATGCGACTCGTCAATCACCATTAGAAAATCCGATGGAAAGTAGTCGATTAGCACCGATGGTGGCTGGCCGGGGAGACGACCGTCGAGGTGGCGCGAGTAGTTCTCGATGCCAGAGCAGTAGCCCATCTCCTGCATCATCTCCAGATCGTAGCGCGTCCGCTGACCCAGGCGCTGTGCCTCCAGCAGCTTCTCCTCCGTCTTGAGCTGCTCCAATCGCTCTTCGAGCTCCTCATCTATCGCCTCCGTCGCCTGCTGCATGCGTTTGCGGGGGGTGATGAAGTGCGACGCCGGATAGATCGTGATCTCGTCCTCCTCGCGCAGTAGATGACCGGTGACCGGTTCGAGGATGGCGATCCGTTCAATCTCATCGCCGAAGAACTCAAGGCGCACGATATCCTCTTGGTAAGCGGGAATGATCTCCAGCGTGTCCCCGCGTGCGCGGAATGTCCCCCGCTCAAAGCCGATCTCGTTTCGCGTGTACTGCAGACCCACCAGCTTGCGCATCACATCGTCGCGATCGTGCAAGCTCCCACGCGTAACGTTGATCGACATATCGCGGTAGTTCACCGGCGAACCGAGACCATAGATGCACGATACCGACGCCACTATGATCACGTCCCGTCGCTCGAAGAGCGCCGAGGTCGCAGCGTGGCGCATGCGATCGATCTCATCGTTTATCGACGAATCCTTCTCGATGTACGTATCGGTCTGGGGAAGGTACGCCTCGGGCTGGTAGTAATCGTAATAGGAGACAAAGTAGTGCACCGCATTCTCAGGGAAGAGCTCGTGGAACTCATTGCACAACTGCGCGACAAGGGTCTTATTGTGCGCCATCACCAGCGTTGGCCGCTGCAGATTCTGGATAACATTAGCAATGGTGAACGTCTTTCCCGTCCCGGTCGCGCCGAAGAGTGTCTGGAACTTCTCGCCTGCGAGGATCCCTTCAGTTAGCGTGGCGATTGCCTGCGGCTGATCACCCTGCGGCTTCATATGCGGCGAAATGCGAAATCCCGCCTTCTCTCCCACCTTTAGCGTATGCATCCTAGTGTACATGGTAGCCTCGATGCACAGGTGGATCAACAACTATATGGGGGCAGGTCCTCATTCTAACTTGAAAAGTCCTGAGAAATGACGCACGATTCTTCCAACAATTCAGAACTAAAATGGAGGCTTCACGTGAAAAAAGTATCACTAGTATTCCTGGGTGGGATCTTGCTTGCTTCGCTACTCGCGTTTTCTCAAGACACATCGACTCCCCCAGACACACAGGGGCAGCCTCCCACCATCACCGCCGTCGTAAACGGCGAGCAGATCACCACGGACACTTTGGAGGCTGCCACTTCCATCTCGCAGATCTTCCAAATTCTCTTCTCCCAGCTTCCACAGGCGTTTGGACAGACCCTCCTTTCAACTCCGGAGGGGACGGCGTTTCTTGACCGCTATCAAAGGGATGTACTGGACCAGATAATCGACAGCCGCATTATGGTTCAGCAGGCAGTGGCCCTAGACATGAAGGCCGATGAGTCGCAAGTTGCCGATCAGGTGCAGTCACGCCTTGACCAGATCATGCAAGAGAATCAAATGACGATCGATCAGATCGACGCCGCTCTCAAGCAGCAGGGATCATCTCTCGATGACTACAAGACACGCTTAGCGCAGAGCATCCGAGAGCAGCTAATGGTGCAGGCACTGCAAGAGTCCGTCACTGCCGATGTCACGGTAGACGATGATGAAGTGCAGGAATACTACGATGCGTATGAAGCCGATTACACGAATGATGACGGTACAGTTAAGCCCCTCTCCGAAGTCTCGGCAAGCATCCACGACAGCCTCCTCAAGACTGCCCAGGGAGAACGGTGGAATGCCTGGTTCAAGGACGCAAAGGATTCGTCTGAAATCACTATCCTCTTCTGATCTACTAAGTGACAACATGGAGGTAGGGGTGGATCAAGCCTTACGATGAAGACAGTACTGCTGATTATCTATTCCTCCATACTGGCAATCGGATCAGCGCTCGTCGGACTGGTAATCGGGTTCATGATCGTGCAACCCAGTGCGCCGGTAGCGTCGATCCTGGTTGTTATTGGCCTCGGATTCTTGGCTATTGCAATTCTAGTCGCGCGCAGATATCGGGACACAACTCACACTGCAAGCCAAGACTAAGCCAACAAGCCAGGAGCCCTGGGGGCGGAGTCCCTCTTCGGTTAGGGTTCGATGATGCGGTAGCCCGCCGTCTGCGCTTTGCAGTGGGAGGAAAGCAGTTCCGCGTAGCTTTCCGCCCAGTGGGCAAGATTATCTCGTGCCTCATCAGCGGGGGCGTACATTACGGCAATGATGTTGGTTGTCTGCTCGTGAATCTTCGTCGTCATCGCGTCCTTTACCGGATTCCCGCACGGCTCCCATCCCGCATCGGTCCTCCGACAAACGAGAAGCAGATCTTGTAGGTCAATCGTCTGCCCGGAGTGGTTGAACACGTATGCCTCACCCGGAAGTCCTCGTCTTATCAGCATGTGCATCCCTGCGATATCAGCATCGAAGATCGAACCGGGAAGACCGGAGGCAAGGCTGATCGCGTTGTTCACATCGACCGGGCCGTTAACCAATGGGAACTGATCGTTGAGAGCAGAGCGCAGAAGGAACTCGCTCGCCGGTTTTCCCCGTCCGCTTGCGTGATATTTACCGAAACGCAGCATCTTACGCACACGCTTTCGCACCTCGGCGGGAACGCACTCCTCGCCGGCACCCTGCGCCTCCAAGATCACTTTGGCAAGAAATGCTGGTGCACTCTCTGTTGCCAGCGGTGATTTGATCCCCTCCGCCCAGATGAGCGCAGGGAGGACAGGGCTTGGGCGCAAGTTGTCATCGATCTCAAGGACGTACTCCATCATTACCTCCCTTTCAATGGGGAAGCAATCAGATCGTACCCGTCCGCTCCCGTGACCTCTACATTGACGAACTGCCCGACCTCAAGATCGCTCCCTTCAACATAGGTGATGCTGTCAACATCCGGGGCTTGGGTGCGCGAGCGGGCAAGCCATATTCTATCCTCATCGCCTGGCGCGTCGATCATCACTTCCATCCTCGATCCACACAGGGAAGCATTGCGCCCGAAGACGATCTCCTGCTGAGCGAGCATCAGCTCGCGCACACGCTCTTCCTTGACCTCTTCAGGGATCTGGTCAGGCATCAACGCCGCCGGTGTGTCCTCCTCCTGTGAATAAGGGAAGACACCGAGGTGGTCGAAGTGCAAGTCCTTGACATACTGAAGAAGCTCGCGAAATTGGGCATCGGTTTCTCCTGGAAAGCCGGCGATGAACGTTGTGCGAATGGCGATACCGGGAACGCGCGCACGTAGCCTCTCAATCAAGTTCAGGCATTCGTCCCTCGTGACCCTCCGTCCCATGCGGCGGAGGATGTCATCGTTTAGGTGCTGCAGCGGGAGATCGACGTACGGACACAGCTTGGGGATCTCAGCGTAGGCATCGATCATTTCCGGCGGGAAGTGCGCGGGATGAGTGTAGAGAAGGCGCAGCCAGTGCAAGTCGGGAACGCTCGCCAGTCTTGCCAGCAAATCGTGGATACGCATCTCACCCGGAGTGTCCGTGCCATAAACGGTGGTGTCCTGTGCGATGACGTTGATCTCACGCACGCCTCGCTCCACCAGCTCATTGGCCTCGGTAATGATCTCCTCTGCCGGCCGGCCGTGATACGCCCCTCGAATGAGGGGGATGGTGCAGTAGGTGCACCTGTTGTCGCAGCCGTCCGAGATGCGCAGGTAAGCGGTGTGTGTTGGGGTGAGGAGGAAACGACCGCTGTCGCAGGTCGACGTAAAGCCACAGGCGGTGAGTATCTCCTCATCCCGATTCAAGCCGAACACTCCATCCACCTCGGGAAGACCAGCGCGCAATTCCTCTTCGTAGCGTTGCGCCAGGCATCCCATCACAATCAAACGCTGACACTGCCCCTCTTCCTTGTACCTGGCGTAGTCGAGGATCGTGTCAATCGACTCTTGTTTGGCCGGCTCAATAAAACCACAGGTATTGACGATGATGATATCCGCATCCTCCGGCGGCGCACCGACAATTGCCCCAGCGGCGGCAAACCGAGCGAGAATTCGCTCGGAATCCACTAGATTCTTAGCGCAGCCCAGACTCGTCAGGTGCACACGGAGCCCTCCCCGCGCCGTCTCATCGCTCACGGACATATCGTCTCCTTACTCTCTGTAGCACAACGAAACAGGGCGCGATAGAGCAGATCTCGGAGGCTACTTCTTCGTTGAAGCCTGGTTTGCAACAGAGTTTGTCGCACTCTCGATCTCCTCGGCATTGCCCAGGTAGTAGTGCTTCAGCGCACGAAGGTCATCGTCAAGTTCATATACAAGCGGAAAGCCGGTGGGGATATTCAAACCCGTAATTTCATCCTCGGAGACATCATCCAGGTACTTCACCAGTGCACGCAGACTGTTACCGTGCGCCGCAATCAGCACGCGTTCCCTACGCTTAAGAGCAGGAACGATCACTTCGTGCCAATACGGGAGCACCCGTTCCAGCGTATCTTTCAAGCACTCGGCGGCAGGAATCTCCTCAGGCTTGAGGTGCGCGTAGCGCGGATCAAACCGCGGATGTCGCTCGTCGTCCGGCTCTAGAGCCGGAGGTCGAACAGCGTAACTGCGCCGCCACTGGTGAACCTGCTCCTGCCCGTACTTCTCGGCCGTCTCCTTCTTGTTCAGCCCCTGCAATGCACCGTAGTGCCGCTCGTTCAAGCGCCAAGATCGGTAGACAGGGATCCACATCTGGTCTAGCTCGTCCAGCGCGATCCATAGCGTTCGAATTGCCCGCTTGAGAACGGATGTATACGCCACATCAAACGTGTATCCGTCATCGCGGAGGATCTCGCCAGCCCGCTTGGCCTCGTCTAACCCATGCGGGGAGAGGTCAACATCCGTCCAGCCGGTGAACCGATTCGCCAAGTTCCATTCGCTTTCTCCATGCCGCAGTAAGACCAGTTTCATACTCATCTCAGACTCCTTTATCCCTCGCTTCGAACAATGCGATGCATGCCGCTTCCGGTTCATCTGTTTAAACGTCCGATAGACAGCATCGTGGAATTATACCAGCTGCAAGCGCCCATGAGCCAGCAAGCACATGCTGCACGCATTGTTGCTTCATGAATGACTCACCCTGAGGGTAAACGAAAAGCGGAAGCCTTAGGCCTAACCAGAGTTCGTTTTCTCGCGACAATCTCGCCTAGAGTCTTGTTTCATCGAGTACAGCGCCGCACACAAGGTACGACACCACAGCCACGTACTCGTGGCGGACAGACTGACTCATCGTCAGCGAATCGACATACGGAGGGATCCTTGCCCAGTGAGGCTACCTGGCGGATGCAGTCTTATTGGGCGTTGGGGAGCTAGCTGAGTTATGCGGAGGCTTTGAGCCATGCGCATTTCTGCTCTGTGATTTTGAGCTCTCTGAGCTTCCGCTCTGCGAGTCATTGGTACCCTTATTCGGATTGGAGTCAGCCGATGGCTTCGTTTCCGTAGAGCCATTGGGCTCCTTGTCCTCGCTTCGCTTTTCCGCATAATTTCCCCTACCCTTGCCAGCGTAGTCAGTCTTGTAATATCCACTCCCCTTGAACTGAACCGCCACACGTGGCACCATCCGCCGTGTCTCCTTGCTCCCACACTCGGGGCACACCGGAACATCGGCTTGCGCCTGCTGGCGAACTAAGACAGTGAACTGATTACTACAAGATTCACACTCGTAACGATAGAGCGGCACCTTCAACCTCCTACGCACCACGGCACGACCTAGCCGTTAGCACTGCATATTTGTGACTGCCAATAATCTTAGCCTGAATTAATACGTCCGTCAAGGAGCGACAATAGATCTTCATCCACGATCGAGGTGAAAGCCATGTGACAAGCGGCGAAGGAAAACGTTCTTGTTGATCGGGCCATTCGCTCCAAAGTAGTTGGCACAGAATCGCACCGCGCCAGCCAACCTCTCCTCGGCATCCTTGGTAGTTTGTTCTCCACGGACCATCCGGTGAAGACTCTCCCACGCTCCCGAGCCTGTGTCAGGGAGGCTGCCAACAACAGCCTCAGAATAGCCGTCACTCGCAAATCCCTCCATCCTCCAATCCGGGTAGCTCCATTCGCTCAAGGCAGGATGTTTCCCCACTCTTCCCGCCAGAATTACGGCCGGAATGTGGCCAAGGCGGTGCTTGGGGGGAACACGGCGCGTCATCCACCGCAATACGCTCGCCACCTCATCGCACGCATCGAGGTAATCAACCTCAACAGGACATGAGACCTCCTGGCACGCGCCGAGAAGGTCGATCGGATGCGTGCCGCGGCACTTCACACCCAAAGAAGTGAGTACCTGCCGCATTGTGTCTGTCGAACCGGCAAGGCCAAGGCACACCTCACCGTTGAGCGCCAGCGTCTTCAGCGAGTCCTCCGACATCACGCCCAGATCGTCATCAAGTACTCGCCCGTCACTCGCAAGCACGACATCATCGTTGTCTCTCACTGCCAGGATCACGCTCATAACGTTTCCAGCATAAACAGACACAGTCAAGATTGCAAGCGCCACACAGATCCTCAAATAGGAGAGAGTCAGTTGCGGGCCCAACCCTGATCAATCACTCTTGCTGCAACACCATTCCCAGCCCAGCATGTCCCCTCTCGCCACACCTCAGTCTTCGTCTTCTCCTGCTGCCCCAAGCTTCGCTGCTTCGAAGCAGGTTGACTTGCCTTGGATAAGGATCTACACTCGCGCCGCTAATGGACTTGCATAGGAAATTGACACGACGTACTTCATAGACAGGAGGCCAACATGAAAGTAGGGATCATCATCTGCGACCGTTATAGCACATGTGGTGGTGGGAAGTGCTTGCGTGCAATGAAGGAACGAAGCGGAGCCTTCGCCCGCTACGCGAGCTCCGAGCCGCTTGAACTTGTGGGTTATTCCACCTGCGGAGGCTGCCCGGGAGTGAACATCGAATACGTCCCAGAAGAGATGATAAAGAACGGAGCGCAGGCGATACACCTAGCGACAGGGTTCGTTGTTGGCTACCCGCCCTGCCCGTATATCGATTACTTCAAGTCATTCATCGAAGAACGCTATCACGTTCCCGTGATTGTGGGCACACACCCGATCCCCCAGAAGTACTACCTCGTGCACAGGAACCTGGAATCATGGGGCAACATGAAGGATCTTGAAGATCTGCTGGCAACCGAGGAGATCAGAAAGGCGTACGACTGACCGCAGCGCCATGAATAGTTCTAGGTCGAAAACCGCTTCCTGCACTCTCGGTTGAGTGCCGTGTGGAGGGAGTTATCGCCAAGAATCGCGTTCGACCATTGCGTCTTGTTGCTTCTCTCCTCTTGTATTCTTGACGTCTCTGCGTGAGGCAGAAGCTTGCGCTCCATTTCTTCCTTCGTGCTCTTCGTGTCCTTCGTGGTGAATTCTCTTAGGCATGGCCCGAGCGCACGAGAATCAAGAGTAATTACGCACTCAAGAACGGTAGAGCATCCTCTATATAGACTTGAAGATCCGTGCCAGTGGGTGCCCCGGTGCGTCCACGTGCAGATCGAGGAAGAATCCGAATGGCGTCTGCAGCGCTTCGTAGCCCGATTTGACCAACCGCTCTTGCGCACTGTCAAGCAGCTTCTTGGTGAACTCCGGTGATCCCTTCTCCTCCGCCAGGTGAGCGAACGAATGAAGAACGATTCGCTGCGTCTCGTTCTTGCGTGCTGCCCACTTAAGGAGCTTGATCAGGTGCGTCTCCACCGCACTTCCTCTCTCCTCGTCCTGTGGTTCCACATGGATAAACCCGACAAGAGCCTCCTCTACCGTTTGCTTCTCGTCTCGATCGTCCTCGGAATCAAGCGTCTTTAATGTAGTCTTGTAGGCAAAACGATTTGCGTAGATGATCAATAATTTCATCGCGCTAGATACCTCCTCAGCAATTCTGGCTTTGTTCTTAACTTCCGCTTGGAATTATCGCAGCATATTTTGAAGCAAGAATACATCGTACGGGGATTGCAGTCCAAGTAGCTCACATAGCCAAGCTTTCCACTGCGGCCCCCTCGCTATAGGAGTGAGGAATCCGAAATCAAGCGGGGAAGCCCATAGGCTTCCCCGGATGCAACACAAAACACGAACAACAGCTTTCTTAGATGAGATCCATCCCCACAGAAATCGTTAGATCCTTTGACCAATCGGTGGCTCCGATCCCCTTAGTAAACCCGGCCTGGAAGGAGATAGCAGCTCCGCCAATGTTGAACGCAACTGAAGCCGTCGCCGATTGACTCATATCAATCGTCCCTCCGCGAGGCTGTATCCGCTGGAGCTGGTAGTTAACAATGAGGTCCACGCCCTCCTTCAGAGGGTAGTCACAGGTCGCGTTCAGCTTCAATGTGTTCTCGGCCGCAATGTCGAATGGGCCGAAGAACCCGGCGTGCACAGTCATCTGGGAGTTAGGGAGAGGGGCGAGCGATGCATCACCAGAGATCGTGACGAGAACGTCCTGCGCCCCGCCGTAGGGATCGATCAGCTCGTAGCCTAGCCCGGCCTGTACCGCCCAGCCGCAGCTTGCTTCGTCACCTGTCGCGAGGATGTCATCCTCGACCGTCAGAAGTGCACGCGCGTCCAGCGTGACCCCAGCCGTCTGTTCGATGATCGGCTCGATTGCTGCGACGAGGTCCTTAATTGTCGCGTACTCAACTTTCTTCCCGATCTCCTCGGCAACCGCCATCAGCGTCTCATCTGAAAGAGGATTAGGGATCGCATCCAGTGCTAATAAGTCCGTCTGAATCTTGACCGCCTTGGCAAGCGGAGTGACGTCGCTAAACCTTCCGTACCCGACCCCAACGCTCACATTTACCGCGGGCTTCAACTGCCCGAGGGCGTAAGAAGCGTCGGCTCCGCCGAAACCGAAGATCGGCGCCTCATCGCTAAGATAGTAACGGAATGTCCCCGTTCCTTGCCCGAGCCCACCAGCGAGGGCTAAGCTCTCCAGATCGAGAGATCCAGCCCCGGACAGGGAATACCCATAATCAGGGGAGTCAAACAGTTGAGAGTAATCGAGTGCAATCCTCCCGGAGTCGATCTCGACACCGGGCACAGCCGGATCGTCAAAGTAACGATAACTCATTGAGAGCTTGAGGTCCGACAAGCTCGTCTGCGGCGAATGGTAGTTACAGAGGGACAGAGGTGCACCCAGTGCAACCACCCCAATTAGCAGCGCTCCTAGAATAAACGTTGCCCACTTCATCTACATCACCTTCCTTTTTCTATCGCCAAACAACACGATTATAGCACTACCCAGATGTTGCAACAAAAATGGGGTTCAACTTCACTCTCCCGCTCTTGGATGCCGTTAACCTAGTCTTCATGTTCTCCGGAATCGGGCGTGGTTATCGTGATGCTACTGACAGAACGATCACCGTAGATGGCTGGTAACCTCAGCGTACTAGATGAGCCCCTCCGCTTTTCCAACCTGGCCAAAGACCCGCAGGACTTTATCCATCTGTTCGTCGGTGTGGGTTGCCATATAGCTTGTCCGCAAGATCGATTCCCCAGGCGGTACCGCGGGCGGAATGGCAACGTTCGTGTACACGCCCGCTTCAAACAGCGCCTTCCACGTCTTCAACGTCTTCAACTGATCTCCGATCTGGATTGGAATGATCGGCGTGTCGCTACTGCCAACCTTGAATCCCAATTCACGATAATCCCGGCGCATCCGTTCAGCGATAGCGTTGACGCGATCCACTCGCTCCGGTTCTTGCTCAATCGCATCCAGGGCTGCAAGCGCGGCGGCAACATTCGGGGCGGGAAGGCTGGCACTGAAGATAAGTGAGCGAGCAAGGTGCTTGATCCAGTGAATCGTCGACGCCGCGCCGGCGATGAAGCCTCCAATCGAGGCAAACGACTTGCTAAACGTGCCCATGATCAAATCGACTTGATCGGTCAGCCCGAACTGCGCCGCGGTCCCGTGCCCTCGGCCAGTAACTCCCATCCCGTGCGCATCATCGACCATCAGCCGCGCTTGGTGCTTATGGCAGAGAGAGACAATCTCGGGGAGAGGGGCAATCTCCCCGCTCATGCTAAACACACCATCCACCACGACCAGCTTTCCTGCCTTCTCTGGAGCACTAACTAGAACACGCTCCAAATCGTTCATGTCGTTGTGGCGGAAGCGCAACAGCTTACCGAGAGCCAGACGCGATCCATCAACGAGGCTGGCGTGATTCTCACGATCGCCGATGATCACATCTCCCCGCCCGATCAGCGCGGAGAGCGTACCCAAGTTCGTCTGGTAGCCAGTGCTGAACACGAGAGCAGCTTCCATCCCAACAAACCTTGCCAGCCGCTCCTCGATCTCTTCGTGCAGAGCGAGGGTGCCATTGAGAAACCGCGAACCGGTGCAGCTCGGCCCGAAGCGTTTCAATGCATCAATCGCCGCCTGACGGACATGCGGGTGTGCAGTCAACCCCAAGTAGTTGTTGGAGCCGATCATGATCCGGCGTTTACCGTCGATCGTCGCCTCGGTCCCTTCGCTCTGCTCAAGCGGAATGAAGAACGGGTAAAGGCCCATTGCCTGTGCCTCGTGAGGGCTCGCCGGAAATCCCATCTCATGTGCTACCGCCGGGTCCGAGTAGAACCCCCGGCATTTCTCAAATAGATCCACTATCTTCCTCTCCTCTCTAAGCCTTGTCTCTTGCGTGCCTAATGTCAGATTGTACTCAAATCATTCGGTAGTACTTCATCAGTGCCCACTCAAACACTCGACTGGGCAAGATCTGTTTTAGGACAGCCGCGCCACGTTGCGAGATGCCGCCTACCGAATAGCGCACCTTGGGCCTGCGACCACGGAGAATTCGCACGAGTAGGCGCGCGATCTGCTGCGGAGAAGATCCGCTCTGTTCATCATTCTCCGCCACCTTGATCGTACTCTCGAAGCTCTCCCGATATATGGAATCCTGCTGCGCAGCCGCCACGTACCGTCGATTCTTGGTAAATCCGGTACGAAAATCCCCCGGTTCGATCATTATCACCCGAATCCCAAACTGGTGCACCTCCATACGCAGCGCCTCGCTCATTCCCTCGACGGCAAACTTTGTCGCGCTGTACAGGCCCTGATAAGGAAGCCCGATCCGCCCTCCGAGCGAGGAGATATTAACGATTGTTCCGCGATGTGCCTTGCGCATCACGGGAAGGACCGCGCGGCAGACACGCAGCATCCCGAAGAAGTTCGTCTCAAAGAGCGCTCTTGCCTCTTCGATCGACGTATCCTCGATCGCGCCGGCGATCCCGACCCCGGCATTGTTGACGACGATATCGATCCTCCCCTCAGCGCGGACAATCTGCTCTAGCGCCGCGTTCACCGACTCATCGCTGTTCACGTCCATCGCAATCATCTGCGTGTTCGGCACGCCCATTTCTCCACTTGGATGCCGGCTCGTACCGTAGACACGGTCGCCTTCGGCGGCAAGCCGCTTCGCGCAGGCCTTACCGATTCCAGACGACGCCCCGGTGATCAACATTACCCTATTCAATATGCCGCCTCCATCACGTGAACCGCATTCGTAATCTTGCATCCACAGTTTTGCACTGCGCAGCTACCGATTATAGACGTGAGTTTACCGCAAGAAGCTAACAAGACCAATTCCAGCCTACTTCAGATCGATGCCGATTATTAGTGGATCGTGGTCGGAGGCACGATACGGATCGTTGCGATAGAGCGACTCTACCTGCTCCTTAGATTTGTATGAACTGCTGTAGCCCAGGACGGGCGCCTCGTCGGCGTCGATGTGCCACACTGTTGCTCCCCTCACCTGCGCCACCAGCGTGGAGGAGGCAAGCGCATGATCGAGCGCCCCGGCCTCACCCATATACACGTACGTGTACTGCGACCCTTTGGAAAAGCGAGACATAAGATCGGTGTATCCGCCGTCGGTGAAGGTCGTGATCGGATCCTCGTGCGTGTAGCAGTTGAGATCCCCAATTATCAATACATCCGAATCACTGGTTTCCGTGGGATTCGCCGCAATCCACGTAAGGAGTACGCTTGCCGCCTGAGTACGATTGCGGTTCCAGCAACCCTGACCGTCTCCCTGATCGCGGTCCGGCCCGTGCGCGGAGGATGTGCTCTTGGACTTGAAGTGATTGACAACAACAGTCAGCTCCGCCCCGCTCGCCTTGTCAGCGAACGTCTGTGCCAGCGGTGGTCGACTCATCTCCGGCAGATCGCTCATCAGCATAGTCGCTGGATTTCCCACCGGCTTCACTGTCTGCGTGCAGTAGACGAGCGCCACTGTGATCGCATCCGTTCCGAGCTGATCGACGCTAGGAGTAACGTAAGCGTACGACGTGCCGATTGGAGCGGCCGCGTTCATCCCACGCACGATGTCATAGATCGCGCTCTGCGGGCCAAAGCCGTCGTTTTCGATTTCCTCCAGGCCAATGATGTCCGCATTGAGTCCAACTAGCGCCTTCACCAGCTTGTCTCGCTGCCGCTCGAAATCAGTGAGCGTCGCTGCCCCGCGCGACGTGGGGAAGCCCTCTCCGCATCCATCACCATTGAAATAGTTCTCCACATTGAAGCTCGCCACACGCAAGCTTCCCCCCACCGCTGGCGCAGTCAGTTTGCGAGTATTAGTAGAAATGAAGGTCGGGATTGTTGTCGGTTCGACCAGGTACTCGCCATAGGAATACGTAAGAACGCCCTGCACGCCGATTGCGGTATCGCCAGCGCGCAGTGGATGACGCGCTGTGAGTCCCGGGGCAGGGTAGATAATCGGATCCGGGTTTTGTCCGGCGTTCCCGTCATCCAGCACGATGCGATTGAGAGCGTTTTTAGCCATCACCCTTTGTGCCGGCTCACCCGGAGCGGCAACTTCGGTCGGATTGAACAAGCGACCGTTGGAGAGCGTGATCTCGCCGTAGCGGCCAAGGCCGTACGTATCAGCAACCGTCAACTTCTGCGGAAGAGTAACGCGCATCCCCTCCACCCGTTCCAGCGCGGCATCACTGATCGGCAGGGTGATGGAGACCGCGCTCGGAACATCAACTGTCCCACAGATGGTCGTCTTCGTTATGCTCTTTATCTCGGTCATGCTCTCGTACTCGGTGATCGTTCCGGTTACTGTGACCAGATCGCCCACCATCACGTTGGTAGCAGCGTCACGAGCATAGACGAATATCCCCTCGGACGTATTCGGATCCGAGTCGACATCGCGATCCTCCTCCTGCAGAAAGAATCCACCCAATCCCTCGGGATTCTCGAAATCTCCGACGACGACTGCCTTTACAGTGACCGTCTTACCCTCAAGCGGGCTCTTATCACCGCTGCCCTGAATGTCGTGAATCTTGGTGATCGTCCCTACGTAGGGACAAGGTACGGTCTCATGCTTCTGAGGCAGAAGCTGAGTCACCAGCAATAGCGCCAATGCAGCAGCCAACGCAACGAGAAGAATCTTGTTCAATACCCTCCCTCCTGTTGAGCAATAGATTACTCCCCCTTGAGGCGATTTCACAAGCCACACGCTGGCATTCCTCTCCCATGACATCGAAGCCCCAATTCAGCATGGCTCTGCAAGTAGGTGGAAGTAGTGGTCAAGGATCTACTACGACAGATGGGCTAGCGGGAATACGAAAGCTTCGGTAGCAGTAATAGTCTTTGCATGGGTGGAGCTGACAGCTAACGTCTGGAGGAGATGCACCGAGTAATGGACATATGTGCTATGGCTGAATGGGAGTAGTAGAATTCTCAGCACCTCAGCGTTTTCTACATAGTCAACCTAACGCCATGATGACCCGCCGGGCGGTAGGGGAATCGGCTATACTGAAGCTTTCTCGGATGTTGGCCCCCATTGTTACCGGTCGGCTCCATCAACTTGTTGTGCTGTCTTCTCGACAACCAGGGACAAGCTCGTTTGCTTTCCCTCTCAAGATACCCCCTGGTCTTCTTCCATGGGCTTTGCTGAACGAATGGCCGCAAAAACACTTTCCCATTCCTCTTGCGTGACCTCATATCGATTCGTCAAGTCTTCATAACGCCAATGGCTTTTGAACTGTGATATTCTTACGTCGGGATCTACGTCCTTTCTCAGGGACACATCAAGAACATCATGCTCGCGAAGTCTCTTGATGCACCGATCAAACAATGTCGGCAGCTCGGCCCCTCGCACACCGTTAACCGCATACCAAATGCCTTTTGTCCACGCCTTCTCACGTGATACTGTGGCAAGATTCTCTTCTATTTCCTCTATGCCGGTTGTTGAGATACTGACACTTGGTTCAGGAGAACCTTGCTGGTATGTGACGGTGATTGCGGTTCTGGCCACTATTTCAGTCGACAGGCGAACGTTCGGAACGAACATGATCTGGTCTGCCGCTCCGTTGTTTGGCAGAAACGGGGTGATTTCTAGTATATCGAGAGAGAAGCTAAGGTACGACTGCACCGAAACGCTTTTGGCCAATTCATAAAGGCCGACAGGGGCTTTGTCACAAGCAACGACGACATGGAGTTTACCGGTTCTGATGTTTGATAGAAGGGTGGCCGATAACTCTTCGGGATCTTTGTCACTCGAAAATAACGAGTTTACTAATGATATCCAGACGTTTTCCCTTCCTTGGCTAAATAGTTCGGCAAGCTCTTTTTCTGATAAGGCGGAAAGCGAAGCAGCATAGTCAATGGCTTGGGCAATGACGCGCCGATCTCGCAACTCCGGGTTAGAGGATCGCTTCACTTCAACGACGATGACGTCTCCGCTGGCGGACAAGAGAAGAATGTCAGGGATAATTTCTCTTGATTGCGGAGTGGCAAACCTCAACTGGCGAAAAACAGCATACGGTCCGTATACTCCGGCTTGTCTTGAGTCCAATCGGAGAAGCTCGGGGGTCTCTGCAATCACCGATTCCAAGTATTGCTCCTCTTTCTTCATCTCATGGAGGGTTGTAGGGAACCACACGATCTTCGTACCATCCGCAGCATACGTCACAATAGTATTTTTCATGTTTGTCCTCTTTGCATAACTAAGGAATTGAGGGGCCGAGAAACGCTAACCGATGCACTATTTTAGAGCCTCAAAATTTCACCAAATGATGCCAGATAAAAAAGCCGCGGCCTTTCCCGGTTCCTCTCCAATGATTCGTTATACATCTTGAAGCAACCTCGAAATCTCTGAAAGCAGGGCATCAAGCTCAGCCCGAAAATCAACTTGGTTGATCGTAGGTAAGTTCTCCTTCCTTCTAATCTGTACATGAAGATATGAGTCCGCAAGATTTCGTAGCGAATCGTTCAGACGCTTCATGGTGCCCTTGAACGATTTCGTCCCCTTGTAGTTATTTGCTACTTCGGCGAATGTGTTACATTTGAATATTGGTGGAATATGGTCAATAACAGCCCGAACTAGTATGCCGATGCTCAGATATGAATCATTATTGTATGCTGTATTAATCTCTATTAGCAAGCGGATTAGCTTAGTATTGTCGAAAACCTTGCTCTCTATCTCCGAAAGCTCCTTTATGCGTTCTTCGGCCACATACGGTTGAGTCTTGCTATTGGGTAGCGATTTCTGAAAATCGGCTAACCGTTGATCAAGTTTGACCTCAATCTCGGGCAGATCATTTCTGATGATGTCACTGAAATCGTTCTGCATGCCAAAGCCGATATGTCGCCCCAAATAGCCAAACGTTTCCTCCGGGAATCTTGAGTGCCAGTGGTCACGTAGTTGGTGATAATCACTCTTGATGTATTCCGCGATAGTCTTAGCGACACTCGCATCATTGTCTTCGCAGTGACGGAGTGCATCGTCTGCCTTCTTGCGAAGGTCGCGCAACATCCTTCTCGCTTTGATGTACCAGTTGATCATTAAAGCCCCTTATGTATAACTTGTGATTCTACCCAAAATCTCCCCCCTCCCGGGCAATCTTTCTCCCAACATCACCCACTTTATTACTCCATTCCTCTACTGTCAAGAAGAGAACTGAAGAAACGATTTGATCGGAATCAGCCCGGCCATGATGCTGACAGATCGCGGTGGCTCCGCAGTGTGTGAGCCATGATCGTTGCTTTCATGCACGGCTACTCATGGCCAGCGAGGCGGTGGCACTGGAACCCATCTTGCTGTAGATTGTGTGCGTCACCAATAGAAGAGAGGAATCGCATGAGGTAAGAAGCACCGGGCTTCATCACAAGGCGCAGGTCCATTCGCAAGTTTACGGGCGAGCCAGTTCCTCGTGAGGCGTATGTCACGATCCTCAAGGCGGCGATGCCAGCGCCGTCAGCAAACAATGCTCGACCGTGGCACTTCCTCGTTATCGCCGACAAGGCGAAGATTGCCGCCATCTGCCGTGCATCCCTACGCAAGATTCGGCGTCGACGCGGTGATCATCCCATTTGGTAAGAGAGAAGGATACAAGTGGTTCGATCAAGACATGCCCGTGGCCAACCTCGGCCTCGGAGGCACGTGGTGCCGATTGATCGACGATCGCGAGGCATCGGTTCACTCCTTAGCCGGTCTTCCAAATGCCGTGTTCGGATTTGCTCTCATCCCAATCGGCATTCCCGCTGAAGGGCAGCCTCCACGAGACACTGAATCTACCCAAGTTACGCAAATCTTTGCCGCTGAACGTGAACTCCTGCGCTCGTCCCTTGGGGCTCTGCTTGGGAAACGCTGAATCATGCCTGGTGATCGTTACGTTCTTGGAGAACTCAATCTTGATCCCAGTAACAGTCTTACCCATCTTGTTGATGAACGTCTGCGATGCCGCCAGACCAACAACGCTCATCAGCAGTGCCGCCACCAACGCAACCACCACCGCTTGCCCAGCCGCACTTCGCATACGCTTCACCGTCCTTCATCATCGCTTAAACCACAATAGCACAGAGCCGCATACGAATCAAACCCAAGAAGAGGGCCAGGGAACCAGTCGCTTCATCATCTTCCCCCTTCGTGCTCTTCGTGTCCTTCGTGGTGAGATGTCCCCATGTCTTGCGGGGAATCTGTGCTCAGATCGTTGGTTTTGGGATTTTTCTTTATTTGCAGGCAATGACATTTCTTTCCGATGTATCCAAGACCTACCTGCATATTGGCAACATGAATCTGTAGTCATACAAGTGAAGGTCAGGCCCCACTTGCTAGCGGTTTAGCTCTCTTGACATACGACAACCTAAAGTGGACACTTGAGCAAGGAAATAAACGAGAGGAGCGCTCGCGGTTTACTTTTCTGGCGATGCGAAAACTATGAGTGGTCAGAACAAAGGGAAGATAAACCAACTGTTGAAAGAGTGGCCAAAGGGAACGGTAATTACTCAGGCCAGACTCGACAAACTGGGCATCTATCGCCAATTAGCCGCCAAATACGTGTTTTCCGATTGGATTATCCGGATAGGTACGGGAGCATTTGTACGTTCCGGCGATCGGGTCGATTGGCGGGGAGGGCTCTATGCTCTGCAGACTCAACTCGGTCTGAGCGTCCACGTTGGAGGACGTACTGCGCTGGCTCTCCAGGGTCTTTCTCAGTTTGTTCCCCTTGGGCAACAGGAGAAAGTCATCCTGATAAGCGACTATCCAGAGCAACTACCGACATGGTTTCGCAATCACCCATGGGAAGTCAAGCTGGAACATCACTGTCTGTCTCTGTTCAATCGGGTTCCAGAGGCAGCGTCCATTAAGCTGGATTGTGGCGCGTTTGGGATTCTCGCTTCGAGTCCGGAACGAGCGATCATGGAGCAGATGCGCCTTGCCCGGACAAATGAGGATGTCGAGCAGGCGTATCAACTGATGGAGGGGCTGACCACCCTTCGGCCGCGCGTAGTCCAGGAGTTACTAGTGAACTGTCGCTCGGTCAAAGTCAAACGGCTATTCCTTTGGAGCGCAGAGACCATCGGGCATGACTGGTTTAAGCGCTTGGATCTCGCCCAGGTCGAACTCGGCAAGGGCAAGCGTCAACTCTACAAAGGGGGACGGCTTAATCCGAAGTATCAGATAACCGTGCCTGCGCCGGAGGAACTGCCCGGTGTTTGACCGCCGTTATGACGCTCAGGTCAGGTTGTTGATTCGCTGCCTCCCCGAGATCAGCCGGTATCCGTGCTTTGCTCTGAAGGGCGGCACTGCCATCAACCTGTTTGTGCGGGATCTGCCGCGTGTGTCAGTAGATATCGATTTGACCTACCTCCCCCTGAGATCACGCGATGAAGCGTTACCGGAGATCCAGGAGGCTCTCCGGTCGCTGAAAGATGACCTCGAACAGCACATTCCTGAATAGATGGTTCAAGAAGTCCACAGCGGGGAGATGATCGTCAAACTTCTTGTCTCAACTCTCGGAGCAGCGGTCAAGATCGAGCCCAACCTGATCATCCGCAGCTCCCTCTATGCACCGGAGGAGCGGGATCTCTGCCCAACCGCGCAGGAGCATTTTGCTGCCTTTGCAAGCATCCGTACGCTATCCGTCGCCGATCTGTATGGAGGAAAACTCTGTGCAGCCCTGGATCGACAACATCCCCGCGACCTATTCGATGTTAAGCTGCTGCTCGACGACACAGGGATCACCGCAGATATCCGCCGCGCATTTGTCGTTTATCTAGCTGGTCACAATCGGCCGATGAATGAACTCCTGGCTCCTAAACCTCAAGACATCCGCCACCTCTACGAAGACCAATTTGCAGGGATGAGCCGCATCGAGGTATCGCTCGACGAGATCCTTGAAGTACAGCACAATTTGGCGGATATCATCGTCCATGCTCTTGACGATTCAGAGAAGGCATTTCTCGTGTCCATCAAGCGCGGTGAACCAAAATGGAACCTGCTGGAGATCGATCATCTGGCTCTGCTTCCCTCTGTTCGCTGGAAACTCATCAACATTCGTAAGATGGACCCAGTGAAGCACAAAACGGCCCTCGATCGGTTGATCAAGGTTCTAGCTAAGTAAGAATGATCCCCGTCCTGCCGGGATGGCTCTTTCAAAGCAATCGGAGTTGCTCTGGCCCCCTTGCCTTGTTTTCCGCATATGAACAGTTAGAGTTTCATAAAGGCCCTCTAGTGGAGAATCTGCTTCGAATGGCGAAGCGGAGACTCATCCCAATCGGCATTCCCGCTGAAGGGCAGCCTCCACGCACGCAATACCACAAGAGATGAGTCCACTGGGAAACCTGCAAACCCTGATGGATCGTTTGCGCAGTGGGAACAACTAGGCAAACGATCCCGCTAATTACGTCCAGAGAACTTGGCCCTTCCACTGCAGGACAGAGCCCTAGCTCAAAGCCCTCTTGAGGTTACTTGGTACTTGAACGCGTAGCCAGTGTTGACTGCTAGCTTCTCTATGGATGCTCTTACCTGTGAGAAGTCAAACGTGTAGCTGTATTGCTTACCGAACAATCTCGATTGCTCTTCAATCGATCCGCTGTGGGGTCCTGCACTGGTTTTGTAGCTCTCCTTCTTGAACCCGAATCCCGGGCCAATCTCGCTGTCGCCTCCCGAGATGCCGGAACCCGATTCCTTCAGCACCTCGATGAAGCGCAGTTCCTTCTTGTCCTCATCCACGCGGAATTTTGCGCTATAGGTGAGCTTCTTCTTCGAGAGAAAGACTCTCCTCTCAGCGACGATGAACTTAACCGAATAGACTCCCCTCTTCTCCTTTACTGTCGCCGGGATTCCCGCGACGAACTCCTTGATCTGACCGATTAGCATAATTGCGTTCTCCTTCGCTCTGTTGATGGCCCAAGGATTGTAGCGTGGCCATCAGAGGCAAGGAAGAGACTCGAATTAGAGGCAGCAGATGGCCGGGCGCCGCACCTTATCCCCTCTTGAGGTTTCGAATGATCTCCCGAAGTCTCGGCCTTTTCCCATACATCAGTAAGTGGGCCCTGAAGATCTTTATGGTCAATAGCAACATCCCAATGATGGAGAGTACCAGTATCGCCATGCTGGAAGCCAGTTGCCAGGCGGGTATGTCACTCACGCCAAGCCTTAGCATCACTTCCACGGGAGCCGTGATCGGAATAATGGTCAGCACTGCCCAAATCGGGTTGTCTGGAAATATCATGAGCAACGACATGAACCAGAGGGGCGAAATGAGGGGCATTGTGAAGATCGTGATCAGTTGTTGTCCTTCCCGGGAGCTGGCGCTGACAGCGCCGACGGCCGCCGATAGTACGGCGAAAAACAAGTAGCCCAGTATGAAGTACACCACGGCTAACACGAGGAATGCAGCCGGTAATCGCATTGTGCTAATGAAGCCGCCGAAAGCGGATGAGGCCAAGCGCAACAGAAGCGGCGTCGAGATTGCCCAGACACCCACTTGCGTCAGTCCAGCAGCACCGATCCCCAACACTTTTCCAGTGAACAATTGCCGGGCGGAAACGGAGGACAATAGTATCTCTATCAGGCGATTTTCTTTCTCCTCGCCGAGCCCCTGTAGTAGATAACTGGAGGAAAAGACGATGGCCAACATGAGCAATAAACCGAAAATACTCGGAATGATAAGATTCCCGAATCCGCCTTGCTCGGGAGCGATAGCGCCGGTTTCGGTAAGCCTGGTGCTAACCAGGTTCAAGGGCGCTTCTACCCGGGCTATGGTGGCTGCGGGCACCTTTCCCGCCAATAGATTACTCAAGAGGAAATTCCGTATTGCCGTCGTAATGTCGGGCGGTGGCTCCAGTTGCTTCTTCAGCGTATACAGCCTTACAACTCCCGTCGAGACATAGTCCGATGGAATGACGAAATACTCCTCGATATCCCCCGCCAGCAGCGCTTTGGTTGCATCATCCAGCGTACGCAATTGAACGAGATCCACCCTGCCCTGTTGGGTGTAGCCCTGGAAGTCGCCCGAGGTCTCCACATACCCAACGGTCACTGCTCCCGCGACACGCGGCTCCGCAATTCCTGATATGAGATGCAAAACCCCGATGCCCAGAAGGGCCATGACTGGTACCAAGAAGGTCATGATGATGAACCCTCGCCTCTTTATCGTGAACAGGAATTCATGTTTGAATATCAATAATGCCTTATTCATGGTTCTGGCCTACAACCTTCAGGAATATCTCGTTCAGTGAAGGGGTGGCTACCTCAAAGCGGTTGATTACTATGCCGGTACCGACTACTTGCTCCAGGATCTGCCGCGGCGTTGTGCTTCCGTCAAGTACCAACTCGACATGGCCTTTGTGAGTGCGTTTTTCGATAACCCCGGGCAGTTCGCCCAGCTCACCTTCAAAATCTAGGATGATCGAACTGCTTCTATAACTTGCTTTGATGTCAGCCAGATTTCCGTAAAGCATTGTGCTCCCTTTGTCTATCATCAGCATGCGGTCGCACAATTCCTCTACTTCATTCATCCTGTGTGTGCTCAGGATTACGGCCTTACCCTGATCCCTCAAGTCAACGAACATCCTCTTGACTAGCTCGGTATTGACCGGGTCTAGGCCAGCAAAAGGCTCGTCAAGAATGACGAGCTCCGGGTCGTGGATGATTGTAACGATGAATTGGATGATCTGCTCCATGCCCTGGCTCAGCTCGTCAATCTTCTTGTTCTTGTGAGGAAGCATGCTCGTCCGATCGAGCAGCTGCTCGGCTTTCTCTTCGGCCGCGCGCCTGTTCATGCCTTTGAGGGAGGCAAGGTAGATGATGGAATCAATGACAGTTAGCTTCTTATACAGGCCTCTTTCCTCCGGCAAGTAGCCAAGCTTATTCTTGCTGGCTTCGCTCAGCTTTTCGCCGAGGATTGTCACATCGCCCGAGTCTGGCTTGATGATGTCCATCATCATCCTGATGGTGGTGGTCTTACCCGCGCCATTGGGCCCGATTAGCCCGAATATCTCACCACGAGCAACAGAAAAAGTTAGGTCGCTGACCACGGCCTTGTCTACGTACGACTTGAATACGTGATTGACTTCAGCTGCCGGCACGTTAGAACCGCCTCCTTGAATTCCAACTATGCCACATGTGCCATCATCCCGTCAACTATGCGAATGGCCAGACCTGTCGTCCGCTTGCAGAAGATCGACGCAGATCATCCGCCTGGGCACGTGGAACGTCTGAAGGAACTACTCGTTAGGGACGTAACCGGGGCGCGTTGCCCCAGCTAGCTGAACGATGTCCTCTACAGCCGCCCCGTCGTCTTTCCCACCCCTCGGTGCGCTATGAGCTTTCCAACTTTCCTTTTCTTGTCTTTGACGAGTCGTTCCACAAACGAAGAGAATGGCAGTTACTTGACTTGGTGGATATTGACTAATCACCTTAATGGCTTATATCACATCCTGCGCGATGATCTTTATCAGGTATAGTTCGATCGCCGCTTTGGGGCGGCAGAGCCTTTGCCTGCGCGCGTCAGTCGTTGCCGGAATGGCTGAGGGGAATATTACACACCACTGGCATGGGCAAAGGCGCCATTGGCATTGCCAGGGTCAACTACGAATGACAATCGCCAGCATCGACAGGTCGGCCTGCGCCACACCGGGGATGCGCGATGCCTGACCGAATGTACGCGGACGCACGCGCGATAGCAGATCGCGCCCTTCGATCGACAGGCTCTCCAGCGCACGGTAGTCGATCTGTTCTGGGATGATCAGCTTCTCCATCCGTTGAAGGCGATCGATCTCGCGCTCTTGCTGCTCCAGGTAGCCGGAGTACTTGGCCTCGATTTCTACCTCGGAGAGGACGTCCTCTGGATACGCATCGTCCGAAATGAGGTCGGAAAGGCGCAGTGGCGGTCGCCGTAGTAGCTCGTACAGACTCGCTCCGTTGTCACTAAGAGGAGGCGTGCCGCTCTTAGCGAGGACCTCGTTTAGCGGATGGCGAGACCCGATTCTTTCACTCTTGAGGCGAGAGATGAGGTGCTCGATCGCCTCCTTCCGCACGATTGCCTGTTCGAAGCAGTGATCGTTGAGGAGGCCGATCTCGTGCCCAATACCTGAGAGACGCAAGTCGGCGTTCCCCTCACGCAGCGTGATCCGGTACTCGGCACGTGACGGGAGCATGCGATAAGGCTCGGTCACGCCCTTGGTGACGAGGTCGTCTATCATCACTCCGATGAATGCTTCCCCGCGGGAGATGACGAATGGAGGATCACCCTTCACAAGCCGCGCAGCGTTCACTCCGGCAACTAATCCCTGCCCGGCTGCCTCCTCGTACCCGGTCGTTCCGTTCACCTGCCCGGCGAGGAACAAGCCACCGATCCCGCTCACAGAAAGGGTTGGCGAGAGCTGTGTCGGGTCGATGTAGTCGTACTGAATGTCGTACCCGTAGCGCTCGATCTGTGCGTGTTCCAATCCCACGATGCTGTGCACGATGCGGTCCTGGATGTCGGGCGGGAAAGCGGTGTAGATCCCCTGCAGGTACACTTCAGCTGAATCCCTCCCCTCGGGCTCCAGGAAGACCTTGTGGCTCGACCGCTCGGGAAATTTGACAATCTTCGCCTCCAGGGACGGGCAATGGCGTGGCCCTTCGCTCGTGATCAGCCCGTTGAAGTTTGGGGTGAGGGAGAGGTTGTCGCGGATGACAGCGTGCGTCTCTTCGTTGGTGTAGGAGACGTAAACCGGGAAGTCATCCGGCAGCACGCGCTGCTCGCGCCAGAAGGAGAAGCCGAGTGGGACATCACTAGTGTGCTGACGCTCAAGCTCACTGGTATCAATCGATCGGTTGTTCACGCGTGGTGTTGTTCCGGTCTTCAATCTGCTCATCCGCAGCCCCAGGCCACGCAGAGATTGGGCGAGGCCGATCGACGGCGGCTCGCCGGTGCGTCCTGCCGGATAGACGAGGTTCCCGATCAGCACCTCGCCGTTTAAAAATGTGCCCGTGGCCACGATGACCGCTTGGGTTGCAATCTCCAGCCCCTCGCGAAGTCTGACAGCGCTCACGCGGTGACCTGTAAGCGTTATCTCATCGACCATCCCCTCGATCAAGTCAAGGTTGTCCGTATGTTCGAGAGTCTTCTTCCAGTGCAGCCTGTATGCGTCGCGGTCGGCTTGGGCGCGGCGTACCTGCATCGCCCTGCCTTTGCTGGTGTTCAAGAGGCGTATGTTGAGCGTTGACTGGTCGGTGATTTGCCCCATCATCCCACCAAGGGCATCGATCTCGCGCACGATCTGCGACTTTCCCGGCCCGCCGATCGCCGGGTTGCACGGCATCTTGCCGATTTCGGATAGGTTGATTGTGACAAGTGCCGTGCTCACACCAAGACACGCCAAGGCGTACGCTGCTTCACAACCGGCATGGCCGGCACCGATCACCACTACGTCATAACGCTTCATCTACTTACTATTCGTTGTCCTGATTGCCCTTGCCCTGAAGCAGGTTGAACATGTCGATCGGGATTGGGAAGACGATGGTTGAAGCGTTCTCTGCCGAGATGTCGACAAGGCTCTGCAGGTACCTCAATTGCATTGCGCCCGGGTTCTTGCCGATGATCCCCGCTGCTTCAGAGAGCTTGGTTGATGCCTGCAGCTCACCTTCAGCGTTGATGATCTTCGCTCGGCGTTCGCGTTCTGCCTCGGCCTGGCGAGCGATTGCTCTCTGCATATCCACTGGGATCTTCACGTCCTTGATTTCTACCGTCTTCACCTTGATTCCCCAAGGATCGGTCTGTTCGTCGATGATCTCCTGCAACTTGAGGTTAATCTCCTCGCGTTCGGATAGCAACTGGTCGAGTTCAACACCACCGAGGACGCTTCTAAGCGTCGTCATCGCGATCTGCCGCGTCGCCTCGACGTAGTTTTGCACCTGTACCACGGCAGCATTTGGGTCAACCACACGGAAGAAGAGGACGGCATTGACGCTCGTCGTCACGTTATCCTTGGTGATCACTTCCTGCGGTGGCACATCCAGGGTAACCAGGCGTAGCGTGATCTTCACCATCTTGTCGACGATTGGTATGAGCAAGAATATACCCGGTCCCTTTGCTCCGACGAGTCGCCCCAGGCGGAAGATTACCCCCCGCTCATACTCGCGCACCACGCGAATCGCGTTCATCAGGAAGATGAGCACTATCGCCACTATTGCCGCAATTGTTATTGCCATGTGTACCTCCTTTACAAGATCCTTGGCTGTGTCGATCATAGGGGGCACCATGCAAGAAGTCAATCGGTTCGCACGATCGGCTTCTCGGGCTATAATCAACGACGGAGGTAGGAAATGACCATGCGACACCCATTGATTGCCGGAAACTGGAAGATGCACAAGACGCCACAGGAGACGGAGGAGTTCATTGTGAAATTTCTCCCAAAGCTTGCAAATGTAGAAGCGATAGAAGTTCTTATCATTCCACCATTCACATGCTTGGATCGAGCGGGCAAGCTCTTGCAGGGTCAACCGCTGCAGCTCGGCGCGCAGGACATGCACTACGAGGAAGAGGGCGCGTTCACCGGTGCGATTTCAGCGCGGATGCTAAAGGCATGCGGATGCAGCTATGTTCTTGTTGGACACTCCGAGCGAAGAGAGCTGTTCCACGATGACGACACAATCGTCGCGCGCAAACTGAATGCCGTCCTCGATGCTGACCTTATGCCAATTCTGTGCGTAGGCGAGACACTGTCCGAGCACGACCTCGTGGAAGAGAAGATCAGCCGTCAGCTCACTGAGGATCTTGCCGGGATCGATGGAAGCACGCTTGCGCGAATAACGATCGCCTACGAACCGATCTGGGCAATTGGAACGGGGAAGACAGCCACCCCGGAGGTAGCGCAGGAGACCATCAGCATAATCAGGCGCTTCATCGTGACAAACTATGATGAGGCGTCAGCGCAGGGGATTCGCATTCTGTACGGGGGAAGTGTGAAACCGGCAAACGCTGCATCGCTCATGGCACAGCCGGACATCGATGGAGCACTCGTCGGCGGAGCAGCGTTGGTCGCTGAGTCGTTTGGGCAGATTGTGGATGCTGTGCGCTCATAGTGATAGAATTGCCGACGAGCGACCGACACATCGCGGCAAGGGAGGGAAGTTGATACGCTCCAACATCCCTAATCAGATAACGCTTGCGCGCATAGCCAGTGTGCCGCTGTTCATGTACCTGCTTCTGATGGAGAAGCCGGTGGGGACAATCCTGGCGATCGTGCTGTTCGTGCTAGCAGCGGCCTCCGATGCGGTCGACGGCTACCTCGCGCGCAGCATGAATCAAACGACGGTCTTCGGTAAATTCGCCGATCCGATTGCCGACAAGCTCCTCATCGCTGGAGCGCTTATCTCCTTTGTGCAGTTAGGCGAGCTAAGCGCGGCAGCGACGATGATCATCATTTCACGTGAGTTCCTCGTCACGGGTTTGCGGATCATGGCGATCGCGGAGGGGAAGGTGATTGCCGCAAGCCCTCTGGGCAAGCTGAAGACCATGTCGCACATCGGACTTGTCCTGATCATCCTCGCAGGCCGCTACTTCGAGCTTGGTCCAGCCTGGATGACGCTAAGGTCCGTCTTCCTTTACCTGGCCATCGCTCTCGCTGTAATCTCGGCGGGGGAGTACTTCTACCGTTCCCGACAATTGTTCACGCACTAGGTGTGGCATCTGTCTTCTTCAGAGCGCACAAATACGCGCGCTTCGCGTGACAACGTCTACTGCAACGTGGTGGTGCACTTACGACACTCTCTAGTTGGAGGATGAGCATATGCTTAGTCGTGCGCTACGTGTCGTGATCGGAGTGCTTGCCCTTACTGCTGTGTCCGCAAGCCTTGTGTTTGGGAGCGGTGCATCGATTAGCCTTGGGGTGTTGCCTGATCCGGTCTCTCGTTGGGAATACCTCACATACGGGATAGTCGTCACCAACGGTGACGCATCGGCCAACCTCACCGTGAACGATAACCTGCCTGCTGGACTTGATCAGTACAACGCTACATGTCGTATAAACGACGGTAGTTGGAATACCCTTCCTCCGCTCGGGATAATTCCTCTTGGCACTGTTGCAGCGGAAGCGGAGGTCACGGTTGACATAAGGGCACGTGTGGAATTGACCGCACCCGCGACGCTAAGCGATACAGCCAATCTTACGGATGGGTCGAACGTGCTCGACTCCGCAACCGTTACTCTCAACGTCCTTCCTTACGTGGATCCTGGTCCGGACACGATGGTTCGCTTGGGCGCGACGAGCACATTCTCGGATGCGTGGGCAGGAGATGGAGGCGGAGCCATCGTCTCCTATGCGTGGGAGGCACAGGCGAGTGGAACACCTGTGGGGACGTTCGTAGATTCATCGATCCTCCACCCGACCTACACAGCCCCCGCTGTGAGTGGCCCGGTGACGATAACGTTGACTGTTGCAGATGCGGATGGTGGGCAGTCGAGCGATTCGTTCTCGTTGAGGGTGAACTCGTTTCCCACGGCGGACGCCGGTGCGAACAAGTCAGTGAGTGAGGACCAGGACATAGCTCTTGCGGACGCCAGCGGGAGTGATAGTGACGGATACATCGCCTACTACGCGTGGAGCGATGGCGGCGCGGGAGGGTCGTTCGACGACGCTAACCTCCGCCGACCGACCTACACCGCTCCGATAGTCGATGACTGCGCTGGAACTGACGTCACGCTCACCCTGACGGTCACCGACGGCCTAGGTGCGGCAGGGACAGATGACGCGCAGATCCACGTGGCAAACGTAAATCACCCACCACATGTTAGTGCTGGTGATGATCAGGCACTGCACACAAGCGATAACGTGACGCTATCGGGAACGGCAAGCGATGCGGACGGTCCGCTTGCCGATGTCCACTGGGAGCAGATCGCCGGTCCGACCGTCATCCTCTCTGATCCAACTGTGATGAACGCAACATTCACCGCCCCGGATACTAGTACGATGCTTCAGCTGAGGCTCATGGCAACGGATGGCTGCGGGGAGAGCACAAGCGATGAGATAGTGATAAGCGTCAGTTCAACGCCTCCCCCTCCACCGCCCGCAGAGACGGCGAAGATTACGGTCGAGAAGACCCCCGATCGGACAGAGGCGTCCTTGGGAGAAAAGATCACCTACACCTACACTGTGACCAACTCGGGCGATGTTTCGCTCTCCACGGTAAGCGCGGCCGATGACAAACTCGGACCGATCGATCTGGGAAAGGACGTTCTCGCTCCAGGAGAGACTACTACCGGAATCAGTCAACTTACGGTAAGCGCCGGTCTATTTCCCGGACCGATCGTGAACACGGTTACTGTTAGCGCACAGAGTGAGGATGGGGAACAAGTGACTGACAGCGCGAGTG
>Ga0208771_1000312_pt1 | contig 30321 bp, 24 predicted proteins | sample AntAceMetag02UKX_FD_184775 | JGI IMG/M metagenome (GOLD analysis project Ga0208771, IMG submission 184775) | Saline lake microbial communities from Ace Lake, Antarctica - Antarctic Ace Lake Metagenome 02UKX (SPAdes) (version 2) | ecosystem: Environmental > Aquatic > Non-marine Saline and... | reverse complement strand
TGCGGTTTTCATTTTTTTGTACGCCTCTTCTTATTTATATGATTTGTTCTATGTATTATAAATAGACGCAATACAGACGATTGAGTAATTATTTTTTTATTTTAATTGCATTATTTGGGTTAAAACGGAGCAGAATTAATGACAAATGTTTTTGGTACGACTAATAAGGTTCTGGAAGTTGATCTCTCATCTCAGCAATTCAGCATTTATGATGTTACCGATTTGGAACGAAGAATGTATCTCGGCGGAAAAGGTCTGGGATTAAAACTACTTTATGACCGCATGAAGCCAGGAATTGATCCTCTCAGTGAATACAATATGATAGCATTTATGCCCGGAGTACTGTCTGGTACTCGTGCACACTGCGGCGGTCGTTTTGCAGCAGTTACCAAATCTCCGCTTACCGGCATTATGGCTTCATCTACATGCGGCGGCTCTTTTGGCGCCCAGCTTAAGACCGCTGGTTGGGACGGATTGCTCATTAAAGGTAAAGCTAAAAAATCGACTTATCTTCAGATAACTTCCTCAGGCGTAGAGTTTAAGGATGCTAAAGATTCGTGGGGACTTGATACCTTTACTGTGAAGGAAAAATTGGGCAGCAAAAAATCAGGAACTCTGATAATTGGAATTGCTGGTGAGAACCTGGTCAGGTTTGCCAATATTGTTTCGGGACATCGGTTTCTGGGGCGTACTGGAATGGGCGCTGTTTTGGGTTCAAGGAATCTTAAGGCGATTGTTGTAAACGGCGGCGAATATAAAATTATACCTAAAGATCAAAAGGCGTTTGACAGGATTTGGAAAAAAGCTAAAAAATACATCAACAATAATATAACCACCTCTGTTGCTTATCGACAATTTGGTACGCTTTCCAATATGAATGTGATAAACCGAGCTAATGCGCTGCCGATAAATAACTTTGCCACCGGCTCCCACGAGTTAGCCTCGGAGGTCTCTGGCGAAAAAATGAAGGAAAAGCATAATATCAGGTACCATACTTGTAAACCCTGTTCTATTTATTGCGGCAAAAAAGGTAACTTCAACGGCAAGCTATTAGTCGTACCCGAGTTTGAAACCGTAGGACTTTTGGGTACAAACATTGGTATTTTTGATACCGTACAAATTGCCGAATGGAATCGCATCTGTTCTGAAGTAGGAATGGATACAATATCCACGGGCAATACTATCGGTTGGGTAATGGAAGCCGCCGAAAAAGGATTGGTTAAAAGCGAATTAAAGTTTGGTTCTCCTGAAGGAGTGACTAAGACTCTTTACGATATTGCAAACGGTAAAGGCTTTGGTAAAAAAATGGGGATGGGCGTGCGCACGTTATCAGAAGAATATGGGGGTAAGGATTTTGCCATACACGTTAAAGGGTTGGAAATGTCTGCTTACGATTCCCGCGGAAGCTTTGGTCAGGGATTAGCTTATGCCGTAGCAAATCGCGGCGCCTGCCATCTTTCAGCTTATGTCGTTGGGCTGGAAATCGTTTTAGGATTATTAAAACCTTACACCATCAGGGCAAAGGCAAATTTTACCAAATTCTTCGAGAGCCTGGACTGTTGTGTCAATTCTCTTAGCAGCTGTTTATTTACGATGTTTGCTTATTGTTTTGAATCACCGATTCCAAAATATACACCAAAGCCCATTCTGGGATTTATCATGCAGAATTTGTCCAAAATAGCAATACAATTTGCAGATTTTAGTTTATACGTAAAACAGTGGTCCGCTGTAACTGGCATTAAAATGTCCAGCAAAGAATTTCTCAAAGCAGGTGACAGGATCCATGTTCTTGAACGCTACATGAACACCAGAGAAGGCATTTCCCGAAAAGACGATACCCTCCCGCCTCGACTGTTGAACGAAGCACGCGGCGGTGATCCAGAAAAAAGGACTGTTCCTCTGGAGAAGATGCTGAAAAAATATTACAAATTAAGAGGCTATGATGAGAATGGTATTCCTACTGAGAAAACTTTGAAGAGGTTGGGGATTGTTTGATTTTTTTATAAATCTCTCATACTTGGGCAGTAAACAGATTGCCATATAAACTTCGGAAATACAACATACGATAATTTTTAAAACAAACTTATTGAAATTAAATTTTTTTGATATTTTTTCCTTGATTCTCGTCTTATTTTTGTTAAATTAGTATTCATGATTATGTTGATTTAGTACTTTTTTAAAACATCACAGCACGGTAAAATCTCAATAAAAAATGTAAAATAGTATTAAACGCAGAGATCGCAGACTTACTCCAATAAAAAAAATAGAATCTTTGGCTGAGAAGTTAAATCTTTCCAAAGATGAAATGCTCGGAGAAAGTCTTAAATTTTATCTGGAAAGAAAGTTGAAAGAGATAAGTACGGGGGTTAAATCAATAAGTTCATTAATGATTCTGTTGAAAAAGTACCCTCCCGAAGGTTTTATAAAACAGAAGCATCAATATATGGTAGTGATTATTTTTATATACTTTATATTTAGTTAAATCAAAAATCTTCAGGAGGGTTTTCCGGACTAAATCAACAAGCTGTTTGAAGAAGTAGGACGCAGATACAGCGCCAGAAGATAAAAAATAAGATAGCAAATGTTTTGGAGAAGTAAAAATTCATATTCCAAATAAAATAAAGATTAAATTGGACAATAACTCAAGGAACGAATTACAATGCCTTGTATGGAGTGGGCTATTATAATTCCGCAAAACCATTCGGCGTTTTAACCCCAAATATTTTTATAAATCGGGGTTAAAACCCAGGTAAGCTTGGTTTGATCATTCTAATCCATGAGATAAATCTTCTGGCGATTCAAATTCATATTTTGTCATTCATTAAAATTATGAAAAACTGGTCAACCTGGCAAAAGCCCCATCAACACGGAACATTTGTAATCAATTAATGATTCTGTTTATTCAAAATACCTTGACATTTTCAAATAAATCTTGTAATTTACTGTATCGGAATTTCAAAGTTAACGCAGTACAAAAAATAAAACCGCAGACTATAGTGCACGAAGTGTATGTAGCCGATGACACAGATATTTATCTGTGAAATCGGTCCCGACATATCAGGATGGTTGCTTTTCATTAATTAATTCGCAAAGCCATGTTCTTTGTATCATGTTTTTTGTTCTTCTTTGAGTTCTTTTGTACCTCCATTAATGGCTGTGTGGTAAAAATTCTTTTGCACAAAAAACGCCTGTATAGTTACCGTATTAAATTTGAAAAAAGGGACTATGAAGATTTAACTTGTGATACTATAGGAATGTTCATCAGGTTTTTTGAGAGTTACCATTTTTTAAAATAAAGATTTGACAATTATATAATTTTTTCTTATATTATCCAGCACCCGATTCTTAAATTATGTTCAATAATTTCTACTTTTAAAAATATTATAACAAATTCTATGAGGATCAAAAAAAAAATTGTAAATAACAATTCGTAGTGTAAAAAAGATATGAAAAAATTGTAATTTAAGCGATAAATAACAATTAATTAAGGAGCAAAATATGAATGTTGTCCACGAAAAAACAAAAGAAGTTCTAAAGTGGTTTGAGGAGATAACCAAAATCCCCAGGTGTTCGAAGCATGAAGAAAAAATCGCAGGGTGGTTGATTGAATGGGCAAAGGAACATAATTTGGCAGTAAAAACGGATAAAGTGCAGAATATTCTCATTAAAGTTCCTGCAACTCCAGGTTTTGAAAATTCCCCGGCAGTAGTTTTACAGGGTCACATGGACATGGTCTGCGAAAAAACGCCGGATTCTGACCATGATTTTTCCAAGGATCCGATTAAATTGATTTATGAAGGTGAGTGGTTGACCGCTGACAAAACAACTCTTGGCGCGGACAATGGCATAGCGATTGCCATGGCAATGGCTTTAGCGTTAGATAAAGATGTTGAACACCCGCCGCTTGAACTTCTTTTTACAGTTGACGAAGAAACTGGTCTGACTGGTGCAAATGAATTAGAACCCGGCTTTATTGATGGGAAAATATTGATCAATGTTGATTCCGAAGATGAAGGTGTTTTTACTGTGGGATGCGCCGGTGGTATTAATACTTATTCAACCGTTCCTTTTGAGAATGAAGCTGTTTCCGGCGAACTTAAACAATACAAGATCACGGCAGGTGGAATGAAAGGCGGACACTCGGGAATTGATATTCCACTGGAAAAAGCCAACGCTATTAAAGTTATGGGAAGGGCATTACACCAGTTAATAAAAGATGGAATAAATATTAAAATTGCTGATATATCAGGTGGAAGCGCACACAATGCCATTCCCCGGGACTGTGAATCAGTCGTATATTTTTCGGCGGATAGTTTTGAAAAAGCACAAGCAGCCATTGCTGGCGCGCAAAAAGATTTGAATGAAGAGCATAAAAACACTGATCCTGACTTGTCTTTGTCAATTAAAGAGAACAACGATACTTATAATCAGGTATCCACAACAGATGGTGCAAAAAAAATTATTGATTTTATTTATGCTTTTCCGCATGGTGTGGATACCATGTCAACAGACATTAAGGATCTTGTGGAAACTTCAAATAATTTTGCCAATATAAAAATTGAAGATGGGAAAGTAAAAACATTATCCAGTCAGCGCAGTTCAATTGTATCACAATTGAATGCACTTTCTGAAAGGATTGAGGCTATCGCTCTCTTATCTGGTGGTGAAGCTCATTCTGGCGATGGTTATCCTCCCTGGCCGCCAAACATGGAATCTAAATTGTTAGCAAAAAGCATTGCTTTGTATGAAAGAATGAATAATAAAAAGCCAGTGGTTGAAGTGATTCACGCGGGACTTGAATGCGGAATCATTGGTGATAAATATCCCGGTATGGATATGATTTCAATTGGACCGACCCTGAAATATCCGCACTCACCAGATGAGAAAGTTCATATTGGTGCAATAGGTCAAATATGGGATTTTATTGTGGCTTTATTAAAAGAGTTGAAATAGATTTATCAACAGGAAAAAAACCACCTGCTGAAAAGTTGGTGGTTTTTTTTTATTAAACCTCAAGATAATCTCTGGTCCAGCACGATTTTCATTCTCCGTTTTTTAAAATAATAACTTTTTTCTTGACTTTGATTGAGTATTTGTTATATTATTATTAATTTCTGCGAGATGAATTATTATCGAGAAAGAAAGAAGATCAGGAATTACTATTTCTCTTAGCGAAGGAAGGTCTTAGCAAAGATGTAATTTCAGAATATCAAGAAAAAGTAAATGCCGTAAATCGTTATATAATTAGTGCGTTGTTATTGAATGGCGCAGTCATTGATTGTATCCGTAGAGAACTTCGGAGACTTAATCCGGGAATTAAAGTTGAAAAATCAGAAATTGAAAATATTTTAAAGAATGATATTTTGAAACGAAATGTAATTGATGAAGACAAAGCTGTCGTAGCACAAAAGATAGTCAAGGAATTTATTTTTCAACAACAAAAAAGTAAGGGCAAAACTGTGTAATTATAGCTGCGCCTAGCCTGCCCCTCAACCTAACAACAAATGCGTTTAGCGTTTTCGGTCGAGGCAGGATATAGGAGCGCTTTTGGCGGGTTATCGACATGGCGTTATCCAACTTGCTGAGAGTTATAAGGGGCTAATAAATGGGCAAACAATTGGCATTGCATCGCAAAGTAAACCCATAAATATAGCCTGAAGATTTGCTGTCAGATTTTTAATTTTTCATTGTTCCAGTGCCTATCTTTATCTCTAATAGTCCTTTTCTCCATCCCTTTCCAAAACGCTTCTGTCAAATCTACACCAGTTTGGTTTGCTATGCAGATGAGAACAAATAACACATCACTCAATTCTTCGGCAAGGTTTTTATTCTTATCCGATTTTTTAAAACTCTGATCCCCGTAAGTGCGCGACATGATGCGGGCTACTTCTCCGACTTCCTCCATTAATATAGCCGTATTGGTGAGTTCTGAGAAATAGCGCACGCCGACTTTGTTGATCCAGTCGTCCACGACTTTTTGGCATTCCTGCAAAGTAACTTGTTTCATCTTCTTTTCCATTAATTTCACAAAAGTGGTAGAATTTTTAAGTTTGCTGAATGGACGGGAAAATCTGAAATTTTTTTAATTCTAATCCAGCGAAAACCCTGGTGTTCTTTTGGGATTATTTCACCGGAAGAATAGTTGCATTTAAAAATTTCCATTCTGATTTTAAAATGAGAATAAATGTGTTTTATCTCCGTTAAAAATTCAAGCTGCGTAACTTCTGCATTCACTTTTTCTTTCATCTCCCGGATACACGCGTTTGTTGCACTTTCACCTTTTTTAATTTTACCGCCTGGGAATTCCCACAAACCTCCCAAAAGCCCGGAATTTCTACGTTGAATCATTAAAACCTTTCCTTCTTTGAAAATCACACCAACCGCAATATGATATTGTGGAACTGGTTTCTTTTTAGCTTTTATGGGAAATTGATTCTGTTTATTGTTTAAAAAAGCATCACAGAATTCAGTGATTGGACATTTTTCACACAGCGGATTTTGAGGCTTACAAATAATCGCTCCAAGTTCCATCATCGCCTGGTTGTAATCACCGGGATGATTTTGATCCAATAATTTTTCAGCTTTTTTTGCAAATATTTTTTTGCTGTTTGACAAATTGACCGGTGAATTGATCAAAAAGAAACGCGATAAAATACGTTTGACATTTCCGTCAACCACTGGGTAAGGAAGCTTAAATGCCTGGCTTAAAACAGCAGAGGCAATATAATCGCCAATACCGGGTAGTTTTATCAAAATCGAATAATTTTGTGGAATTTTTCCTTGGTGATTTTTGTTAATTAATGCAGCCGCTTGGTAGAGATTTCTGGCTCTTGCGTAATATCCCAAACCTTCCCACAATTTAAGTACATCGTGAAGAGTTCCTTTCGCAAGGGAGTTAATATCCGGAAACTTATTGGAAAAATTTATAAAATATGGGATTACTTTGGCGACCTGGGTTTGCTGCAACATGACTTCAGAAATCCAAATTCTATACGGATCCCTGTTTTTGCGCCAGGGCAGGTTCCGTTGATTAAACTGGAACCACTTTAACAAATTGTTTCTAAAGATTTTTATTTCAGGAATTGTTATTATTTTTCTTTTCAGGGAATTGACCTTTCAAGGCTGAACGTATGATGTTTCGGACTCCATCAGAAAAATCCTGATTCACCATCCAGGCTAAATATTCTGGATCATTTTCTACCACATTTTTTAAAAACTGCCCCTTATATTTCCCAAATGTAAAACAGGCTTCATTTTTTTCCCATTTGAATTTTTTATCCGGATCAACAAACCGATCATCCGGTTGATTACAGAATTTATGGAGTTCTTCAACAGTTTGAGGTAAATCTGAGTATTTCTCTATCTGCGCTGCAAAAACTTCAAGAGTTGCCTGGGTATCTTTTAAAGCGCTGTGTGCATCATGCAACTTTTTTTGACAATAGAAACGATACGCTGAACTGAGGTTTCTCCTTTCTTTTAATTTAAATATTTTAAGTACGTCAACAATTTTAACATTTTCTATTGAATAAGAAATACCCGCCCGCTGCAATTCATTTATAAGAATAGGAACATCATAAGAAGCAAGATTATATCCTGCCAGATCGCTGTTTTTGATAACCGCCACAACATCAACAGCAATTTCTTTAAAAGTTGGTTTGTCCATGACGTCAATATTATTTATGCCGTGGATGTTGGTTGCTGCGCTGGGAATAGCTATCTCGGGATTCACCAAAGTCAAAAACGAATCGGTTGTTTCGTCTGGAAATAATTTTATCATTGCTATTTCTACAATTCGAGCAGTTTTCGTATCTAGTCCGGTTGTTTCAAGATCAAAAAAAACTAACGGACGTTCGAGATTAAATTTCATAACTTTATTATTCCTTCAACATGTTATTTATTTTCTAAATTTTTAGCTTGAATAATTCCCAGCGCACTAAAGCGGGAGCGAAACGTCAAATGTAAAAAGTGTTTATTAAATTTTTTCGTTTCACGTCTGACTTTTCACATTTCACTAATGTTTAAGTACTGTTCAAAATTTTTATTAAAAATACAAAGTTTTTCAGAGTAATAGAATGTCAGTTTCAAATTTACAAAATAAATATAAATGAATCAAATAATATTTTAAATTTATTTTAAAAGTTTTTAGGCATGAATTTTTCAATATTGAATATTCTGTTAAAAATGATGCATAGCGCATTGCAGAATTTCTACGTTTCAGGCTTTGCGAAAGTGAGTATTCATTTTTATTGTTGATCAAGATATTACAAACCAGGCTTTAACGAGTATAAATTAAAAAAGATCAAACACAATTTAAAACTGCATTTGATCTTTTTTTGGTAAATTATCTTTTCGTGAAAAGCAGGTTTTAAAAATTAATCAATAGTAGGATAATCTTTGATTGTTTCAAGCGCTTTTTTAATATTTTCTTCTGGCAAAACATTATCTTCAAGTTTACCAGCAAAGTAAGCATCATAAGCAGCCATATCAAAATGACCATGCCCACTAAGGTTGAACAGAATTGTTTTAGCCTCACCTGCTTCTTTTGCCTTCAATGCCTCAAGTACTGTGGCATGAATAGCATGGTTTGATTCTGGTGCAGGAATAATTCCTTCAGATCTGGCAAAGGTTACTCCCGAATTATAAACATCCAATTGTTTAAATGCGACGGGCTCAATGTATTTTTCGCGAACAAGATGGCTTAGAAGTGGAGCCATACCATGATAGCGGAGTCCGCCCGCATGAATTGGCGGCGGTACAAAATTGTGTCCCAGTGTGTACATTGCTAATAACGGCGTCATTTGTGCTTCATCGCCAAAATCATAGGCATAAGGACCGCGTGTCAAAGTGGGACAGGCTGCCGGCTCGACAGCAATTGCTCGTAATTTTTTGCCGTTAAACCTATCTTTTAAAAATGGAAAAACAATTCCTGCATAATTACTGCCTCCGCCTACGCAGCCAATAACAATGTCCGGATAATCCCCGGCAATTTCTAATTGCTTTTTAGTTTCGAGCCCTACAATTGTTTGATGTAACAGTACATGATTCAATACACTTCCCAAAGAGTATTTCGTATCATCCCGGCTTACAGCATCTTCCACAGCCTCGCTGATAGCAATACCAAGACTTCCCGGTGAGTCAGGATTGTTTTTAAGAACGGCTCTACCAGCTTTAGTATCAGTACTCGGACTTGCTACGATACTGGCACCCCAGGTTTGGACCATTGAACGGCGGTAAGGTTTTTGTTGATAACTGATCTTTACCATATACACCTTGCATTCAATATCGAAAAAATTACAGGCTAAGCTTAAAGCACTGCCCCACTGTCCGGCGCCTGTTTCTGTTGTAATACGTTTTACGCCTTCTTTTTTGTTGTAATAAGCCTGGGCAATCGCAGTGTTTGGTTTGTGGCTGCCTGCCGGGCTAACACCTTCATATTTATAATAAATTTTTGCCGGTGTATCCAGAACTTTCTCCAGTCTTTTTGCCCGGTACAACGGCGAAGGTCTCCACAATTTATAAATATCTAAAACTTCATCCGGAATATTGATAAACTGTTCAGTACTTACTTCCTGCTTTATCAATTCCATAGGAAATAATGGCGCCAAATCATCAGGTCCGATTGGCTGTTTTGTTGCCGGGTGAAGAACAGGCGGCATTGGTTTGGGAAGATCAGCCACAATATTGTACCATTGCCGTGGCATTTCGCTTTCAGGTAAAAAGATTTTGGTGTCGCTCATTTTTTTCTCCTTAAGTTTAACAGTTAAATTAATTAATTTTGCAGAGCTTCTTGTTATAATTTCTTTTACTTCTGCTTTGCGAACTTTGCGATTATTTTTTTTATTTCACAATAAACGATTTTTTTTGATATAAATTAGTTACTAATCACACAATTACAAATCACCACTCACCATTAACAACTCACCATTAACAACTCACCAAATCATTCATCAAATAAAAAAGTAGGCTCATGGTAAAATCTAATTGATTTATCTTTAATTTGGTCATTAATTCTCTTTTTCAGCCAATGATTTTTCTGATTTATGGAGATATCGAATCTTAAAATATCCAGCGGTACATTTATTCGCAACGCCCTTTTGGGAAGAATAATACGCGTTATCCCACTTGGGACCTTTTCATCTTTTTGTGTTATATCAACAAGCTCTTCTTTAGTGATTTTTCTAAATACTATCAGCGCACAAAAATCGGGGTAATTCTTTTTTAGATGGTCCAGATTTGTGTAACTCACCCGGTCCATGTATTGTGAACCTTTGTAAATGTTAGTAATATTTTTTAAGTCTTTGATCCGTTGAAATAAATTCTCGTGAGCATGGACGGCATAGACGCTGCCATCGCCAAATTGTACCTGGCATAATAGATCACCATTTTCTTTGTGTTTTAGACTATTGGTTTCGAATTTCGTAATTGAAATATCGGGTAATTTGGTTAATTCATTCAAAAAAGATTCCCTGGTAAAATGTTCAAAAACATGGTGCCAATGAAGAAAGATGAGTCCCGCATCAAATAGATCAATTTCTTGAACTAACACATCAGGGATGTTGAGCTTGTTTAGAGCTGTAATTCGATTAGCGCCATCCAATAGAATTAATCGAGCACTTCCATCATGCCTGGCAACAACAGGAGGATTTTTTAGCCTATTTTCTTTTCTCAGGTATTCAATTAATTTTGACGATCGTTCTTCATCCGGTTTTTCATGAAAAGTAATATTTTTTATCGAAACAATTTTAAGCCGCGGTAATTCTCCGATCCTGAGTTGCTGGTCGTTATTCGTATTCAATTTTCCTCCATTCAAATTTTCCAATTTAATATTAGCTAAAACAAAAAAACCCACTCTGTTTTTCAAAGTGGGTTAGATTTTTTTTTAATAAATTTTTAAATATTATTTATGTGCCGGGCAAATCCTCCCCAAATATGAACGTACGCCACCACCACCAATTATTTTTGACTATTGCGCTTTGTGAAATATTTGAAGTGTAAACTTTGCTCATTCTATTTTCCTTTATTATTGGAAACAATATAAGAAAAATAAAATTCCCTGTCAAGTAAAATTAAAAAAATTTTTCAGGGAACCAAAAAATTTTTAAAGCACTGCGTCAAGTTTTGATTGAATATGCTGTTTGTGTACAGCGCCAATGATTTGATCTGCAACCTTACCACCTTTAAAGATCATCAACGTAGGAATGCTTCGTATGCCGTGTTTCAAGGCAATCTGTTGATTTTGGTCAACATCGCATTTACCAAATTTGACCTTACCATCATAATTTTTTGCTAATTCCTCTACTATTGGATGAATTGCTTTACATGGTCCGCACCAGACTGCCCAAAAATCAATTAAAACCGGGATGTCGGATTTTGTCACTTCGCTATCAAAGTTATCTTCCGTAATGGTCAAAATATCGCTCATTTAAAAACCCCATTTTCTGATTTGTAAATTTAAAGAAATAATTGAGCTATAAGATAAAAAAATTATTGAAAAATGCAAGTGAAATTTTGGGAAAATAGTAATGCATCAGTTATTGGTAATGTTAAAGATGGAGTTCACATTGAGTGATGGTTTTATTGATGTTAATCAGTTTTTAAAGTGGAATCCATCTTCCCAAGATTCAAGTACTGATGTATTATTGAAAATGTTGAGCTTATTTTACCATTATCAGCTTTTTTGAACAAGAATACGAATTCGTTTTTAATGTATAAACATAAATTCCCGAAGCTGCTTTTTCTCCTGACCAATTTGTTCCGTTCCAAATTTTTTCGTAAATACCCGGTTGAATTTTTTCATTCACTAAATCTTTAATTTTTTGTCCCATCAAATTGTAAATACTTAGTTCCACATTTCCCTCTTTTGGTAAATGAAATTTAATTTTTGTAACCGGGTTAAAGGGATTTGGGTAATTTTGTTCCAACAAATATTTTTTGGGAGTTAACGTTGATTTTGGTAATTTAATACCCATTGTGCCGCTAAACCAGTTAAAGATTCGAGCCAAAAATTTTTCTGCGCTGTCTGAATAAGGTCCGGAAATACCTTCATATCCAAATGGTAAATAAACAAGACGGTATCCTTTGGATTCATCCATGTAGCGAATGCCGGCACAAGACATGCTGGGGATATATTTTAAAAATGTTTGCGCCCCATTAATTGGAGCAATAATACTGGGAGCGCTCTGATTGCCGGCGCCGCCAGCTTTTGCATCAATGTTAAGAAACAGTCCGCCGGACATTGCGTCAGAAGGAACTCCCATTATCATTGTTGCCTGAACACTATCCGCGATATATTCTGCATGCAGATAATCGTTAAAAAATGTAGAATCTTCTATTGTGCCATCAGCGACTAAGTCATAGCCAATATTCTGCCCGGTCAACAATAACCAACCGCCATTATTTAGATATTCTGTTAACGCCTGTTGCTCTTCGTTGGTGAGACTTGTTTCCCGATCGTCGCCAGTAAACCAGATTACAGTCTGATAACGTTGCAGTACTTCGGAATAAGATGGAATCCCTTGACTAATAATTTCCCAGTTATCATTATAGACTTTTGCCAGTGACATTGGCTGGAAATAAAATCGCTCATAATTTGCACCGTTATCATCGTCAACGAGCAGCACATTAGGGTTTCCGATTCTAACATCAAAGCTGTCAATAGTCGTAAATGTATTTTGCATATTTTCGGATGTAATTTCTAATTTAAAAGTACTTATATGTCCCTTTGTGCCCTGGTTTACAGAAAATGTGAACGGAAGCACTGATTCTTTGGTTAAATGTTGAAAACCTTCCCCTCCAAGAAAAATCATGTCTGCTATTTGATTTGGGATTTCGATGTCGTTGTCGTCTGTAATTAATTTAATAGTGACTTGTTGCGCAGTCAATCCTTTGTTTATTAAAGTAATCGCCAATTTTACAGTTTCACCCGGCTCTGCTAAACCGTTATTGTTTTCAGTGCTGTCAATAACTTGATGGGAATAATAATTAATAATTGGTGAAGTAAATTGTTGTGTTTTTTTGAGAATCCAATTGTCTTTATCAATTTTAATATCAGTAAGCGTCTCTGAAGGTGTAAATAAGAATGACTGTGTGCTGTCTTCGACCATCACAACAATGGTTGATTCGCTGGAGGCAGAATAGAGCGTGACATCAACAGGCATTTTAAAAAGCGGTGCCTCGGTTTGAGTTTGATCAATAAATAATTCAATTACATAATTTCCTGTGATTGGCGCTAGCTCCCAACCGTAAGCATAATTGGGGTAAGCTGGCTCATAAACCCATTGATGGAAGAACCAGCCCAGTGAATCTTCAACAACTGCTTCAAACGCATGCTGTAAATCTTCAGTCGTGGCTGAACCATATTCAAACCGGGAGCGGTATTCCTGCAAACCAGCCCAGAAGTTATCCTCGCCTACCACGTGCCGCAGCATGTGAAGCACCCAGGCGCCTTTGTTGTAAACAACCGACGCATAAACAACATCAGGATCACTGACATCTTGACGGTACATAATGTCCTTCAAGTTCAATGCACTGTTTTCGTTATTCATGTAGCTATGATATCTTTCCATTCCCTCAAGATAGCCAAAATAGAGCGCTTCAGAAAGTACAGCAAAGCCTTCGCTCACCCATGAATGATGAAAATTCTTTGGTGTAACGCAATCGCCCCACCACTGGTGAGCCAGTTCGTGTAGAAAAAGATAATCATAAGAATGGTCGCCGCGAATAAAGTAAGGCTGAACAGATACCAATGTTTGATACTCCATGCCTCCCCAATAGCCCACGTACTCGGCGAAACCGTATTTTTCATTCATATATGGATATTCGCCATAATAGGATTCGAGAATTTCGATCATTTGTTGAACATTAGCCAAATCTGTCATCGCGGCATTGTAATGTTCTGGAAAAATAAATTTCATGATCGGCAGTGTGTCCTGTTGGGAGTTTATGTAATTATCGTACATGATTTGATAATCAGATGCAGTAAGTGAGACCAAATATGTTGCAATTGGATTTCTAATCTCCCAGTGAAATGTTTTTGTTCCATCCCCATTATCCAACACTTCAATTAAAACACCGTTGGAGGCAACTGTTAAATTTGAGGGTACGGTTATTTTAAAATCCATAGACTGAGGTTTATCATCTGGACGATCTTTACATGGCCACCAGCAGCGGGCATAAAAAGGACAGCTTTCGGATGAGATGGTAACAGTACTTCTGCTGCGGTCAAAAGTCATGGGATTGAAACTACTTATTTTTTCAGGATGACCATTGTAAAATATGGTTACTGAAATTGTTTCGCCCTGGTTGTAGGCGCGATCTAAATCGATAACGAGCAAATTATTCGCATGAGTGAATCCACTGGCATTTCCCGTAACTAATGAAACAGTCATGTTGTCGTACAAATCTAAAGTTAATTGCGTTAGACCATCAATTTCACTGATTGTCTGAACGTTGACTGAGCCAGCAACTATTTCGGTTTCCGGGTTAATAGAGATGTCAATAGCATAGTAGATGACGTCGAAGTTGTCCTGGTTGGCAGAGTGTGCATTTATCGCAAAATTTAAAATTAAGAAAAATGATAAAAATGACGTTACAATATTTCTCATAAAAATCACCTCATAATTTAATTAATTTAAACTTGAATTTATAAATTTCACTTTTGTAGGATTGTTTTTAGTGGAAGAATAACTTTAGCTGTTCGCAAAAAATATTTCTAATCTCAATCAAGAAAGACCTTGTTGAAAAAGAATCCTCACGGAGGTTTTACAAAACAGAAATATGAATGAATGGTGGTAAAATTATTTCATATACGCTATATTTTTAGTTAAAACAGAAACCTTCGGGAGGGTTTTCAAGAATAAATCAACAGAATCATTAATAGGGAAATAGATATATCTGAGTAGTTACAATTTATCTAAATACAATTATATGTAGCTTTTATTAATAATCTACTTATTTCGCTCTCACATAAATTACATTATCCCTGGGAATAATTTGATATTGTAGCCGTGTCTTTAGATCCAAAACAATTCGTGAATATTTTTCATCACCATGATAGGCCATCCTTGCTCGTATAAAAATGTCATTATTAAATTTGAGAATTGCTTGTGTCGGCAGCAGAAATAATCCAGGAAAATCAATGACTATTCTATCCGGATTGGATAACAATTTATCTTCATATTTAGCTACTTTACCATTGCAAATTATTTTAACGGTTTTTTCGTCATGGATTTCAACCGATTTAATCGCTGAACCATCAGGCACTGGCGGAGTATCATCTGTTGTGAATATAATAAAATCCACTCTTCGATTCATTTCGCGCCCTTCTCTTGTAGCATTGGAAGCGACTGGTTTTTGTTTACCATAGCCCACCGGGTAGTAGAATCGATCAAGGTCAACACTATCTTTTTGGGTTAAATAAGTCATCACACTATCAATACGTCTGTGGGAAAGCCTGATGTTATACTCTTCTGTACCGATAAAGCAAGTATGCCCGGAAAGGTGGACTTTATATTCGGGATAAGTGTTCAATATTTTTCCGACCTGATGCATGGTTTTAAATTCATCTGGACGAATATTGGCTCTATCAAAATCAAAATTAATGCGCATTGTAAACCGGACACTATCAACTGATGAAGTTGGATGTACCACTATTTTCCCTTCACTGCTGTCGGCAATTGATTTGATATATTCTAACCTGCGCGCCATTTCTGCTTCTAACTCTTTGGTTCGTTGTTCAGATAGCTCTGCGGCTTCCCGTGCTTTTCTTGCAGCGTCAACCTCTGATTGTAATTGCTTTGATAGATCATCAAACTTTTTTCTATCATCATCACTAAATAGTTCAGCAATTGCAGAATTTTTCTCCATAGTGTCAAATTCAATTATTAATGAGAAGCGATGAGTTGAACCTTCAAAGGCAGTTAAGGGACTGAAAGAATAATCCAATTTCGCGTAGGAATTACGCAGCCCTTCCATTGGGATAATTATGCCAACTCCAGCAGCCCAGCGGTTTGCTTCGAAGCTATGCAATTTATACCCACCGCGTAACGCAACAGAGTTATTAATAATAAATTCTGTACCAAAATATGACCTTAGTTTTTGATCCATTAGCCAGGCAACATCAGCAGCTAAATTTACATTTACTTTCTTTTTGATTTTAAAATTGTAACCGATACCACCGCGGTAGGTTTCTGGTAAAGGGTCTTCTTTTTCAATAAATTTAAGTTTTGTAATACTAAAGTTTTGAATTGTCGCACCATAGGAGATGTGGCTGTACTTTACTAAGAAACCTAAATCCATACCCAGGGCGGTTGCGGACTGGTCAGCGAGATTTTGGCGGACAATTTTAAAAGCGCCGCCAAAAGAAATATTAAAACCGAATATATTTTTGGGATAGCCCACACCTATTGTCATAGCAATATCATTGCTGCCAACAATAGAACCAGAGGGAGTGAAGGATTCATCTAATTCGGTAATTTCTCCTTCATTAAAATACAAAAAATTGAAACCGAATTTTCCATAATCTGTGGACGTCGCAAATCCGAACGATCCTTGTTGTGTATCTTTTATCCAGTTATGGTAATTGATGCCTAGAGTTGCTTTCTCCACAAATCCTAACGCGCCAATATTGTATTGTAAAAAATTTACATCATCGGCTAAACCGGTGAATGCTTCCCCCATAGCGACCTGGCGTGCTGATGAACTGATCTGCAAAAATAACGCTCCATATCTCCCAATTCCATTACTGGTTTGAGACTGAGCGTTTGAAAATAACCCAAACATTATCATTATAGACAAAGTAATATAATGATGTTGGAAACAAAATTTTACTGGCTTTAGTGTTTGCTTATCTTTCATCATTTTATTATCCATACTAATTAATAGCTTTGAAGTTATTGTGTTTTGGGGTTTTTTATCTGATAATAAGCAATTTGTTAATTTCCGAAAGCTCCTCGTTTGAAGCAACAATTTTCCCGTAAACTTTAATAAAATAAGTGCCGCTGCTTACAGTGGTTCCATTCGTATTTTTTAAATTCCACCAGTTGTCAGATGATCCAATATATTTACTGGAAAATACATAATAATTAAACTTTAGCAGGGAAGCATCTATTGCGTTAACTCTTTCCCCGGCTAAATTGTAAATTTCGATTTTAAGAACACGGAAATCACCAATAGAAGAAGAAACTCTGATTTTAGGAGTGTGGCGCTGATTCGTATAAAAAGGATTGGGAGCGACTTCGAAATATAAGGGAGCGCTTCCGGGATTCCATGATGTGTCAGGATAAGCGCCTCCTGCAATTACTTCAATAATTGGTACCTCATCAATACTATCAAAATAATTAATTCCAATTGTATTACCAGTGCTCGTTTGTAAAATACCGTCTCCATCTTTTCTTGTGCTACTTAATACTAATGGGAGACCAGTGGTAGAAAAGAAGTGACCTGAGTTATAAGAATTTAATGAGTCTTTCACTTCAGCAAGAATCAATATTTCCTGGTCGTTATTCTTTTGATCAAACACAATGACAGAAACCGTATCCTGCTTCATCGAGAGATTTCGATCATTTTCTTTAAAAATTTCGACAAAAATAGAATCACTAATTGAGGCTGAATGGATAGTATCTCCGTATTGATTTACAAATTGAATGATTCCCTTAGTGTCTTGAATTATTACAACACTATCGCGGGATTGATCGCCTGGATTAGTTGGGTCAGTATAGGAAATAACCAATGTGTCACGATCGAAAACTTCAAAAATCTTATTATTTACATAAGGAATTCCAGTATCCATAATGATGCCAGGAATGCTGGGCTGTAAACGAAATCCCCCGGCTGTCTGACGATTAAGATTAATTTCTTCGGCATCAAGACTGTTAATTGCGTTTATGTTAACCGTTACAACATCCTGAACCTGCTCCAAATTTGCATCGTTCAGAAAAACAAGAATGCGATCGATATAAGGTTGACCAGGTCCATAACTGGTTGTCAGGCGATAATAATCAACAGCTTTTAAATCTTGGTCAACAAAATTAATCTGAGAAGCTGTTGAATAAGCCCTTTCCCAGTCGATCGCTAGACTGTTTAAAGCCGGAGAAACTGAGGTGTTGTTAGTTTTAAATGTCGCTTGTATTCTAATTGCTTGTTTCTGTTTTAGCGCTTCAATATTAGATAGCGCTACTTCATTGACAGCATCAACATTACTTGCTGTAAAGCTTCTGATGGCTTGATTAGCTCCAGCATCTAAAATTGTTATCTTAGTTTCAACTTTATTTCGATTAGCTAAATTCTCCGGCAATTTTGTGTTAAATTTTAACGTCTTCCAGCGGGTAATGATATGATTAGTGGAATCATGAATTATTTCTGTAACTATTTTTCCTGTTTTTTCAGTGTTGAAATATTTGTAATCGAGAATTACATCATTTAGTACTGGTGTATAAAGCGGATTATTGGTTGTCAATTTTGCTTTGAATTGGTAAAATCGATGACCGTTGTGAGCGGGATTAATCGGCATGCCCGGTCTGGTATAAAAACTATCCTGCTGTGTCGGTCCTCGCCACGGCGCTGATTCCAGATCGCTTAATGTGTTTTCAGTCCTTAATTGAAGTTTAATCGATGTCACATAATTTGAAGTTTCTGCCAACCAGAATAATGAAGCAAAGCTAACTTCAGTTCCAATGTCTCTCAGTTTTGAAATAAAGTCAGTATTTGCATAGCCTAATCGTGATGGTAAATTTTCACTAATTACCAGGTGCTTGTTATCTGGCAACCTATCAACATCCTTTAAATTTTTCAACTCTCTGCCGAATTTCCAGACAATTTCACCCATGCTGTTTACTTCAATTATTCTTTTATTACCAGCGTCACAAATCAGTACATTTCCATTTGATAATAAGTCGGCATCTGTTGGTAAATTTAATCTTGTATCTGAATTTCCGGGTTCTCCCTTATTCCCAAATTGCCATAAAATAGCGTTACTATTTATATTTACTTTGATAACCCTATGGTTGCTTTGATCTGTGATCAATACATCCCCTGTCGTTGGATCATATTCGATGTCCACAGGATTATTAAGTTCTCCCAGTCCCCAATTCCAGATAATTGTGGTATCCGCTTCATTTACGAGAATTACCCGGTTATTACCCTTATCACAGATAAAGACTTTTCCTGAGTCCGGTATAGGTATGGCGTCGGCAGGGCTGGAAAGTTGATTAAAACCATTACCTTCGGTCTCGTTACCATACTGCCATTCTATTGCTTTGTTTCCCCTTATTACATTGATTACGCGGTGACGACCCTGGTCAGTGATTAAAACTTTAAGTATGCCTTTATCTAAATATAAGTGAGAATCAACGGGTTTTTCTAAATATTCAGGGGTACCCAAGATCCCCTCAAAAGACCATACTTCAGGTAACGGATTTTGGGGATTGATTTCAACAACTCTTCTGCCAACGGCATCTGTCACGAGATAAAGGTCAGTACCGAAATAATTGCTAAAATCAATATCTTCAGCAGATACAATTCTTATTTCATTAGGCCAGGACCAATCCAATCCAAATAAAATAAACTGAAAATTACTGTTCTGTAATGCAAAGCTGTCTAATGGTGTTAATGTAATAAAAGAGTCAACCTTAACATTCTGAGAGCTATCCCCATCAATATGAGTGAAAAGAGGAACTCCATCAATCCATTCCAGAGATTGAAGTCCCTGTGAAAAAATTTTACTTGCAATCGAGAAATAGAAAACTATCGCTAGTAATAATATTATTTTTTTCATGGCATGTCATCTTTTAATTAAATGATTCAATGGACAAGATTGCAGAAAAATTGAAATAATAATTTCATTTTTATCACACTTATAAATTAATATACACAATTTTTATAAAAAAGCAAGCATAATTATTGTTTTGCAATAATTTATAAAATTAGATCAAAAAATTTTTTAGAATTATGCTGATAAGTACTGCAACCACAAAAACGATAAAATAAATTAAAGCTTGTTTGAAAGTAGCTTTTGGTTTTAAAATACTGCTTTTTTCCCAGGTGCGGTAGCCGCAATTGTGTCAGCGATACGGGTGCTGCGATAAAATTTTTTTTCTTGATTTTTCATAAAAATTTTTTGTGTGTGATTTATGGAAATGATATTTTCCGCATGCAGGGCAGGGTAATAATGATGGCATAAATTTTAACCATATATTTAGTGTGTTTTAGAATTTCATGAAATATAAAAAAATCAAATTTAAATTGCAACAATTTTTGCGCTTATGGCTAAATAAAAAAAATAGTACTATTAAGCCACGGAGTCACGGAGAATCATGCCAGAGGCAGATGCGCATTGGCGCATACAGAGAAGAAATAAAAATTGATAATCGATTGTGTCCACCACAGAAGATCATAAAAAATTAAAAATGAAATTTATACATTTTAGCTAAAAAATAACGCAGCCTACTTATTAAATCCAAATAAATTTTACATTGATAGTTATTACAAAATGTACTTAAATTAGCAAATGATTTATTATTGAAATAATCTCGGTGTTCTCTGTGACTCTGTGGCAATTTTTTTTTGATTGAATAGTTATAAAAGATATTTATTAAATACAAAAAAAACAACACTGAATATAAGATAGAACATCAGGGTTGCATTGATAGCTTAAAAGGGATAAAGAAATTTTATTTATTAAATTTTTAAAACCCAAATCTGAATTGACTGAATAAAAAGCAAATAAAAAACCCTCTGAGTTATCAGAGGGTTCGGCAACTTTACCAATGATTTAAAAATGTTAGCGTTATAATTGTGATGTTACTAATAAATTATTCAAAAAAATATTGAGCAGGATTTACACGAATATTCCCCGCATGCACTTCATAATGCAAATGGTCGCCATTAGCCCTGCCGGTGTGTCCTACTTCTCCAATTACATCCCATCTTCTTACATGGTCTCCGGTTCTAACTTTTATCTTACTCAAATGACCATACAAAGTTTGTTTACCGTGACCGTGATCAATGATGATGTATTTACCATAATTTTTATTTGGAACATGAGACTTGTTAACTTTTATAACAAGTCCATTTGCTGACGCATAGACTGGTGTTCCTTCTGGCGCAGCAATATCAATACCGCTATGGCGAGCACGTTGATCTGTAAATGGATCAATTCGCCATCCAAAGGGTGATGAAATTCTCCCTCCACTTACCGGCATAATAGTTGGTAAATGACGAATTTCATCATTCTTTTTAGTAAGTGTTTGATTGATGTTTTTTCTACTTTCTTCAAGTAGATTAATTTTACTGCTAAGTTGATCAATGAGGTCTCGAGTGTCAATTACTTCATCTCGCACTTCTTCAGAAAATAAATCGAAGTCGCTTGGGTAATCAGGATCGGGGCCACCAGTACCTGCCATACGCATATCTTTGCCTATGGTATCTAATCCTGCAATCATTCTGCGCTCATCATCATCTCCTTCAAGTCTGTGTACTTGTAATTTAATATCATTATATTTGGTGCTTATTTCTTTAAGCTCCGTTAAAAGACTTTGATTAACCTTTTGTAGCGACATCATCTGATTATCATGATAGATATCAGTAAAAAGGTTAAGCCCAGCCCCAATGAGTATTGTCAAAATTACAAGTAACATCGATGAAAAAAGCAAAAACTTTCTCCAACCAAGTGCAAAATCTTTTACCTCTGACCCCTTTAAAGAAAAATAGATCAACTTGATACGTTTGTCACGCATGCTATTTTCCTCGTTTTGATTTCAGGTGACTTCACATTTCATTAAAGGGAACACAATTATAACCCAATATGGGAAGGTAAAAACCATTGGTAAGGTGCTATTTTGTAACAATCAATATACAAATTAATTTTCCATTTGTCAAGAAAAAAATTAAAAAACTGTAAAAGAAATTATTAATATTTGTAAATATAAGCTGTTATGAAATTAATCCTTATAACTACCAATTTATTTAATGTATTAACAATATACACGTTGTTAGTCCAGATGTCAAGAAAAATAAAATTTTTGACTATGAAATAATTTTGATTAAAAGCTTTGAATTACATTTTTGAAATAAAGATATAAGGAATTGATTTTTAATTCGTTAGAGATTTATGGGTTTTTAGTAAAAACATTCATCACTTTATTAATAAGAAAATCATGAATTTTATTATTGGAAGCAATTACATTTCCTGTCCAAATATAATTATTTTTTCCTTCAAAGTCAGTTATTTTGCCGCCAGCCTCTTGAATAATTAGCGAACCTGCAGCAACATCCCAGGGGCTTAATTTTAACTCCCAAAAACCATCAAACCTTGCACAAGCGATGTGTGCCAGGTCTAAAGCTGCGGATCCTGTTCGGCGCACTCCACTCACCTCCATAAAAATTGCTGATAACACTTGCCAGTAAAGCGAAAGCAGGTTTTTATTCCTAAAAGGAAATCCTGTGGCGACCAGGCAGTGATTTAAATTCGTTCGTTTTGAAACATGTATTTGCCTATTATTAAGAAAGGCTCCTTTTCCTTTTTCACCATAAAATAGTTCATCCCGATAAGGATCGTAAACAACACCGAGAATAACTTCCTTGTTTTTTTCCAAAGCAATTGAGACGGCGCTATTGGGATAGCCGTGAATAAAGTTTGTTGTCCCGTCAAGCGGATCAATAATCCAGCAACTTTCATTTCGCTTGTTTGATTTCCCTGATTCTTCGGCGAGGATTTCATGGTCAGGAAAATATTTTTGAATCGAATCAATAATAAATTGTTCAGATTTTTTATCAATAACCGTAACATAATCGAACACATTTTTATTTTCAATATCATTACTGGAGATTGTTCCGAGACTATCCTTAATAATTTTCCCCGCCTTTAGTGCAGCAGATATGGCAACTTTTTTTGGTGTCATGATTTATCACAAAATTTGAGTTAAAAATTAAATTCAATTGTTCTAAAAATATAACCATAAAAATACTATTTGTCAATAAGATTTTTTGCCGGCTTAAGGTCATTACTTCTTAAAAACATCTTGACGTTGTGAAAATTATTTTATTATATCGGAATTTGAAAGTTTCCTGGTTGGGTAATTACGTTCCAAAGCATTTTTGATTCATATGTCCTTTTTGAAAAGTGTATTAACTATTTGTTTTTATATTCTAAGTTTGATTGTCAAATTACAAAATAAGCAAATTAATGCCATTTGGAACTATATTACCCAATTAGGGAAAGTTTTAGCGTTTAAAAAAATAAAACTGCAGACTATAGTGCACGAAGTGTATTTCACAGATGAAACAGATTTTTATCTATGAAATAATAATCTGTGAAATCGGTCCCGACATGTCGGGATGGTTGCTTTTCATTAATTAATTCGCGAAGCTATTTCTAGTGATACCTGCTCAGTTTTTTCCTTGCAATATTCCCGCAAATATCCTATATTAAATCAAAAACAGCATAATATTTCAACAGGTTATTCAGTAGTTGAATTGTTAAAAGTCTCAAGAATAAGGACACAGCATGGAGAAAATGGAATACTTTACCTCTCGTTGGGCATTATTGCTGGCAGCATTGGGAATGGCAATCGGAACCGGAAATATTTGGCGTTTCCCCCGGATTGTGGCGCAAAATGGAGGCGCAGCATTTCTTATTCCCTGGATAATCTTTTTGTTTTTGTGGTCGATTCCTCTTTTAATAACTGAACTCACAATTGGAAAATCAATGCGACTGGGACCAGTGGGAGCATTTGGAAAACTCATCGGCAAAAAATATACCTGGATGGGAGGATTTGTTGGATTTTGTACGATGGCAATTATGTTTTACTATTCCGTTGTCATGGGATGGTGCGTGAAATATTTTATTGCTGCTATCTTCGGTGAATTGAACAATGTGAACGGAATGGAATATTGGACTCAATTTTCTAATAATCAATTTCAACCGATCCTTTTTCATTTTATTTCGATTTCAGTTGGCGCTTTGATCATTTTCAAAGGTGTGATAAAGGGATTAGAGAGGGCAAATAAATTTCTGATTCCAGCCTTGTTTGTTTTAATTGTTATTGGCGTTGTTCGTTCGTTGACTCTTCCGAATGCAGTGAGAGGATTAAATTTTTTCTTCAACCCTGAATGGAAACTATTATTAAATCACAAAGTTTGGCTGAACGCACTGACTCAATCAGCCTGGTCAACCGGAGCCGGTTGGGGATTGCTGCTGACTTATGGCGTGTATTTGAAAAAGCGGGAAGATATTGTTTTGAATTCTTTTGTTACTGGTTTTGGTAACAATGCAGCATCCCTGTTGATCGGATTGATGATCTTTCCGGCTGTTTTTGCGCTGGCGCCGCAGATGGGCTTAATACCAGAACAGGTGATGACAGAGGTGGGGCCAGCAAATACAGGGTTGGCTTTTATCTGGATTCCGGCATTGTTTTCAAAATGCGCTGGCGGACAGTTTTTTACGGCAACATTTTTTTTAGCACTCGCTTTTGCCGCTTTGTCATCTTTGCTGGCAATGATTGAAATGGTAACTCGAATATTAATGGATATGGGAGTGGAACGAAAACGAGCCATCGCTTTTGTCTGGAGCGGCGGTTTTGTTTTAGGAATTCCCTCGGCAGTGAGCATTAATTTTTTCGGAAATCAGGATTGGGTATGGGGAGTCGGATTGATGGTAAGCGGGTTCTTTTTTGCTTTGGCTGTTATTATTTATGGAGCAAAAAATTTCAGGAACCAGCTTATTAATCAGGCAGGAAATGATTTGAACATCGGTAAATGGTATGATATAATAATTAAATACATCATTCCACTTGAATTTATCGTCCTAATTATGTGGTGGTTCTGGCAGTCAATTTCCTGGTCAGATAACTGGTGGAATCCTTTTGAAACTTATTCGTTGGGTACTTGTGTTTTTCAGTGGGCAATTGTCATTTTGTTGTTTCTAATTTTTAATAGAAAAATAAATAAACGAATATTTAAACCGGAGTAATGAATGGAACCGACGGCATTAGTTATGATGATTATTTTGCTTGGATTGATTTGGGGAGGATTTGCGTTTACATTAAGATTGGCAATTAAAAAAGAGAGAGATAAGTTAAACATTAATTAAACTAAACAAATTAGATAGTAAGGATTCACTATAAAAATTATGGCACAAACAAAAAGAAAAAAAAAAGGCATCCCCTACTTACAAGCTGTTCAGCAATTAAAAAAGGATAGTCTGGCTCCTGTTTATTTTATTTTTGGAGAAGAAAAATATCTTCACGATTTGTTGATTGATAAGATTATTGATTTTGTGGTCGAACCTGCTACAAGAGACTTTAATTTTGATCTGTTTTATGCCAGTGATGTAGAAGCTGAAAAAATAGTTGACATTGCGCGTTCCTATCCCATGGTGGCAGAAAAAAGGATTATCGTTGTCAAAGATGTAAATTCATACAAACAAGCATCCTTAAAAATTTTGGCAGAATATGTAACAAATCCCTCTCCTTCAACTTGTCTGGTTATGTCAGCAGTCCAGAAAACAGTTTCAGGAAAATCGATCAATGCAATTATATCAAATGCGATTGCAGTTGATTGCCGCCAGCTTTATGAAAACGAAGTCAGCCCTTGGATTAAAAATTATGTTCAATCAAAAAACATTGAGATTAATTTTCAGGCAATTCAGTTGCTGCAGGCTCAAGTGGGAAATTCCTTGCTGAATATTGTAAATGAATTAGAAAAGGCAGTGATAAACATTCATCCACGAAAGAAAATTTCGTATGAAGATATTCAAAAAGTTACCAGTTTTTCGAAGCGGAATAGTGTATTTGAATTATGTGATGCTGTCGGTAATAAAAATTTTCCTGTTTCAATTGCAATTTTAAACAATTTATTAGATAGAGGAGAAAAACCGACAACTATTGTCATTCAGTTAACAAGACATTTGTCAAATTTAATGAAGATCAATGAAAGCGTACATTTGAAAAAAAGCTCGGCTCAGGATTTAGCGGCTCTCACCAGGCTAAATATTTTTTTCATAAACAAAATAAGAAGTCAGGCGAACAATTACAAGGCAGAACAATTGAGACGTGCGTTTGATTATTTGACAAAAGCGGACATGCATTTAAAGACCAGTTATCAACGACCTAAATTAGTGATGGAACTGTTGTTGTATAATTTGACCAGGAGTCAATAGTTGATTTAGAAAAAATTTAGGGAACTTTTAGCATTAGGATTTGGTTAAAATTTTTGTAAGGACAAGTTAATGGCAATTGAAGGAAAAGGTAATCGTCCAACTGACGAAGATTTAATAGAGCGGTTTCAAAATGGTGATCTTTATGCTTTTGATTTGATCGTAAAGAGGTATAAAAATCAATTATTAAATTTTATTTTTAGATTTCTGGGTAATACTGAGGAATCTGAAGACCTGGTTCAGGAAACTTTCCTTAGAGTTTATCGCAATAGAACAGCATATCAAAAAGTAGCAAAATTTTCCACGTGGATTTATACCATAGCTGGAAATTTAGCAAAAACAGAACTTAGAAAAAGAAAAAGGAGGAGATTTTTTTCTATATCAGAATTAGGCTATAACGAAAAAGATTATGATATTTCTGATGATGCCTACAATCCCGAGAGATATGTTGATAGCAAAATGAAAGAGGAGATCATCCACGAACAGATAATAGCGCTATCGGCAAAATTTCGGGAAGTAATTTTATTAAGAGATGTGCAACAGCTTTCTTATGAAGAGATTAGTAAAATTGTAAATATACCCTTGGGAACAGTAAAGTCAAGAGTTAACAGGGGGCGGCTCAAGTTGCAGGAGAAGTTAAAATACCTGCTTGAAAGATAAAAAGATATAAAGTGTGTTTTTATTAACAGAGTTCAATGTTTTCAAATAAAGAAAAATATTTTTTACAACATCCACATCTCTAAATTATTAAGGAGGCAAATGAATAGTTGTCACCAGTGTGAGACATTAATCTCAAAATACATTGAAGGTGAGCTTGATTACAATAGCAAACTTCAAATTGAAAAACATTTAAGAGATTGTCAGCCATGTGCCAGCAAAGTAAACAATTTTAAGGTGCTGCGCAAAAATCTTGGCGAACTTTCATCAATAACTGTATCTGCTGATTTTGACACCATCCTTCGCGCCAACATCAGGATTGAAAAAAGACGAGAACGGCACAAAAGAGCAAGCTTGTTTTATCCCTGGAAGGTTCGAGTTCCTATTTATGGCATGTCCCTGGCTTTGGTCGTCTTTGTTCTGATAATGGTATTCTCCCAGACATCAAATAGAAATCTATATTCTCCACAAGCAGCAATGAATCCGGAATGGAAGAACGGGCTTGTGATTCAGCAGAATTTATCTTCTGGCGCGATTACAGTGTATTCGCTTGACCGTGAATCAGCAATTGACGTTATCTCACAGCACACGTCAAAATATTTGGATGAACAAAATATGGCGGTAGCAACGAACGCCGATTCATCAACCTTAGCCGTTAATAGAAAATTAAATAATTTATCCGGTAACATTTATCAGACGAGTATGAGTTACTGAGTTTTTTAAGTAATTCATTATAAATTGGCTTTTTCAAAAAGTGGACTTTATCTGCCCCAGGTTTTAGAAAAATTTCAAGAACCAGGATTTAAAACAAAATAGCATCTCAACATATTATCCGATGAAAAAAATTAGCTCTTATTTTTTTACATTTATATTTGGAACATTCCTCAGTTCAACGGGCATTTCGCAGCCGTTGCAATTGCTTGAAAATTTGCAGTCTGAAATTTCCGAATTAATAACTTCTGCAAAATATTCAATCGTTACTGTTTCTTCCCAATCAAAAAGCTCTTATGTAATTGATAAAAATGGAGGCGTTAAGTCACTTGTTGGGTATGATCGCGAGGAAAAAAAGGACGATCTGTGGGTTGTTGGCTCTGGAATAATATATAATAAAGATGGGTACATTATTACAAAAAGCAGTATGCTCGCTGGGTTTGAAAAAATCAAGGTAACTCTGTTTAATAGATCGGATTATGATGCAAAATACATCGGTACAGATGAAATTACCGGATTGGCGATACTTAAGATTGATGCAAAAAATTTGACAGCAGTGAGTTTAGGAAATTCGGATATTGTTTCTTTATACTCACTGACAATGGTGTTGGGGAATTCAATGGGAATATCCCCCTATGCCTCCTTTGGAATAATCAACGGAAAAACAAAGCAAGGGCAGTTTATTATCTCCGCTACACTAAATCCGGGCAGCACGGGTGCAGGATTATTTAATCTTCGAGGAGAACTGGTCGGGATTGTTTCAGCTCAACTTGATACAGACGTTTGGACGATGGGGCCGACGTACATGGAAAACTCTCGACAAAATGGGATTGCCTTAACCAGTAATCTGGTTCGACAAATAACGGACAAGATCATCTTAATGCAGAATGAACAAAAAGGTTGGCTGGGAATAGATGTTAATGGAGATTCTTTAGCTAAAGGAAAAATTATTGTCAATAATGTAATCCCAAATTCACCTGCTGATCATTCCGGATTAAAGAAAGGTGATTGGCTGCTAAAATTTAATGAATCCATTCTAAGAAGCCTTGATCAATTTGCTTCTTTACTCGGAAAGACAAATCCGGGTAAAACGGTATCAATTGATTTTGTCCGCAACAAGCGTTCATTAAAAGTTTTCCCGCAGATAGCTCATAAACGACCGGGTGGTTTTAATACAAATAAGCCTGTGAAAGTCACTCCGCAACCATTTGATTTACAATCTCAAGCCCAGAACCAACAAGCAATAATATTATCACCGGAGAGATTAAATCAAATAAATTTTCGAATGAAACAGATGGAGAATGAAATTAAAAAGTTGAAAGCACAGGTTAAGGAATATTAACAATAGGGACCTCTTTTCCGACAGACATTATCCCACCGGGTTCCTTAAAAAAAATAACATTTCTCACTTTTTAGTTGACTTTTACAAAAATTATTTTAAATTATATAGTTTGTGTTTTTATTCTCAAAAAAATAGAATCACAGATTTATTCAATTATCCATAATTATTGATAAATAAAATCGGCAATTAAAGGAGTTAAGAATGGCAAAAGATAGAAGTTTCGCTTCAAAAGTAGCAAAAGGAGCCAAAGAAGCTGCAAAATGTCCAAAATGCGGAGAGGTAAAGAATACTGTATTGGTAGTTGCGTCCGAAAAGAATGAAAGCAAAAATTCATGGAAATTTAAAGAAAAAATTGTCCATGTTTGTAAATGTAATGAGAATGAAGTTTACGGGTAATTCAGATATTATTATCTATATGATGTTTTGAGAAAGTGATTTTAATTATCAGCTTATGTATTTGGAATTGTATTGAAAATTATTTTAGCAACGCACAATCGTGATAAAGTCAGGGAAATAAAAGCCCTTTTAAAAAATACTGCATTTAATGTATTAACTCTTGATGATTTCCCGGAGATTTCAGAAATTGAAGAACACGGTGACACCTTAAAGCAAAACGCGTACAAAAAGGCAAAAACGGTTTTTGATATTACTGGCTCGCTAACATTGGCAGACGATACCGGGTTGGAAGTTGATGCCCTTGATGGACGGCCTGGTGTGTTTTCGAGCCGGTTTGCTGGTGAAGACGCCTCCTACGAAGACAATGTAAATAAATTACTCAAGCTAATGGAAGAAGTACCAGAATCTGGGAGAAATGCGCGGTTTCGTTGTGTCATATCTATCGTTGGACATGAAATTGAAAAATTCGCCGAGGGGATTTGTGAAGGGACAATTATTAAAGAGAAAAGAGGCGATAGAGGATTTGGATATGACCCGGTATTTTATGTACCTGAATATGATACCACATTTGCAGAAATGGATTTGGAATTAAAAAATAAAATCAGCCATCGCGGGATTGCGTTAAACAAAGCGATACAAATTTTAAATAAAATTGCTGAATCTTAACTAAAAAAAACTTGATTTTTAAATTATAAAGCTGTATATTTTATTTTGTTTTAAAAACGGGGCGTGGCGCAGCACGGCTAGCGCGCCTGCTTTGGGAGCAGGAGGTCCCGAGTTCAAATCTCGGCGCCCCGACAAAATGTAAAAGCTTGTTACTTTATTGTAGCAAGCTTTTTTTGTTATGACTCAATTCAATATGAAGAAGAAAAATCGAATTAGATTTACAAAAGATTATAATTTAATTTGAAATTAATCATCAATTTTTAAAGCAAGGAACCTTACCATTTTAGAGTAACGGTTACAACCAAATCCCACGCCAATTCACAATTATTTTGTGCTTGACAAATCTCAAATTAATGATTATATTAATTCTGAAATAATGAAAAAAATTTATTTTTAATCG
>Ga0208771_1000311_pt1 | contig 30387 bp, 48 predicted proteins | sample AntAceMetag02UKX_FD_184775 | JGI IMG/M metagenome (GOLD analysis project Ga0208771, IMG submission 184775) | Saline lake microbial communities from Ace Lake, Antarctica - Antarctic Ace Lake Metagenome 02UKX (SPAdes) (version 2) | ecosystem: Environmental > Aquatic > Non-marine Saline and... | reverse complement strand
GAACAAATTCAGCAATGGCACCCTTTGTAATTTTCTTGGACATTGTGGTTGTTTTAAATTGTATAGTATAATATAACCATTCCCTACAAACGTGGGCTACATTGAATGTTAAAAGATGTTAAAACTTTTACATATAAAGTGCATATAAAATATATGCAATATCATTACTGTTATATAGTTACCAATAAAATCACAGGCCAACAATATGTTGGTGATAGGTCATGTAAATGTCTACCAGCAAAAGACCCATACTATGGTAGTGGAGCAGAATTAATAGAAGACTTAAAAAAATTAGGGCGACCTAAATTTAATAGAAAAGTATTACAAATATATAAAACTCGCAAAACTGCATTTAATGGACAGAAAAAATTTATAAAACTTTATAAGACACATATATCTCAAGGAGGTTATAATATAAGTTGGGATGGAGGCACATGGTATGGAGGGCAGCATTCAAAAGAAACTAAACAAAAAATGAGAGATCATATATTTTCTGAAGAACATAAACAAAATTTAAAAGATGCTTGGATCAGAAGAAAGGCAGGTTTGCCACGATTACCCGCGCCTCCTAAGAAAAAGACCGGTGCAGAATGGTCGGATAAAAGACGTATAAAGACAATTGCTTCCTTAAAAGAATATTCTAAAAATAATCCAGGTGAAGTTATATCTAGGATAAAAAGAAAAGGCTAGGGAACCACCCCTAGCCTTAACCGTCTCTTGTAGAGACATATACAAATTTAAAAAACCCACCAACCTGTTGGTTGATGCGCCTTAGCTCGACGCTAAGGTCTTGATGTTTTTCAGGGCCCGCCATCTCTGTAGCTTTCAGCCGGTATCGAACCGACAGCCTTGTTACCCTATCAATATTGGAGGGAGCCCTATGTTACAGTCCTGTTACCGGTCAGTTTCCATTTTGCAATGGCGTTCACCGGTGGTCTGCCGTAACAACAGGAGCTACCCTATGTCTACATCCTCTCGGTTATCGAATCCCGAACACCTACCTTTCGTTTGCAACTTACTTAGTAGGACCATCGACTTTGCTCTTTAGCGATGGGAGGTTGTTTCTTTATAACAAAAGGCCGGAGCTACTACATCTCCTAATTTAATCTACCTGAGTTCGGCTTGAACACTTTTGTTAATTAATGCTTTAACGGATATGGAGGACCACCTTGGACACCTCTAATAGCTCCATCGATCAACGCAGAGTGCTATTAAGTCCCCCGCGGCTAGCCGCCCTTACGAGCTGGCAGATGTTACCATTTATAACCGTACTTAAGTATGTTAAAGAACTTTTTAGTAATTGTTAATAGTTAAATATAACCATTTAGTTTTAACATATACTATTTAATATGTTAAAAGATGTTAAAGTTTTTAATGCTATTTTTCTTCGCATTTAAGATCTCTTCCACTCATAAGAGGTAGCACCCAAAATGCAGGCATGCTAAGACCATTTGCTTCTTTGTCTTCAAGCTCTTCAGTTAACGGGCTGTTAAGCAGAGCATGTAAGGCAGCCATTGCACCAGTAAAGAATTCAGCTTTCTTGCTTTCATAATTCTTTGTACCTTTTTTAGGAGCACCATTGGTTTCAATAAAACGTGCTAAAAACGTTTCTTCGATATTATCCCATACCGGTCTCATTGTTTCTTGTGTAACTTTCATTTGGTTTGTTTTAATTTGTATACTATAATATAACAATAATAATTGGGATCTGAAAATGTTTTGGCATTTATTTTACATTTATTTCACGCAATGTTTTAACATCTTTTAACATTCAACATAGCCCATGTTCCACAGGAATGGTTATATTTAACTATACAAATAAAAATATGAGTCTACTAAACGACACAGTAACCCTAATCGAAAAGCACAGGGAAGATTACAAGAAGGAATTTCCTAACTGTAATGAAGACCAAATTGGTTATCTAAAGCCCCCTTATACATTTATCGAATTGATTAGCAAACAACTCGAATGTAGTAACGATACAGCTATTCATTTGAATTGGCTAGCTAATAAAGGCTCTGGTCGTTTGACATTTAAACATTAACAATACCCGCGGATTTTGGGTAGGGACCGTCTCATGAGCGGTTTGGATCGCATCCCCCGACCAGTTCGAGTCTGGCATCCGCACTAAATACAAATTAAGAAACATGACTGCAACACAACGATTACTGGAAAGAAAAAATTAAACAAAGCTATGATCAAGATTAACATAACACAACAGAAGATTCTAAATCAACTCGATTTAACTGGCAGTCCAGAGATAGTAACCAACCCATTTAGTCAAGTCAGTGTAGAATTAGACGGGAGAGGTGTAGCTTTACATGACTACATCAAAGGATGTGAGATGACTGGTAATTACAAATACTTTGACCAGGCCCGCTATCTGTTTGCCGAGCTTTATCCTGATGCTTATATGAAATTGATAGACTAACATAATGGTAACAATAGAACTAACCCTCGAACAAGCCGCTGCACTCGGCTATATTTTAGATGAGTCAAAAGTAGAAAAGAAAATGATCACCGCAATTAGACGTCAACACGGTATGGCAGTCTTAGAGTACTATGATCGTAAACGTAATCCAATAAAAGCATAAACATGACAGTAAAAGATCTTATACCAATGTCTGCACCAGACAACAGCTATGAACTACTCTTGCCAGTACATAAAGAGCTCGATCTCAACACTATTAAAGATTTTAACATAGACGGCTACATCTATACAGACGAGCTACTTGAAGTAGAGTTTGATGATGAGGGCGGTCCTGTTACATACAAGAACATTTACTACTTTAAAAAAGCATGACATGAACAATTTCTTAAAACTAGTAATCAGTCTAACTCTTGTAGTTATCGGAGCAGTAACAGGCATCTTCGGCTTGTTCGAACTGTTCGAGGCAGGCAAGATCTTATCTCTAACAGCAGTCTCGCATCCAGCTGCTATAGCAGTGTTCATGTCAATCAGCGGCTTTTGCTTAGCAGGTTTTAGACTAGTACATGCAGTTAACATTATAACAAACGAAATAGATGAAGCAGAGCGGAAGTGCTAACTTTTAACATCTATTAACATACTGTGCGACAACAGTGTCATGCCTAATGGTTATATTTAACTATACAAATAAAAACAGCCTATCATGAAAACAAAAATTGTTTGGATAAAAGGCATTGAAGCTAAGATTCCTAAGTGGACTCCGGCAACTAAAAGTAAAAGTAAATAATATGACCATGGAAAAACGCGCAAAGAGGTTAATTTTAATAAGTGAGTTTGAATTAGATCTTCTTAAACTATATGAGAAGTACTCTACTCTTTTAACCGAAGAGGAAACTAATGCAGCAGTGCAGAGGTTTATGCATGCAACAACTAATACTGGAAGGTAATGACATTTGACGAACGTAAAGCAGCATTTGCATTTGAGCTCAAAGCTCTTCTAAAGAAGTATGATGTAGAGATAGATCTTGAAGATACTGGCAGCGGTTATTATGTTGATCATGATATCGTGTTTGATTTTAACTCTGTCTATACCAGAGATGTAGAAGGTAAGATCATAGATCTGGAAGATGTTGGTGGCCAGGCTAAGTATGGTAACTTTATTGACAAAGATTTAGAAGAACGTAAATAAACGATATGAAAGTAATAAAAATTCTGTGGTACAGTTTTATGACACTGCTCGGTTTGTTAATCCTGTTGTGCGGACTGACTGAAATAACTGAGCCATACAGTACGTTATCTACTGATCTACTCGGAGCCTGGGCTTTAGCCTGGACTATGTTTATTGGCGGACTCTGGCTAACTATAAATAGTATGTATACAGCACTTGACATCATGGCAAGTATCTTTGAAGACTAAACATCAGCAGAAAGGCTCTGCTGACCGCTAAGTGACAACGCTGTTGCCAGCAGGTGGCCTCCCAGAAGGCCCTATATATAGGCCGCTGAGGCTCCTACAGAGGAGATGGCTAGAGCCAGAGACCAGAAATTCTAGAAATTTTAGATTCAGAGCCAGCTCTATATCCATTTTAGATCTATATCCACTCTATATCCATTACATTCTCATTCCTTTAAGTACTCTCATTTCTGTGCAATTCGCGCTGTATCTCTCTAGAAAAAAATTCTGGAGAAATTTTCTGTGCCTTATTTTGAAACGCTGATTTATTTGAGTACTCTAAGGAACTTTTTAGTTTGTTAAGTACTCTATTGGTTTTTAGAACCTTTGGGGGTTCTTTATTGGTTTTAGAACCTCTGAGTATTCTTATGAGAACTATGAGACTTGGAGAACCTATAATTTATATGCAAACTAGGAGATCTATATATGAATAAATAAAATAAATTAATGAGTACTATGAGTAAACTAGTAAATGAGAGCATTAATGAAATGGAATTTGGAAAGATTGGTAGACTTAAGTCTCATCTTTCTAAAAAATCAAGTTTCTTAGAAAGCCAAATGGAAGGCGTAGAAGATGGAGAGCTTCCTGGAAAGTTAAGAGATGTATTAGAAGTCCAAATGATTTTACTTAACGAAATCGAGGATATTATGAACTGGGATTTAACTTCAACAAGATAAAATAAGAAAGATATGAAAGCTAAATTCATTAACGAATATGTTAATAGAGGAGAAGATGCCTGGGCTGATGAACAGATATCAGATTGGAAAAGAAATAAAGCTCCTGATTTTTGGGATATTGCTGTTGGTGGTATCATAGAGTATTTTGATATAGATAATAAAACTATGTTGACTGGAGAAATTGTTGATAAAGGATCTACTAGAGATGAAGATTATGTAGTGGTTGAAAAAGATGGAGAATTTTGGAATGTGTTCTTATCTCAAATTGAAAAATATAGCGAATAAAATAAATTAATGAGTACTATGAGTAAACTAGTAAAAGAAAGTTTGGACGAAGTTTCAGAAAGAATGACTCTTATTCCAGGTAGAAGAGATATAGAAGGCCATAAATATGGTAGTAAGCAAAGTCATTATGATAAAAGAGGTTTTAGAAAACTTGACTCTGAAAAAACTGGTAAAGAATCTTATAAAGGAGAGGTTGTTAATTTTCTAAAACATGATCATTGGGATTATAGTAATAAGGATAACCCGACACCTGAAGATAAAGCTATTTTAGCTTATATAGAAAGAATAGCATCTTGGTTAGATGTAGAATTATAAAATAATAAGTACTATGAGAGCAAAATTTATAAATGAAAAGTACGTTCCCGGGAATGCTCATAGAGATGTTCCGCAAACATCTCCTTATCAAACACAGAAACTTAATATTCCAAATTTTAAACATGTCCCGCAAGATAGAGATTCTAGATCTATTAGCGGCGAAGATGGTGCAGAAATTAATCCTCAAAACTATTTAGAAGAAAATATAGATGTTACAAAAATTATTAAATTCCTAAAAGATAATACATATGGTATTGCTACACGTGGAAACGAAGTTTATGATGTACAAAAAGTTATAAAATATTTAAAACGATATGAAAGCTAAATTTATAAACGAGTCTTTGAATGAGTATAAAAATCGAGTAAAAAGAAATACTCGAAAAAGATTAGGAGAAGAACCTGGATTACATTTAAGTCCAGAGGAAACTGATAAATATATGGATAGGTACGAGGATGCTCATGGAGTTCCTATGAGATCTAAAAAAATGGCAAAGGATGTTGCTTCATCTGCTTTTAATGATAGAGGTGAAGTAATGAATGATGTTTTTGAATTTGGAGATGATTTAGCCGGTGTTATAAAGGATATGGGATATGATGCGGATATGACTGGAGTGGGGAGAACTGAACATAGCATGCCAAGTGTAGCTATGGAAATTAATGGAAAAGAATATCATTTCTTTTTAGATGAGAACAGAGAGTTGTATACAAGTAAACGAGGTAGAAAGACACACTTAGGAGATTGGTCAGATAATTTAGTTGATACAAGAAAAGAAATAAAACGATTACTTTCAGAATCAGTGAATGAGTACTCCAATCCCTGGGTCAAGACTGATAAGGGTGGAAAGGCTCTATTGGATTACGAGGCAAAAGTTTTAGATGTGCTAATTGGGACGATGGGCGAAGATGAGGCATTCGCCTCAATGGAGATACCTTTCGTCGGAGAAATGCTAGCTAAAGCTGCTCAAAGAAGAAAAAGTCCAGAAAGATTTGCAAGGCAAGTCATGAGAATGGCTGATGAAGAGTGGACAAGAAACGGAGAAAAATAAAATAGTGTTATGAGAAAATTAGTAAAAGAAAGTTTAAATGAAAGTTTGGCGTTTTCAAGATGGAGAACATTAAAATCATATGTTGATAGCAGAATGAGAGAATTAGATGATATAATAGCTAAAGATGAAGATGATGAAGGTGCGAAAACAAGATTAGAAGAATTGAGTTATGTTGAGGAGTATATGGAAGGTGATGAAGGATTTTAAATAATATAGATTAAATAAAATATAAAATATTGTTATGAGAAAATTAGTAAAAGAAAGTTTATACGAAGATAGTCAATCCTTTTATAGTAATACACCCTTCGGAAATGCTAGTGGACAGGCTGATGTAGATAGAGAAAATGCTGGAAAAGCTGCTATATTCGATGAACAAGAATTTTGGGATGAAGTTGCTGAAATCTTAGGTGGTGAAATCGTATATTTTAATGTCGGAGAAGAAGATAGAAAAATTGAAATAAACATGCCAAATGGAGATGAAGCTGAGATTCTACATAACTGGAGATATGATGGTTCTCCTACAAAACCTGTGACTACTATAAATGGATCTGATTTAGGTAGATATTCTATATGGGATAATCCTAAAGATGTAGCTGATGACTATAGCGAGCATCTGAATAGAAATTATAGAGAAGACGAATATTAAAAAAATATATACTATGAAAAAATTAGTAACAGAAAGTTTAAATGAATCACAGGATATTTTAAGTCTGAAGGATTTAGCAGAAATTGGATCAAGGACTCAACAAAGTGATCAACAAGAACTAGCTCAACGAGTTTTTACAAAATGTTATATTAGAGCATATAAAAATAAAGGAGATGAAGGTGTTCAAGAATTATTTAAACAACAAACTGATCTAGATTTAGAAGTAATGAGCCATGGTAAATACATGGTGGTATAAATAAAAGAAATAATAACAATATGAAAGCAAAATTTATAAACGAAGATTTTCGAGGAGAATTTGAAGGAGATACTCCAGCAGATCAAGGTGCTAGGGGAGCAAGAAGAGATAATGCAAATAGACCAATTGTCTTAGATACAATAGCTGATATTCCTCAACAAGATCCAGCTCAATATAGTTTAGACCAACAACTTTTTGAATTATCGATTGCTGCTGCTAAATTAGGTTTGGATGGAGCTGTTGATTGGTTGAGAAATCAACGATCTGTTAAAGAAAATTTAAACGAAGGTTTTGCTACAGAAGAAGGCCGTAATCTAGATAGAATTGCAGGATGGTTAGGATATGATGATTTACATGAAATGCTAGGAGATAACCCTGGACTATATGAAGCTTGTGTAGGTTGGTTAGATGAAACTTTTATGGATCAATTTGCTCATGAAGGATTAAATCCTGAAGAATTAGAAAAAGTTGGATTATATGGATCAGCTGAAGAAGCCAGAACTGTTATGGCAGATGAGGATGTAGATGATGAAGAGGATCCTCGTATGGCGCATGACTAAGATAATACATTTATAATAATTAAAACTAAACAATCATGGGAAAAGGAAAAGGTAAACCAGGACGCGAAAAGAAAAAGCCAGCGAAAGTTAAGATGACACCTCAACAAAGAGTTGAAGAAAAACATAAAAAGAAATATTCGATATGAGAAAATTGGTACCAGAATCTATAGATGAAGCTTTTCATCTAAGAAGTCCATTTCAGAAAAAAAACAAAGAAACTAGTTTCAAGACTTCTAAAGCTTGGAAAGAGAAATTTTCAGATAAACCTGATCCTATTGAGGATGAGATAAATGAATTAACTCCAGATAATGAAAGTGGAGACCCTGCATGGTATGAGGAAGAGATTGCAGCGACTTTTTTGAATTATGGGATGGAACAACCCGCAATTGATCAACTTCTAAGTGATCCTAATATCCAGAATGAAATAAGTAGGGGGAAAGAAAGAGGAATTGGTCCAGAGAAAACTGCTCTATATTTATTACAACAAGCTGATGAACGTGATCTTTTTCCAAGCGAAGAAGATGCTTTTGACCAAAGAGAAATGGATAAAAGAGAAGAAGGTTATATGGGAGATATTAAATATGATCATAACGGTCCTTTAGAAGAATATGATCAAATGGAAGAAGAACATCCAGCTGATGGTTGGCAAAAACAAGAAGCTGATAGGCGTTACGAAAGAGATAATGCTAGGGAAGTTGATCCTGAAGAATATGAAGAACCTCTAGATGAGGCAGTTATGAATGAAGTTTCCTTAGGCGCTATGTATCGTGAAATGGGAACATGGATGAGACTTGATCCAAGAATGCAAAAGATTGCAGATGAATCAGGAATTGATGATACGAATAGTGAAGATTTACAATATCTTGTTAATGGTTGGACGGATGGTCAGTATGATGAAGATCCAGATATGTTAATGAGTGAATTAGAACAAATCATTAATAGTCTTAATGAAAATGTTAATGAAGGATATGGACAAGATGCTGAAAGAGTTTTATCTTTAGTGTCTGATAAATATGCTGCCCCAACAGTAAGTGATATTGTTAGTTTTATAGTCGATAATTGGGAAGACGTTACAGGAACTCCAAGATCTGAAATGTATGCAGAACAAGATTTTCCAGATGTAATTCAAGAAATAATGGAAATTGTTGGGATTGATGCTGATGAATTTGGAGAAGAATGGATTTATGCAACTGAAGGAGAAGAAGATTCTCATTTAGGTAGGTATACAGGAAGATGACAAAAATAGCGAATTAATATGAAAGCAAAATTTATAAATGAAGCAGGGTTTGGTAATTCTCATTATCAAGACACAAGTGACCCCCATAGTGAGTTCGATAAAGCTAGAGCCCTTCTATTACATGAGATAGGTAATCATATATCTGAAGATATATTGGCTGAGCCAACACTAGTGGTACCCGGTTCTCTTAATGATCTTATCGCTGTAGATACACATGGAGAAGATCCTTCTGGAGATTTATGGAAAAAAACATTTATGGAAAATTATATAGGTCCTATAATTGATGCTATAGCTGTTATTCAAGAAAAAACAGAAGCATTGAAAAATTTAGAAGGTGTTGGAGATTTAGATTTTCTGAAGAAAAAGAAAAGAGGAATATTCTCAAAATGAAAATATAAATTGGTTACATTTGTAACAAATAATTTTTTAAAATAACAAAAGTAAACTATGAAATATTTAAACCACAATGGTCAAAAAGTAATATCTTCGGGGCAGTATTTAATAAATTCGGTAGATCCTGTAGTATTAGGTGATTGGTTTTTACCTGCCGTAGATACAATGACTGAAATGTATAATGAATTAGCAGATTATTCAGTAGGTGGATTTTCAAATGAATTTTATTGGGCATCTTCAGAAGTATCTGCAACTTCTGTATATGCAGTTAGTATGGCATCTGGAGGTAGTACTCAAACTACAAAAAATTCTCTTTTAACATTATATACCAGAGCTTGTAGAATTATTGAAACTACTGCAGGAACATATTCTATTAGAGATACTGGTCCGGGAGGTGGTTTAATATTTTATATAAATGGTACTAGTTTTTATGAAGCAGCTTCTGCTGATCAAAGTACAACAGTAAAATGGAGTGATGTATTATCTACTGAAGTAGGCACTGGAACAGAAATAGGTGATGGACTAGCTAATACAATAGCTATAGTTGCTCAATCGTCTGCTTTCCAAGGGGCTGCTAAAGTTTGTGATGATTTGAATTAATAAAAGAAAGATATGAGAGCCAAATTAGTACATGAATCTTTTCTTAATGAAGAAGTAATTGGAAAGTTCCCTGGTAAATGGGGTGCTGGTCAAATATCTATTTTTAAAAATCCTCCATTTATTAAACGTATGTCTCCATGGATTCGTGCATTTACAGATCAATATGGTAATTTTTATGTAGGTGATGAAGAGAATCCAGCGGATGAAGATAGGATAGGAACAACCCATACAGATCTTATGTCTTATGTACAAGATATAGATAGAACAATACAAACTAGATGGTATGGTCCTAAAGGTATATACACAGCTGGAATAGGATGGCAACGTGCCGGCAAGACTAATATGTTTTATCTTTCTGAAAGTTATGCAGACGCTAAAAACGAAAAAGAAATGTTAGATGAAGTATCAAAGATTATGAGGTTATCTAATTTCTATAAACCAAAAGATGCTAAGTTTGTAACAGAAATAATAAATACTCAGTATGATTATGATAAAGGGAAGCCTAGACATGATTATATTCCGGAATTATAATTGAATCTTATCTAATTGTTTATGAATTCTATGAGATTACTAAACATTTTCGAAAGATTCGGGGACAATTGGGAACCCTCAAACTACATAAGTAAAAAGATTAGCGAAAAACGGCGATAGACGCCTGCGGCGTCGAGACCTTGAGGAAGAAGAGAATCAGAGTAAGGTGGTGGATAAATAATAAAAATACGAATAAAGATGAAAGCTAGATTTGTAAATGAATCACGAACTGAGATGCAGCCAATGTTATCTAAGAAATATCCAATGAGGAAAATTAACTTAGATCCGGAAATTCAAGAAAAGTATGGGATTCCTGGTTGGGCATTATCATGGAATGGAATTGACATTCCAGAAGCTGCTATGTATGTTGATGATGAATTTGAAGTAGGAGATATTACAGAAAATGATGTTGATGGAGAACTAGTTGTGGTAATTTATAAAGATGAAGATGGCACGATTGCTACAAAAGCTATTAACTTATAAAACGTAAAAATATATAAATGACACCTCGGTAAGAAACTACCGGGGTTTTTTGTCATATAAAAGAAAAACAATTTTACATTAAGTGTAAATAAATGCCCAAACATTTTTTTATCCCGGTTTTTATTGTTATATTGTATATGTAATGATGAAACTATATACATATTTTAGCATACCAGGATTGATTATCCATGAATTAATGCACATTATTTTTGGGCTGATTTCTGGTAGAACTTTTTCAATTAAAAATTCTTATACTATTTGGGGATCAGATGGTGCTTTATCTGTTGGTTTAGTTTCTAATAAAGATAAAATGACATGGTTCCAAATGATTATGGTTCCTTTAGCTCCAGTTTATCTTATTATTGCAATTGCAATTCTTACATTTTTCAATCCTATTTTTCTAGGTATTTTGATTTATTTCATTATCACTTGGGTATATAGTTTTCCAAGTGAAGGTGATCTTAATATGGTGAGATATGCAAAGGTTTTTATTAAGTACAATTATTATGATCCAGAATTTATTAGGTTCATGAGAACTAAGATTGTTGAAAGAAAAGATGATGTCAATAATGAAATTGTATTTGTTGAATTAGATGACTAGAATTTGTTGATATATATAAAAAGAAATTAAAAAATAAGATTATATTATGTCAAAAATTTTAGCCGAATCATTATCAGAATATAGAGGTTCAAAAGAATCTATTAATGAAGCTACCGGTTTATTCGGTGACCTAGCTACTCAAGGAAAACAATTTAGAAAAATGTTTCTTCCTGCATGTTATGCGTTAATCAAAAAGGATCAAAAAGATAAAGTTATTAGTATGACTAAGTGGCTTAAAAAATTAGCAGAACTTGGATATCCAAATGATAAGGAATTAAAGGCTAGTCTTGGAAATAAGAATTTCCAAGGATTAAAGCAAGTTAACCAATTTTTAAATAATAGTCTTCCGTCATTTTCTGCAACGCCAGGTGGATCACACAGATCAAAAAGTGGTGATACAGGAAAAAGTGATGAACAAAGATTATCAGCAATAGCAGAAGTAGTGGGTATGAAGGCAACTGATATCGCGGCATTATTGAAAAAGGGATAAAGAATAAAAAAAGTAGGAAATAATTAAGCCGAGATTTTTTAGTCTCGGCTTTTTTTGTTATATTAAACTATGGAAAAAATAGTATGTGCAGCGATATGGTATAAGGATGTGCCTTTAAAGAAACCTGAAGCCTTAGAACCGAGAGGTTTTAGGCCACTAAATGTGGATCGAGGAATTGTATTTTTTGGACTAAACCATATGCATTGTATGTATCAAATGGTGGCAATAACAGGTTTAAGAGCAGCAGAAAGTGGTGAGTACATCCATGGCTTTTTAACCACAACAAATTTATTTGTTGAAAGAATTGAGGGAGCACAAATTGCTCTGGAATGTGCACAAATAAATAAATTAAATTATAGTAACACTAAGTTATTTAGTGAAGATTTATATTAAAACTGAGAAAAGATGAAAGAATTTAAAGAAGAACTTACGTTTAAAAAGCACGATGGAACAATCATCGAAAACGTACATGACTATGTAAAATACTGGACCGAAGATAACCCTTATGGTACGGTTACTATTGGTTGTGACTCTCAGGAACATGCGAAGTTCATTAAGTATGCGGTATCTATCGTTATGCATTACAGAACTAAAGTTGAAGAAAAGGGAGGGAAAGTAACTTACCATGGTCATGGAGGTCACGTAATTTCTGCTGTATATATCGACAATAGCAAAACTATGAAGTCTGATATTTACACAAAGCTTTGGGCTGAAACAGAAATCACCATCTTTATTGCTAAGCAAATTGGAGACATTGGTATCAAGCCAGTTATTCACCTTGACTATAACTCTGAAGAAAGCGAATATTCATACGTTCTTTACAATGCAGGTATTGGTTTCTGTAAGGGATTGGGCTACGAAGCAATGGGGAAACCTTATGCTTGGGCTGCATCTCATACAGCTGACCGGGTTGCTAAGTCAGGACGTCAATAATAATCTAGAGGAGGCTTCGGTCTCCTCTTTAATTTAACTATCATGCAAATAATTCCAGCAGAATTTACCAAAGAAGACAAAGCGATTTATGACAACCTTTATACTGAATGTGATTGTGGAGATCCTCAAGAATGTTCAATTTGTTATGGTTACAATAAAGATGCACAATATCTAAGATATAAATATCCAGATAAAAAAATCTAAAATGTATTACATAGTTCAAGAGAACCTTTTCAAAGAAGAAGGTCATGACAAACTGATATCAACACTAGAGAGATTCAATATTCCTCATGAATTAGTAAATGTACGACCATTTCTAGAAGAGTTTGATTTTAAAACTGATAGAAAAGATGTATTTGCGTTTGGCTCGTTAAAATTAGCTCGATTATCTGAGCAATATGACTGGTTTCCAGGAACTATGATCACAGAGAACCACGATTATGAAGTTTATTCCAAGCATTATAAGGAAAATCTTTTAAATTACGATTCTAAGGTTGTTAGATTTGATGATGACTTTGAATGGGAGTATGATCAGCAATTTATTAGACCTTGTTTGGATTCTAAAACCTTTACAGGTAAAGTATTTGAAAAACATATATGGAATAATCTTAAATGGAGAACTTATCATCACAATAAAGAAATGAGAAAGGAATTTGGAGAGGAATATCCTATCTTATTAACAGAAGATACGTTAATACAAGTGTCTATGCCAAAGAAAATCACTCAAGAAGTTAGATGTTGGGTTATTGATGGCAAAATAGTTACACAAAGTACCTATCGGAGAGGTAGTTTCTTAGTTTATGACAACATTGTTGACCAAGATGCAATAGATTTTGCTCAAAGTATGGTCGATATCTTCCAATTAGCAAAAGGATTTACAATAGATGTTTGTTTAACCGAAAATGGATGGAAGATTGTTGAATGTGGAAGTATTTCATGCGCAGGATTTTATGATGCTGATATACAGAAGCTAATTATGGCTCTAGAAGAGCTTTTCACACCAATAAAATATTCTCCATCGTTAGATATTATGAGAAAATGATAGAAAAACTTGCATATAAGTGGTTAGAACATAGAAGACGAGGAGATGTTGATGGAATAGAAATTCTACCACAACAAACTCATGTTGGATTAGTAGTATGGTTCTATTTTGAGGAAACAGGAGAAGATTTACCTTATTTTCTTACAATTCCAATGGTATCAAAGTTATTGGATGGTAAAAATCCAAAAAAAGTAGTTAACGAATATAGAAAATGATTTATTATTTATAATGGCAAGGAAAAATAAGATAAAAGTATCAAAAGGACCTTGTCCACATTGTGGTGGGGTTGAAATATTTGATAGAATATGCTTTAAGTGTGGTAGAATCGTACTTGAAAGCCAAATTAAGAAAAATGAAAACACAAAATGACATATTATTAAGCAGAGATGCCTTTAGAGAAGGTGTTTTTACGCGTGATAATCATGAATGTGTCATCTGTGGGGCACCTGCAGTTGATGCACATCATTTAAAACACCGACATCACTTTATAGAACATAAAGAAGGGATATATAGAATAAAAAGTAATGTCAAGAAAAGAAAAATTATATTCATATGTTTATAAAACAGTTAATATTAAAAATAATGAATATTATGTTGGATTATCTTCATGTGATTGTAATCCACAAGATCATAGATATCTAGGTAGTGGAAAAAGAATAGTAAGAAGTATAAAAAAGCACGGAAGACAAAATTTTAATAAAAATATTTTAAAGATATTTTATTCTAGAAAAGAGGCATCAATACATGAAGCTTTTATTGTTAATGAAGATATGCTTGCAGATCCATTATGTTTAAATTTAAAAACAGGAGGAGAATATGAAACTGGAGTTAGATTTCATAAGGATACTCGTAAAAAAATTAGTCAAAAATTAAAAAAATATTATAAAAAACCTGATTCAAAGAAAAAACTATCAGAAAATATAAAAAGGGCCTATAAAGATAACCCGGAATATGGATTAAGGATATCTAGAATGAGAAAAAGGGTTCTACAAGATCCAGAACATATAAAAAAATCCAGCGATTCTCGTAAAAAATTGTTTGAATCTGCAGAATATAGAGAAAAGATAAAAAAAGCAATAAATTCAAAAGAAGCAAAGGAAAAAAAGAGTATTTCTTTAAAAAAATATTGTTCTACTGAAAAAGGGAAACAGAATTTAAGTTTAGCATCAAAAAATACTGTATATATTAATAATAGTAAAGAAACTAAACGGATTCATAAAGATAAAATACAAAAATTTTTAGATGATGGGTGGGGAATAGGTTCATTATTACCAGTAACTGAAGAAACAAGAAAAAAATTAGGAGAAGCTACTAAAAATAGAATTTGGATGTATAATATAGAACTCTGTAAAAATAAAAGAGTCAAAATAGAAGAATATGATGAATTTTTATTATTAGGATGGATAAAGGGCATCAAAAAATGGAAATAATGGAAAATATATTATATGATAGAGATACGTTTAGACAAAAATGTTTAGAAAGAGATAATTACAGTTGTGTTATTTGCAAAAGTAAGGAAAATTTATCTGTACATCATATTATAGAAAGAAGATTGTTCAAAGATGGTGGTTACTTCCTTAATAACGGTGCCAGCCTATGTGAGAAGCATCACTTGGAGGCTGAAATGACCACTTTGGAGTGCTCAGACATACGAAAGGCCTGTGGTATAACCCAGATTGTACTTCCAGAACACCTCTATGAGGACGCTGAGTACGATAAATGGGGCAACGAAATCCTAAAAAGCGGCCAAAGACTACAAGGAGAGTTGTTCTTGGATGAATCAGTGCAAAAAATCCTCCTTCAAGGGAATGTTTTGGGTGATTTTACCAATAGAGTTAAGTACTCTAGGACATATCACCTACTTGATAGTCCCGGAATGAACCGAGATGACCGTAGAATGGGTGATCAGAAGGTATTTGAAGGCGAAAGGGTGATGATATGTGAGAAATTGGATGGTGAAAACACCTCTATGTACACCGATTGGGTACATGCAAGGTCGATAGATACTGATTCTCACCCCTCGAGGGATTGGGTTAAGAACTTATGGGCCCAAAAGGGCTATAACATACCTAAAGATTGGCGAGTATGTGGTGAAAATATGTATGCCAAGCACGCTATTCACTATTCTAAGGCAAATCATAACGCTTTGGACACATATTTCTATATGTTTTCCATCTGGGATGACCGAAATGTGTGCTTGAGTTGGGACGAAACCTCTGATTGGGCTGAATTATTGGGATTTACCTTAGTACCAGTTCTTTATGATGGTATTTATGACCCTGATTTTATGCAAGAGCTCAATAACAAGATGGAAAATAGTAATGGAGCCATCGAAGGGTACGTAATTCGCCTTGCTAGGGAGTATCATTACTCTGAATTTAGGAATGTTTGTGGTAAATACGTAAGAAGAGACCATGTCCAGAACAATCACGGCCATTGGAAGGCACAACAGATAATTAAAAATGAATTAAAATGATAGACATAGACAAAGCAACCCATAAAGAACTAATAATTGAGTGGGAAATGTGTCAAGACCTATGGAGTAAGTACTCTTGCGATTGTTTTGGGTTTTATATGACCGCACTTCAAAACAAAATCACTGAATTAGGTGGTTGGCCCGTAAAATAATATCCAAAACATTTTTTTATCCCAATTATTATAGTTATATTATCGTATATGGCAAAAACACTTATAATTACGGAAATGGTTGGTAGCGCAGCATCTGAAATCTTACAACGTGAAGTGAACTCTTTATGTATTGATAAGGAATTGGATGGCACAGCCATTTGGAAAGAGATTACTGAGGCACAACACGTACTTCAGATACAAGAAATTTTGAAAAATCACTTTGGTGATGAAATAAAAGTAGTATAATGAAAAATAAAGAAAGACAAGCTCTTCAAGAAGCTATTGAAATGCATCTTGATACAAGAGATAAGAGGTTTATGTTTTTGAAAATGAGTTTTCCGGATATTTTGCCCTTAATTAATATAGAAGGATCACCAAGAGATACTTCGTGGGGAATATTTGACTTATTTCAAAGACAACAAATGTCTGGATCATTGATGGCCATCATGAATTCTACATTTAATTTAGATTTAACGTTAACACACGAATAATGGAACCAAAAAGAACTAAACAGACTCCAAGAACAGGAGAAAGGAAGCCGACTAACCAAGAATTACAAAGAGAAATGATACAACTCTCTAATAATTCACGGTTGACAATGTCTGCAGCCAAGATGCTATCACAGAAATTAAATGATAGTGAAATGAGAGAATTAGTTGAATGGATAAGGCATACCATGAGGCAAATATCAAATAGAAAGTAATGAATTATTTAGTAACATACGAGGATGCAATGGAAATGGTTAAAGTCTACAAGGATTTTAACTTTTCTAAGTCAGAATATATGCTGAACGGCTATAAAGTCGTTACTTTCGGGTATTTCTTGTGTGATTACAACACATTTATGAATCCGTTAGTTGATAAACCAGGAGTTAACGGCCTTGATATGAGAGGTGTGACTTTTGTATTCAATAAAGATGGTTCTTTATATAAAAGATTTTTTATGTTAAAGAAGTTTTTCAATTTAAACCAAGTTGAATCAACTTTATATCATAACGTAAAGGATAAAGAGATAAAAGGTGTGACTGAAAAGGAAGATGGATCGTTAATCGCATTTATGGAATTACCAGATAGATCCATTTTCGCTAAAACTATAGGATCATTTAATAATGAGCAATCAATTGCTGCTATGAACTTACATAATTCTGACAAAGATTTACAAACGTTTATAAGAATACAGTTAAATGCCGATTTTACTCCTATGTTTGAGTATGTTTCTTGGGATAATAGAATAGTTTTGAAGTATTCCAAAGCAGAATTAAGACTTATAGGTGCTAGAAACAATGAAAATGGAGATTGGCATGCTTCCTGGCAATGGAAACATATAAAAAAGTCTAATTTAGTTATTACTAAGTCAGCTAAAGAATTTTCTTTAGATGAATTAATAGAGAAAGCAAAGTCTGAACAAGATAAAGAAGGATGGGTTATTGAATTCAAAGATGGTCAGATGATAAAGATAAAGACTGAGTGGTATTTTAATCTTCACGGAATAAGAACTACGAATGTCTTTAGAGAAGATTGGGTCATTAAGAACTATTTAGAAGAAAATCTAGATGATGCTGTAGGACAGTTGGATAAGAAAGAAGATGTAGATGCATTTAAGTTTATGGATAGAGTAACTTTAGCCGTTGACAATTATATAAAAGCTATAGATGAAGGAGTTGCAAGACTCAAGAAAATTTATGAGACTGAATATAAGTCAGACTGGCCATCATATGCAACATTTAATAATAAGGAAGCATTTTTCGGATTATCTGTAACTGCAATACAAAGTCCAGAATTATATAATCAAAGGAAACTAGATTTCATTATAAATAAAACAAAGCACTTGAACAAAGCTAAGTTTTTTGTTGATAAGTGGAGTGAACAAAGTGATGAATCAATATCAAAGTGGAAAAAATGAGAGTACATGTTTTAAGTAAAGTGGAATTTGATGGATTAATGGTCCAGAATAAAATCGTGGATGAGAATGTGGAGAAATTTGACTCCATATTCTTCATCTCATTGATTGATAATCATAATCAAAAGGGCCATTATTTCAAGAAAGATCATAATAATGTTATGAATCTTAGATTTGATGATGTGGAAAATGATGGTGGCGCTCCTAGAGTTTTAGTTGATGATCCAGATATAGATAATTTTGATGAGGAAAAAGTTAAAGCTTTTTCTGAAAAACAAGCCAATAATCTTTTTAAGTTTATTAAAGCAAATAGAGACAAGGAAACCTGTATAGTTCACTGCATGGCAGGTATTTCTAGAAGTGGTGCAGTTGGAATGTTCGTCAATGGATATTGTGGAGGAGACTTTGACTTGTTCAAAAGGGATAATAAATTTATTTCTCCTAATGCAAGAGTTCATAGAATGTTGAATGCAGCAAAATATAATGATATTTAAAATAATTAAGAGTAATGAGAGCAAAAAGAGTAAACCAACAAATTAAAACTTACGATAATATTCCAACATACGATGAACTCTATGACCTCGCTCCGCAGGAGATAAAGGATTATATAGATAAATGTAATGATACACCTCAGGGTACTCTGAGTGATTCAGCGGGCAAGTGAGTTATTTAGAAACCAACTACGTTATGGAATATTTTATTTGTGGAAGAATACACACCCCTTTCTTAAATATATAAAATAAAAAGGATATGTCCGGAATCATAAAAGAAAAAGGATTAACTATTTCTAAATTAATTAATCATGATTTTAAATGTAAAATTTGTAATAGAGAATTTACAGGAGGGACTTATTTAATTAATCATTTAAAAACTCATAATATAGAAATAAAAAATTATCTGTTGAAATATTATGATATTGACATAAATAAAATTAACAAAGAATGGGAAAAAGGTAGTGAAGAAAGAAAAATAAAGAAATATGCAGGTTTAAAGAAATGTGCAGAAGAAAATAAAGGTATTCCATTTAAAGAAAGATTAGGAGAAAAACGTTACCAAGAATTTATGAAAAGCATGAATGGTGTTTTCACTAAAGATTGGTATATTTTTAAATATGGTAATGAAGAGGGTTTAGATAAATATAAAGAACGTTCTAAGAAATTATCTAAAAATTCTTATTGGAATACATATAATAAAGAAAACCATCAAAATTGGTCTAAAATATCACAGGAATTATTTTGGGAAATTTACAACAGGATAAATAAAACTATGGTATATTTCGGGGAATTAAACCATGAATTTAGTTGTGGGATTCGAAGTACTAATTTTGATTTTGTTGTTGTAGATAATAATAAAATTATTGAATTTAACGGAGATAAATTTCATGCAAATCCAAAATTATATAAAAAAGATGATATTCCTTTAAAATTTATAGGTACTTCTGCAAAAGAAATTTGGGAATATGATAAATCTAAAAACCGAAAAGCAAAAGATAAAGGATACGATATAAAAATTGTATGGGAATCTGATTATATAAAAAATAAAGAAAAAATAATACTTGAATGTATAGATTTTATAAATGAATATGAAAATAGTTAGAGAAAGTTTAAATGAGCTTCCTACTTGGGAAGAATTAGTTTCTTCTGCCCCTGAAGAGATTAAACAATATGTAGAAAAAATGAAAGAAACTCCACAAGGAACAGATTGGCATCCTGAAGGAAATTGTTATAGACACGTTAGATTGGTATATGACAGAGCTAGAGAATCAGGAGATTTAAATCTAGCGATTGCAGCATTTTTTCATGATCTTGGAAAGGTTGATACTACAGCGCCTAATAAAAAAGGAGGGTGGTCAGCCCATGGTCATGAAAGAGTATCTGCTAGATTAGCTGACAAATACAAACAATGGATTGGATCAATTGGTGGGAAATCTGCTAAAGTAAAAGAAATTGTTAGTCAACATATGCGAATAAAGCAAATGGATGGTATGCGACCTGCTAAGCAACAGGTAATGAAGGACAATCCATACTATAACGAATTGCAACAATTTACTAAGTTTGATGACATGAGAACTTTGTCAAAAGATGAACTCAATCGCTACAAGTAAAATTATTTTTATCTTTCTGTATCCAGAAGGCCATAGGGGAATTAGAGAAATCTAGTTCCCTTTCTTTTGTTATCCTATTTTAGAATTAGGGATTATATTTCTAAGGATAAATAAATAAAATAACAAAAAAGTGTTGGAGATACTTCAATTTACGTTTCATCCACAGTTATAGAAAATATTAAAAAGGGATTTTATTTTGGACTTTATAATAGTGGAGGAGATACAGGAACTGAGTTAGGACAAATTATTGATATAGACTCAGTTAATTCATGTCTTACAATGGATTATCCAGTAGATGTTTCTGCAAATGCAATGACTCCAGTTGCTATGTGCGCTAAAATTGTTCCAGAACTATATTTACATGATATGACAAAAGTGGAGATTGGAAAAGACTTACCAACAGGACAAAGAATTCCAAAAAATGTTCCAATTCGTGTCACATATCTTAATAATAATGGAGTAGCGAAAAAAGTTTCTTTTTTCATAGAATATTTATACTAAAAGTTACGACATATTAAATATTTTGAAAGGGACTTAGGTCCCTTTTGATTTTGAATAAATAATAAAAATAACTAGACCTAATGGCAACGCGTTACCAATTTATATTTACGAATAATACAGTTGGGATTACCACCATTCTATTTAAAAATCAAAACCCTATTTTAAATGTAGAAAAAATTGCATTTTATAAGGAAACTGAATTAACTGGTAGTTGGTTGAAAAAAGAATACAGGTATTCATTTGATGACATAGTATGGTCTACCTGGCGTACATTTACACAAGCTGCTGTTCAAGGATTAGATTTTGCAAATCACCCTAATTTTTATATAGAAGTATTATACACTAGAAGTAATTATAATACCGCTGAAATTGAAGATCTTTATTTATTTTATGATTCAACAGTACCAACTCCACCAGATCCAAGTGTTGGTTTAATTGATGCTGATACTCTTCAAGGGCAACCTGGATCATTTTACTTAGACAGAGCAAATTTCACAGGACCTTATACTGATTTAATTGTTGATAATGTTCCTGACGGTTCAACTGCTGGAGTTTATTCACATAGGATTGATACTTCAATAGGATCTGAATTTTATTTTAAGAGAATTGAAGGTGGTAGCGGAGTTACAATAACTGATGGTTCTAATGGGATTATCACAATTGATAGTTCGGAGGGTGGAGGAACTTCTGAATATTATAATACAAATCCTGTACTCGAAACTGTGGGAGCTATTGGTGCGGGAGAAACATTTTTTGATCCAGCAAAAGATTTTGGGGCTACAATGCAAGCTATGTTTTATCCAACATTAAATCCAACTTTGACTCCTCCTTCAAATGGATTATCACATACTCCATCCGGATATCAAGAAATTGGGGATGTAATAACTGTTGCATTAAGTGCAACATTTAGTCAGGGATTAATCTCTCCACAATATAGCCCAACATCTTCTTCTTATAGAAGTGGAACAGGTAGTACGGTTTATTTCCAAGGACCTGATGTATCTATTGCGATTGGCTCTAATCCTTCTTCTCCACGAAATTATAATGTTACAGGATATGAAGTTTCAATAGGAAACCAAACATGGAATAGTTATTGGGATTATAAAGAAGGTGTACAACCTTATAATAGTGACGGAGATCCATATGACAGTTCATTAGCCCCGGGTCCTACTGGTTCACAAACAACTACCTTTGAAGGAGTTTATTCTATATACGCAACTATTTCAGATATTGCAGATCCAGATGAAAAGTTATTACCCTTAGTTTCGATGTTTGGAAATAATATAGAAATTTCATTACCCTCAGAAACTGGAGGTAACAAACAAAGTTTTGATATTCCAGATGCTTGGTGGGGAGCCCCTACAAATAGGCCTCTTCAAGGAATAGAACAATATAATTATGATACCACTATATGGAATGCACTTATTTTCAACACCTTTACTTCCTCTTCAGTTTCTCATGGGGCTATAGGATATAAAAGATATACATATAATGCTGTGGGAAATATAGGTGATAGACTTATAAGATTAAAATTTTAAAATAAGATATGTCAAGAGATAAAGGAACATTTAACTTATCAGCAAATTACGAACCGCGTATTCAAGTTCCATTGGATGCTAGGATGCTTGTGGGAAATTATACAGATCTTATCGATCCATCTATATGGAAGGATGATGGAGGACTTGTATGGCTTTTTGATGGGGCAATAGTTGTTGTAGCAGAAGATCCATCTGCTGGTATTTATTGGTTAAGGGATTCTGCTAATTATACTAACTACACAAGTTGGGAGATAGCAGGTTCTGCAACTCCATATGATCCTTCTATATTATATTCATATATTGATGGTTCTTTAGCTCAAAGAGATGCTTCCATTACAGATTTATATTCAAGAATTGATATAATTGATTCATCTATAAGTTATTTAGTTAAATGGAATTCTTCTCAAGATTCCTCAATAGAAAGAATTGATGCCAGCATTACAAATCTTTATTCTTTAGTTGGAGATTCTTCAGTTACCGGAGCAATTAATATAGGAGTTGGATCTGCGAATATTTTTGCAGCTATTGATTCTAGTAGAAATATAGAACTTAGGACATTATCAGCTGCTGGAGCTGCGACGGTTACACAAACTGGTGATGATATTATCATTGGTCTAGATGCTTCATTTGCTGGAGAAATTAATTATGGCGATAATGTAGGTTCTGGAGATGCAAGTATTTATGTTCAAAAAGTTGGAGATGCTTTACAATTTAGAGAAATACTCGCCGGAAGTTCTCAGATCATAGTAGATGTTTCTGGTAATCTAATAGTAATTGATGCTTCTATTGATGTTCCTTCTCCTTCTGGAGAATCAATTGATGGTGGCGTATGGATTACAGATATTACTCCAACTTCTGGTGGAAATGTTGGGGATCAAGTTTATTCTTCAGATGGAAATGTTTTAGATTCATGTCTAACAGACGTATCAGCCCTAACAGTACACGTTCTGGCCCTCCCAGGGCACACTAACTATTTACCGGTAGTATCTATTAACTCCAATCCTGTGAGCCTCTCAGAGGGAGCTAATCAACCTTTATGGGATGGCACTTACATTATGGAATATGATTTTTTAGATGCAAGTATCACAGTTCATCATGAAGATGGAGCTCAATGGTCAACAACTGTAGACGCTGATACTCCGGCTCAAGTTTTATCCGCAGAATTTACAGGAGGATATCCAGGCTCTCAAACTGAATTAAAAGCTGGAGATGCATTTGATGTAAGTATTGTAACTGATGTCCCAATAACCTCTGTTGAGGTGGATGGATTTGGCGCATTACAAGCTGGGACATTCTCCGTAAGTGGAACAAATGTAGGATTTACTGCAACTATTGCAAATCAAGGAACTTCTTTACAATCATTAGGAATGAGAATTAGAGTAGTTAAGTCTACAGGATCCACAAGTGTTAATTATTTAAGTTCAAGTCAAGGTTCAGTTGATGGAAAAGATTTAGTGGATCTAGATAACACATATCCTGGAATTAGTTTTGGAACTATTGCATATCCTACTGGTCAATTAGCTATTAAATCTCCAGAAGATGCAAGTGTTGCAAATACAGTTACAAACTATGATACACTAACATATAGTTCTCCATCTGGAGAAATTGGATTTTTTGGAGGAACAGGAACATATCAAAATCCTAAAAGAGTTCAATATACTGGAGGTACTTATAATATTTCTTCCAATAATCTAAGAATTGTGGCGAATAGAGCAGCGAATGACGCAACTACTACTAATAATACAGTAGTTTGGATAGCAAATACTCCAGCAACGCTAAGTGTTTCAAATGGAGCAACTAGATTTATATCTGGTGGGAATGATGGGACGGCAGCCCAGAATCATTCAATTACAATTAATGCGAATGGTCAAAGATTACTAGCCGCTCCAACCCTAGTTAAGGGTTCTGGAGGAACTTGGCAAGGAGGAGGATTTTCTTGGACCGCTCCCGCAACTTCATTTACAAGAGCATTGCAAGTACATGATAATGAAATTAAAGGTGGTTCTACTTGGGGAGCAATTTCGGGAACTAATTTAGCAGGAATTGTAACTTCGACTAATTCTGGAGCAACGATTTATACTCTTGGAGGATTTATAACAAGAGACGTTGCAGTAGGAGCATTTGGAATTCCACCAGCACAAATAAATGTAGAGATAACCGATTATTCAAAAGTTCCTTCTACATTAAATTGGTTTAACGGTGGAAAGCAATTACCTAATAAAAGAATAATTGGAACAACAGCTCCACCAGCTGATCCAAATTCATGGGCAGCAGATTTACTTAATAATAATCCAACAACAATAAATATATTAGATACAGCAACGTCAGGTTCTGTATCCGCACCTTCAACAATTAGAATTAGCGAAAGCGCATAAATAATAAAAGAATAATAATAAATGGCGACATTAGATAGTTTACAATTCGAGATGGAAAGAAGGGTTATACTCTTCAAACCTACCACCACGATGCCGGATTTAACCCAATTAGGGTATAATGCGGATCCCAATCTCGTTGTGACTCCTTCTACGGATGGTGAATTGCTTATTTATTACTCTCCTAACAATACAAGATACGTAAACTATGATGCTTCTGGAAATACTATTCAAGAATGGTATAAACATTCTCAACCTAACGGTTGGAAAGCATTAGGAAGTGGTGGAGGGTCTGTTTATGGAACTGATTCATCTACTTGGCAACTTGATATGGATGCTAGCGGAGTTGTTCTTAAAAACGAAGAAGGTAATTTATCAATACAAAATGTAGATGGGAGTTTATCTACCTTAATTGTTGGTGATTTAAAAATTGATAATCTCACAGGATATTTAAGAGCCGTTGATGGTTCAATATTTGCAGACGGGTCAGTAGGACAATTATTAACAGGAACCGGGATTTTACCTGGAGACGATATAACACAATCATTTATAATAAACCACAATATAAATTCATTAAATCATATGATATCGATTTATGAATCTGATAATGCAATAATATATCCAGAAGTTTCTATTGGTTTGAATGATGATACAATTTCATTCGTATATGCTCCTTCTACTGGAATTAATCACAGAGCTGTAATAATGGGATTTTAAATTTGCATAAGGTGTATTAAATGTTCAAAATGAATTAAATAAATAATAAAAATAACTTAGAAAAATTATGGCAAAGTACGTACAACCTATATTCGATGTATATGGTGTGGCTCATTTTATGAATCAAGTCACATTTGATGTATCGGTATTTTTAAAGGGCACCACCCACATAAGTTCTCCAGATGAATCTACTGCCTCTACGCCTTATGCGTTATTAGTAGAATCAGTAGGCTCTGATGTAGTAATACAACAGAGACAACTTGGAGACATGGCATGGGAAACGGTTGCAGATTGGGATGCGTCAATATCAGCAATTGAAACAGATATAGGATATCTGGAATCATCAATTGGAGGTCTGGACACACTAACCCGAACACACACAACTAACATTACAAATCTTGATTCTTCGGTAAGTGATTTAGATACGCTTACACAAAGTTTAGAAACTTATGATGGTATTCAAGATACATCTATTTCAGCTAATTGGGATCGATGGGTCGATTCAAACCGAACAGGTTTCTTGGATCAAACTGAAACTAATTTAACGTTCACCCCGGGTTCAAGAACATTTACTCTTGTTGATGCCGGTTCTGGGTGGTCTTATTATAGAAATGGTGAGAAATTCACTATATCTGGAGATAAAACAGTAGTTATAGGGACTGCTGCGGGAAGATATTTTATTACTATTGATACTGATGATGGAGAACTTATTTCTTCTACAACCCCTTGGTCTTTAAGCGGATCAACTGTTTTAGTAGCTTATGTTGAATACGATTCTACAAATAATCCAGTTTATTGGATTGGTGAAGAAAGACACTCTATGCTTATTGATCGTAGAATGCATCAATATTTACACGAAACTAGAGGTACTCAATTTGTATCTGGTGGTGTTCTTACAGGGCCGGATGTAGTAGGAACTGTGGTTGATATTACAACTACTGACGCAAGTAACGCATTAGGTATATCTGCTACTGAAATAGCTGATGAAGATATTTTTCAAACTTTAACAGCTTTAACAAGACCTGCTGCTCCAAGTTTAAATTATGTAGTTTGGTTTGATAATGCTGGAACATGGGAATGGAAATTAGTAGATACTCCATTACCTGAAGCTGGTGGATTTATTCAATATAATAATGCTGGGACACTTACAACAGGTCAAAGTGGAAAATATTATAACACTTATTTAGCATTTACTAACTTAAATGGTACTTCTAGATTTATCGTTATTCCTGGTGAAGGAGAATTTGATACGGTAGATGATGCTATTGATGAAAATGTAGCTAGATTTGATTTCACAGGTTTTCCAATTGCTGAATATGTAATAGCTTACCAATTAACTTGGTTAGCAGATACTGGAATTTCTAATGATGGTAAAGTTCAGTTAGCTAGCGCTCCTGTTAGGATTGAAGTTAATGCTACCTCGGCTTCTACACCAACAACTGAGGATCACAATGATTTACTTGGTTTACAAGGTGGATCAGCTTCTGAAAGATATCACTTAGATTTAGCACAATATAATGATTATATTGGTAAATCTGATGTTGATGCATCATTAGCTACAGTATATACTGAAATGGGTTATCTTGATACTTCTATTGGAAATTTAGATACTCTAACTCAAACTCATACAACTAATATTGCAACTAATGCAACTGATATTACTAATTTAGAATCTTCAGTTGGAACATTAGATACTCTAACTCAAACAAATATAACCAACATTGCAACTAACGTAACTGATATTACTAATTTAGAATCTTCTGTTGGTACATTAGATACTTTAACTCAGAATTTAGATGCTTCAATTACATCTATTGATGGTTTAGTTCAAACTAATATAACTGATATATCAAATCTTGAAAGTTCTGTTGGAACACTAGATACAAGAACTCAGAATACTGATTCTTCAGTATATCAAAATGCTCTCGATATTGCAAGTATTGTAGCTGGTACCGTAGATACCTGGAATGGTTTAGAAACTACTGTGGATAATTCAGTTGGATTAGGCGGAACATTAGCCAAAGATACTGTAATTGATACAGATGTTTTCCAATTAGGAATTACTGGTTCAATGCAAATTTCTGGTGATTTAACCGTTGATGGTTCTATTACTTATTTAAACACTAATGAATTAGATGTTTCTGATAACATTATCAATATCAATACTGGATTAACTGGAGTTCCTCCGGCTAATATGGTATCAGGTATGAGAGTTCATAGAGGTTCTGCTGATCCTTATTTCTTCTTCTTTAATGAAGTTGATGATACATTTAGAATTGGTATAAATGCTTCTGAAGGTGGCTTACCTGCTGAGGCTCAAGCTGTTGCAACTAGAGAAGATACTCCAATAGTAAATGGAGTTGGTTTTTGGAATGATTCATTAAATAGAATAGATACATCTGCTGGATTTACATTTACACCAGGTGTTGGATTAGGATTACCTATTGCAACTGCAGATGGAACGGCTACTAATGCTTTAATGCTAGTTGGTGGTTTAGTTAAATCTAGAGCACTTGGTACAAATGCATTTACTTCTGACACATATGCTACTGTAACAGCTCTAAATACTGCAATTGATAATGTAGATAGTTCATTAGTAACTTATACAGACGGAGCAATTGCAACTGCAATTGAGAATGTGGATAGTTCATTAGTAACTTATACAGACGGAGCAATTGCAACTGCAATTGAGAATGTGGATAGTTCATTAGTAACTTATGTAGATGGAATAGTACTTGATGTAAGTACTGCTGTAGATGCTAATATTATTCAAATTGCTCAATTAGATGCTTCTATTATTAGAATAGATGCTTCTCTAAATGATGTGATTGAAGCTACTGATTTATTCTATACACAAGGTTATATCGATGGTTCTCTTGGAGCTAGAGATGTTTCTATAGCTTATTTAGATACTAATAAATATGACAAATCAGGCGGTGTATTAACTGGATTAGCTACTTTTGCCTCTGCTGGTTTTACATTAGATAGTCAAAATATTACAGATATTGATGTATCTGGTGGATTAACTGGATTAGATACACATATACCTACTTCAGGTGCAGTTGAACAAGCAATTAGTGAAGCTATTACAGCTGGTGTTACTGCTAGTAATGGTTTAACTGAAGTTGCTGGAGATATTCAATTAGGAGGAGCATTAACTGCAGATGTATCTATAGATGCTACAGGACATAGTCTTTCTATTCCTGGATTAACTGGAGGTACTACAAGAACAGCAATTATTTCTGATGGAGGAGTCTTAAAGACTCAGCAATTAGGAACAATGGCACTTGCTACTGAAACTGATTATTATACTACAACTGAAGTTGATGGTCTTATCACTGATGTATCTACACAATTAGATACTAGATTAGATTTCATAGATACTTCTATTAGTGATTTAGATACTTTAACTCAGACGCATACTACTAATATTGCAACTAACGTAACTAACATTGGTTATAACGATACTTCAATTATTGCTTTAGATGGTCTTATTCAAACGAATATAACAAATATTGCAACTAACGTAACTAACATTGGTTATAACGATACTTCAATTATTGCTTTAGATGGTCTTATTCAAACTAATGCTACTAATATTGCAACTAACGTAACTAACATTGGTTATAACGATACTTCAATTATTGCATTAGATACTAGAACTCAGAATACTGATTCTTCAGTTTATCAAAATGCTCTTGATATTGCTTCATTAGAAGCTGCTACAACGAATGTTTGGAATGGTATTGAATTAACAGATGCTTCTGCTGGTTTAGGTGGAACACTTGATAAAGTTACTACTATTACAGCTACCGCAGTTAATACTTTTGGAATTGCTGGATTAGTAACCTCTACGGATACTACTCCATATGCATTAGTACAAGAAACTGTTGGTGGACCAATTAAGACAAGAGAATTCGGTGATATGGCTTGGGCTACTACTACCAATTATACTTTACAAACTGCATTTGATGCTTCTATGGTGGCTCAGGCAACTAGAGATGCTAATCAAGATACCTCAATTAATAACTTAGCCACTGCGCAAGGTGATTATGTTCTTAAAGCTGGTGATTTAATGACTGGTGGATTACAAGTTGGAACTATAGGTAGTCAAGCTGATGTATCAGTTTATGGTGGACTTTATGTTCATAATGCTGTAACAATTGGTGGAGATCTTTATGTTGATGGTTCTGTGCATATTACTAATTCTGAAACGTTAGACGTATCTGCAAATATGATACATCTAAATACTGGATTAACTGGAACACCTCCTGCATCAATGCAATCAGGCCTTGAAATCGGAAGAGGAGATGATACTCCTTATGTATTCCTATTTGATGAATCTACCGAAACCTTTAGAATTGGTATAGCAGAGAAAGTAGGTAGTGAATATTTAGATTCTTCGACTCAAGCAGTTGCAACTAGAGAAGATACTCCTTTAACTGATGGAGTGGCATATTGGAATGCTACCGAAGATAGATTTGATACAGATACTGATTTAACATATTCTATGGCTGTACTTACTACCAAAGGATTAAAGATTTCTGGGGTGACAGCACAATCTTCTGAATTAACTTCATTAATGATTAATAGTTCGGGCTATGTTGGAACCAGAGAACTTGGTTCAAACGCATTCACTTCTACAGCTTAT
>Ga0208771_1000308_pt1 | contig 30445 bp, 23 predicted proteins | sample AntAceMetag02UKX_FD_184775 | JGI IMG/M metagenome (GOLD analysis project Ga0208771, IMG submission 184775) | Saline lake microbial communities from Ace Lake, Antarctica - Antarctic Ace Lake Metagenome 02UKX (SPAdes) (version 2) | ecosystem: Environmental > Aquatic > Non-marine Saline and... | reverse complement strand
GGTACAAGTTCAGGGAATCCAGGTATATCGTACAGCTACTCAACATCAGCAACTGATCCCAATGGCAACCAGGTGAAATACACCTTCGACTGGGGTGACGGAACAACTTCTGAGACGGGGTTCGTCAACTCTGGCACAAGCGCAAGCGGATCTCACAGCTGGGGCAGTGCGGGAACTTACAGCGTGAAAGCTAAAGCTACGGATACGAATGGGGCTGTTTCTGTATGGTCTGATGTGAAAACTGTTTCGATATCTCAGCCAAATCTCCCACCAAATAAACCGACCACGCCTTCAGGTACAAGTTCAGGGAATCCAGGTATATCGTACAGCTACTCAACATCAGCAACTGATCCCAATGGCAACCAGGTGAAATACACCTTCGACTGGGGTGACGGAACAACTTCTGAGACGGGTTTCGTCAACTCTGGCACAAGCGCAAGCAAATCTCACAGCTGGGGCAGGGGCAGTGCGGGAACTTACAGCGTGAAAGCTAAAGCTACGGATACGAATGGGGCTGTTTCTGTATGGTCTGATGTGAAAACCGTTTCGATATCTCAGCCGGGTAATGTCAATGTATATAGGCGTTCGGCTCAGGCGGGACTACGACAACGATGGGGGGACCGATAAAAAAATTTGCTAGTTATATATGCCTAAATATGCATATATACAGAGCGAGTGCATCGGCGTCCCCATGGAAACAGTCTACACATGCCGTCGAAGCATCCCGATTTTCATTTTTCGGGCATGAGCCTTCGAATCATGTGCGTTTCTTCAAGTGATGTACAAACTTTGATTTGGGAGCAAAGACTACATAAAAAGTTTTAAAATTGAGTTGTTAGCTACTGATAATGGTAAGTTATATAATCTTTTAGGTATGTACTGCGTTTCAGGGAATTATCTGCGGAGTAGTGGTCAACTACCACGGCCTAAAGGCCGTGGCTTGCGAACGGCTAAGCGAGACTAAACAGTTAGACTAGAGGGCAACAAAATGCAGCAGCGTTGTGGGCTACTAAGAATGGCAAAGTACCTCCCTAGCTTTGCCCGCTTCTGGACACGCCGAATCCGATGGGATTTCACCCTAAGGGCCCGCGAAGAAATAACCTTGTCATATGAATGATGCGTAATTATTATACTGAACCTGCCTCATATTGGTTTCATATAATGGCTTTACACGTTTATGTGCAAGTTATTTCTCTACGGTCCCTAAGCCTGCCTCGCCACCTCGAAAAGGGACATTTTGCCCAGACTTGATCTGGAGAGCATAATATGCGCATACCTGTCATGGACGCTAAGATGCATCAGTTGATGCCAACCACTCCAACCAGGGCTAAGTTACTTCTAAAAAATGGTCAAGCTAGTCCCTACTGGAATACGCTAGGCGTATTTTGCATCATTTTGAAAAAAGAAGTTGAACCAAGTAACCAACCCATTGCATTGGATATCGATCCTGGCAGTAAGTTCGAAGGATGGTCAGTAGTCAGCACACAGGAAGCTATGTTGAATGGAATGTCAGAAGCACCACATCACATCAAGAAATCGTTGGAAGTTAGACGTAATATGCGACGATCCAGACGATTTCGTAACTGTTGGAGACGGTCCGCCAGATTCCACAACCGACTTCGAAACAAAAAATCGTTACCACCTTCTACTCATGCTAGGTGGAACGCTAAACTGAGAATACTCGATCAGCTCAGGCAGATCATACCGATAACAGATGTAGTCGTTGAAGATGTCAAAGCTATGACTAAAAAGGGTGCAAAACGGTGGAACAAAAACTTTTCACCATTGGAACACGGCAAAACGTGGTTTTATGCCAAGATCGTGGATCGCGATCTAAGATTGCACCTGAAACAAGGATTTGAAACGAAGGGTCTTAGAGACGAACTGCGTTTGAAAAAGACTTCTCAAAAATCCAAAAAAACATTTATAGTCGAGAACCGATTAGGTGAGACTAATCGGTTCTCACCAGAATAGTGCTTAACGACACGAATAGGCCAAAATGTCGAACTCGTAAGAGTTCGACATTTGTCCCAAAGGTATCGTTAAACACTATAGTTCGCATTGTGTAGATGCGTTTGTTTTGGCCAGATCTGTGGTTGGTGGTGCGTTGACAGAACGTGGTTTGTATTATTGGACTCCCATTATGTTACATAGGAGACAGTTACACAGATTCCAACCAAAAAAAGGTGGTATTAGATCGCTATATGGGGGAACTAGATCGATGGGATTGACAAGAGGGACATTAGTAAGACATGCTAAGCATGGTTTGAGCTATGTAGGTGGATCCTCGAAAGGGAATGTCAGTTTGCATAACGTCGTATCTGGGAAACGGATTACACAAACTGCAAAGGTGTTGGATTTGACCATATTGACCATTATAAGATGGAGGGCGCAATTCTTCCCCACCCTAAAGGGCGGGGTCTCCTTGCGCATTTAAGATGAAAATGAACCGAAAAGTAGTATTGGCTTTAGCCATGTTTCTGTCATCAACGATCTTTTTGCCGATTGTCTTGGCGACCCATGGCACGGAGCTGGTGGCGATGCAAGAGGCGATATTGGGAGTTGGCGGAGATTGGACCGCCATCGAGGAGTTTCTCTTTACCCTCTCACCAGAAGACAGACAGAAAGTGATCGACACTTATCCAGAACGCATAGCAGAACTGGAAAAGATACAAATATCAATTAACGAGACGGGTGCCAACTGGACCGCTGGGCTGAACCCCGAATTTCTCTTACCTCTGGAAATGTGGCCTGGGACGGGCGCCTTACCGCTTTCTGCGACCATGCCTCATGAGATCGTGATAATCGGACCATCAGAGGAAAGGGCCAAAGTCCTGGCGCTACCAATCTCTTGGGACTGGAGAACCGTCGACGGATACGACTGGACAACTCCCATCAAACACCAGGGAAACTGTGGGTCTTGCTGGGCTTTTGGAGCCCTGGGTGCTCTTGAGTCGAGGATCAAGCTAGCGGCTGGCAATCCTGGACTTATTCCCGACTTATCAGAGCAGTATTTGCTCTCGTGCAGTCCCGGAAACTGTGTCGAGTGGCGCGCAGATCTCACAGCCGATTGGATCACCTGCGAGGGGACTGTTGACGAGGCCTGCTTCCCTTACTTCGCTCAGGACACAATTCCCTGCAGTGATAGTTGTTTTGACCGCGATTCTCGCGACTATAAGGACGAAGGGTGGTATTGGGTCTGTGACAACTGGTGGACTGTTGACATAGATAGAATAAAACAGGAGATTCTCTCAGGGGGGCCAGTCTCGACCTATATGCAGGCTTATGACGACTTTAAACTTGCTTACACCGGTGGGATTTACCAGCATACTTCTGGTACGACATATAAGGGCCACTTCGTTGATATCGTTGGCTGGGGGAACGAGGGTGGCGTCGACTACTGGATCTGCAAGAATTCCTGGGGAACCAACTGGGGTGAAAACGGATGGTTCAGGATAAAGATGAGTGAGGTGGAAATAGGTACAGATGCAATAGCCTATATGCCTAAGATCAGAGGAAAGTTGCTTTTCTACGAAGGACACGATCCCATGTCTGATTTCCAGCTCTCCAACGGTTACAGCGAGTGGGGAAATCGACTGGGAGGTAATGGATATCTGGTAGGTAGCAGCCAAGATACGTTGACTGCGGATCTGTTGGACTGCTACGACGTTGTGATCATATCCAACCCATCGACGTCATTTACAAGCACTGAGCTGGGTGTCCTCAAAGACTTCGTCAGTCGAGGGAGAGTAATTGCGGCAGGTGATGGTGATTGTTTATCCGATGATTATATTTACAAACAAGATAATGAGAGGGCGGCAATCGAATACGTCGACTGGCTCGCCTCCGGAGAAGGTGGAGGACTGTTCGTTATGGGCGAGCATGGTGGTTGCTCTTCAAACGTGGCTGCTAATCAAGTTGCCAACATGTTTGGGCTGGTGTTCAATCAGGACGTGATACTTGATACAAAGCGCTACGATACCTACACGAACTGGCCGATACTGGGACCCGAAGACGACGTCGAAGTTTTGGCCTGTTGCAGCCTTGACATCTCCAAGGACGCCTCAGTTCTTGGGAGGACCACGTCTTCAGGATACGTTTCTGCGCCTCTAGCAGCTGGTTTCGAAGGCAGTTCTAGCGCTGGCCTAGACGATGATGAATCGGTGCCAGCTGAGTTGCTGTCTATCGAGGGTTCTGAGGCGAACTTCACAATCGATGGCGCGCTTGCGGGAGCTGGCCTATCCTTCACCGGGCCGATCGGGATCGCAGCGATCGACTTCGGAAGGACGGGCGAGGACACAATCGGGCGAGTTATTCAGTCTGGCGGCGTGAACAGGTATTACTTGGACTACGACAACGATGGCAGCAGCGATTTTTCCATCAATTACGGATCAAGCGCTGATATTCCTATAGTTGGTGATTGGAACGGCGATGGAAAAGACACGATAGGACGAGTTATTCAGTCTGGCGGCGTGAACAGGTATTACTTGGACTACGACAACGATGGCAGCAGCGATTTCTCCGTAGCCTACGGATCAAGCGCTGATATTCCTATAGTTGGTGATTGGAACGGCGATGGAAAAGACACGATAGGACGAGTTATTCAGTCTGGCGGCGTGAACAGGTATTACTTGGACTACGACAACGATGGCAGCAGTGATTTTTCCATCAATTACGGATCAAGTCTGGATACTCCCATAGTGGGAGATTGGTATAAAATTATATAGATAAATTTACTCAGAGAATGGTTGTCTCATGAAACCGAGAGGGCAGAACGGGACGACCCAATCTATCTCCTTGATAGGGGATAAAAACCGAGCCCTCTCCAATTATGCGAGTTAGCAGATACTTATATAAAGGATCAGTGAAGCGATAGTGTTTGGATGGGGCCAGCAATGTTAGATTGCTTTCGGATCGCTCCCAGATGCATTGAGGGATATAAAAGTTTTTGGGAACTTTATGCCCGTATAGGTTAATATATGACTCATGTCCTTATACGAGTAGGGTTAACCATATTGTTGCTCGCAATTGTTTTTATAAAGATAAATCTTGCCGATGTAATAAACATTTTGATATCTGTGAATGCCCTATATTTCGTTATGGCTTTGTTTTTTGTACCTATACTTTACGTTATTAGAACTTATAAATGGAACATTTTGTTAAACTCGGTAGGCATTAAAGTATCATTTTTTAATCTAATTTATGTTCTATTAATTGGTGTATTTTATGGACTAATAACGCCAGGAAAAATTGGAGAACTTGGTCGAGTATATCACTTGAGCGAAAGAAAATCTGAGACAATTCCAACAGTCTTGATGGAAAAGATTATCGATATATTCGTATTAACTATGTTAAGCATAATTACGGCAGTCACATTTTATAGTTCACATCAACAATTGTGGCAGGGGTTATTAATATTTTCGATATTGTTCGTTTCGGGCACCTGTTTACTCACAAATAGAAAATTCACATTGATTGTAACTAAATTTTTTGGGGCCGATTATGAAGATGCTGATATTTACGTCAATAAACTTTTGAATTTATTTCACAATAAAGTCACACTCTCAAAAGTGTGCATGCTGTCTGTTGTATATTACTTGGTTGCTTACGTTCTTGGATACTTTTTACTACGGTCTTTGAATATAGATACATCCATGGTTATTGCACTTCCAATTATAATTCTCATGGGAAATATCCCCATTACGATCTCTGGTTTAGGCTTGAGAGAGTCAGTAAGTACGGTTTGTTTTGTGTTACTGGGTGATAAAGGAATTCATGGTGTGTCCTTTTCAATACTATTATTTGTAGTTATGATATTATTGCCCGGCATTCTAGGTTATTTTTTAACTATAAGGGGGAAAAACTATAGTTAAAGATGCAAAAAACAGCAAAGGTCAGATAACCGGCCTATTATCACCCCTGCTCGAAAAATGGAGATTAAATAAAATTAAGAATTATATCGTAGGAGATCACATATTGGATTTTGGCTGTGGATATGGAATATTGGCAACTAAAATTACTACAGAGATGCGTTATATTGGAGTGGATATCGACGAGAGTGTACTAGAGTCTGCTAAGAGAACTAATACAGGCTTAGCAGACGCTCAATTTTACCATGTTGATATATCTGAATGGCAATCTTATAAATTCGATACTATTATCTTGGCTGCAGTGATCGAACATCTCGATGATCCTCTTCGAATTTTAATAGATCTTAATAAACTTCTGAAATCAGATGGAAGAATGATCATCACAACACCTGCTCCAAAGGCAGATATAATCCTCACAATAGGGTCTAAATTGGGATTATTCAGTCGAGAGGCCTGTGAGGAGCATAAGGCCTTGTTAGATGAATCATATTTCATCAATCTTTCCGACGCCAAGTTAATGTTAGAGCGGTATGAGAAGTTCGAGTTTGGATTAAATCAACTAATAATCTACAAAAAATTATGATCGCCCTTCATTTAATTTCGTGACGTTTCATCCTGTAAAGAATCTCTTCTTGAATCATTCTCTGGGTCTTGAGCATATCTGCCATAAAACCAAATATTACTATCTGAGTACCCACTACCAGCAACACCGTGGTCAAGATTGCAGAGGGGATGAAGGGCGTCACCATTCCAGTGGTCAAGTAATGGATCAAAACCCTTATGCCAACTAGCAGGCCCAACCCGACTATGGTGATGCCAATTCCAGCAAAAACTGTGAACGGGCGGTAATCTCTATAACTTCTTATTATTGTAGTCCCAGCCAGCCTTGCGTACCTGAAGATGTTGGAGATCAGCCGCGAAGGCCCCTTCCTCTTTCTGAATTCGATCGGTACCTGTTCCACCTTGAGCCTTTTATTGGCCGCTTCGATCAGAGTCTCTTGGACATAGGTATAAGAACTGCTCATGAGAGTCATTCTCAAGGCTGCCTCTTTGGAAAAAGCTCTGAATCCTGTCTGCGCGTCAATAATAGGAAGACCGGTCGTCCTTCTGGTCACCCATGTCGCGATCTTGTTACCCATTTTCTTTTGCCACGGCATGTGATCCAAGTTATCAATTTGCCTGTTGCCGATAACTATGTCAGCCTGCCCCAGAAAGACCGGCTCTATTAAACGTGGTATCTCAGCACCGTTGTACTGGCCATCTGCATCAGTATTTACTATAATGTCAGCGCCCATCCTCAGCGCTTCTTCAAGTCCATCCCTGAAAGTCACACCGAGACCCATGTTCTTCTTGTGGGAAATTATCCGATCTGCACCGGATCTTTTCGCTTCTTCTGATGTGCGGTCGGAGGATCCGTCATTTATGACCAAGATTTCTACTACGTTGATAGGTGGTATTTCTCTTGGAATTTCACTTATGACAGCACTTATACTACCTTCTTCATTATATGCTGGAACCATCACCACTAATTTCATCTTCCTTCTCCACCTAATTCTCAGCCTGCTGAGTCTCACAACTTACTATTTATACATAACTAGGAGTTACGCACTTGGTAGTTAAAACCAAGCACATGAGAGCCTGTCAAGAAGATTATGCTTTAGACAGTTTGGTGCTTCATGCTACTGTTTTTTGTTCAACTGCGTAAGTCCTAATAACTAACTATTGCGATTTGCGCTTGATTAAACAAATTCCCAACATAACAATTAATGTGAGACACGTTATCCATAAACCAATTTTGTAAGACATTGGATCATAAATGAACTTCACCGAATGTGTCCCAGTTTCTAAAAATACTGCTCTAAATAGGTAATCAGCCGCCAATATTTCCTTCTCAACACCATCCACATAAACTTTCCATCCAGGGTAATATGTATCAGTTATAATTAGGAAACCCGGGCTCTTCATATCTGCCATAATTAGGACGTCATTCATATTATAATCCTTTATATGGCATGAGGAATTATCTGTATAAACTGAATTGTGATTATATTCGGTTAAATCTTTAATACTGGCAGGTATTTTCTCTATGATAACGACATTTTTAAGGTCAAAATCTTCGTTGTTTAATTTGTTGAATATATCATTTTCAGATCTTAAAATAACTGCATGGTGAGTTATAAAAGACCTAGGGAATACATTTCTATTTTCGTATATCTTTATTTCATCGTCGTATATTAAATCAAAGCTTTTGTTAATTTCGGCAAAATCAATCTTAGTTTCTGAGGTTGTTAAGTATAATTCATGCCAACCAGCCCAATCCCATGCGTTGTTTTTATTCGGCAATGTTACAAAGCTTAAATTTATTTCCTTACCCGCATACTCTGAAAGATTAATTTCACCATTATGCCACCTTCGATCATCAACTTTATTCTTTGGATCCACATACTTAGAAAAAAGCTTTTTTTCATCCTCAGATTCTACGAGTAAAATTTCGAAAATCACACCATCGCCTTTGTCAGAAGACCACACTTCAGAGCTTAATCCAACACTAAAATTCAAAAATGTAGTGCCATTCGGAATTAAAAGTTGATAATTTATTCCAGCAGGAGGATGCTCAAACAATACAAATCCGTTGTCAAATCGGTATTTCGCAAAATAGATCTTATCCTGTGAAAGTGTTTCAATTAGATAATTTGGTACCAATATATATTTGGCATTAATTAGATTTAAAGTTCTAATGCTTTTGTTGTCGATATAAGATTCGGATCCCGTAAATCGCCCACCAGTATATACGTTGCCTTTAAAGACGTTTCCTTGAGTAATAAAAGTCATATAATTATCTACAATCATCGGGTTAAACTCACGTATATCAAAAATGTGATGTGCAATTGCTGTGTTGGGATTTAACACACCCCCTAATCCAAAAACTCTGAATTTTTCAGTATCGTTCTCTAAGAATTGAATGTAGGGTGCGGGTTGAAATGGGTCACATCTATCTGGGTGAAAATGGGGGACATATGCAAATAATTCTACCACTAATAGCAGAATCATCAAATAAGTTACACGTTTTTGATTTATGCGGCCATTAAATCCCAAATAGATTATAATTCCCAATGCGGATAATATGATAAACGTAAAAAGTGCATTTATTAATACCCATATTACCACCTCAACTTTGACATCAAATAGCGACGTAGCCCAAAACGTCTGAGAAATTGCGTTGATATTCCCAAATAAAAATATAAATATTGCTAGGCTGATTAATAATACTTGATAACACAATCTCCTAAAATCTAAGTTAGTAATATTATCTAAACCTATGCCCGCCAATATAGCCATACAAAATGCGAATTCAGGATAACAATATTTTGGATAAATACTAACATTAAATAATGGCAGATAGCCAATCCAATTTACTACAGGTAACCCATACGTTTTTAACAAATAAAATATAGCAAAAATTACAAAAAATGCAACTGTACGAATATTTTTAGCACTTGCAGAGACTGCACACAAAGCTAAGAATAACGTTGATACACCAATATATGGTAAAATATTGTAGTGATTGACGCCGTTCCAAGTATTATGAATGCTTCCAAATAAATATGGTATCAAAATTGATATTGTATCAAAGGAAAAATCTAAATGATTTAGACCAACTGTCGAAGGATGTAAATCCCATGATAAACATAAAAATTCAATAAATGGCAGTATGAGTATTGCGGATAGCAAAATTCCGAGTAAGAATGTACTTAAAAGCCAAAACATGCAAATCTTTATCGACGTCCTTTCACTGTTAGCTTCAGAGTAATATCTATATAAATAATATATGCCTGCGAAGGAAAATGCGAATAAATTAGATTCAGGCATTCCACCAAAAATGGAGATTGCAACTAATACTGCAGAAAAAACACAATATTTAAATGTTTGTATCTTAATGAGTTTTTCGAATGAAAATAATAGGATAGGTATTAAAATTTCCACATTTAAATGAGACATATTGATGTAGAAAATAAAATATCCATTTGCCATATACGCAATTGCCGATGCCAACGACCCGTATTTACTTACGTTTAGTTCACGCATAAAACAATATGTAAAAAAACCAGCAATAAAAAGTCTAAAAAGAAGTAACAGATCAAAAATCACCCAGTAAGAACTAGCTGATGCGAAATAGAGAATGAAATTTAAGGGATAATATACCGAACTTATTATTTGAGCTGCGAAGGGCTCCCCCAGACCGATGTAAGGGTTCCAAAGTGGTACAATACCCAATTTATAAGTATCTGATGCTAACATGAGTGACGGCTCGTATTGAACTGCTGACGCAACGTAATCAATTACAGGTAAAGGCCCAACATAACGTGTACACTCATAAGGACCGTAAGGCATAGTACCCGAACAAAAAGACGAAGTCGATATTGTCGCACCAAGTAAGAATACATCATAAAAATAAACAAATAAAATTATGCTAAGGATGATCGAAATCGTGAGGTATTCATGCCTATCAAAAAAATGTTTGACATGTTTAACACCAACGCAAGACATAGCAAATCACTCGCTGAAGCAATGTTTATAGATGTTTGATAATGTAAATATCTTGGAAATTACAGAACTTTTTCGGACGAAATGCTAACATATCCCCAAGGCCATTCCAACTCACAAAATTTTCCACGAACTTGGAACTCACATATGTAGTGCCATACTCCTTCGCAGATAAACGCCCGGTTTCACTCTGATTGACATAATAAAACTCATTATTTGTTACTTCACTATCCCTTTTCGTTTCGTCATCAACAAATGGAAGATACAAATTAGTGCCGTGTGTTGAAAATATGAGAATTCCGTTGCTATTCAACATATTATAAAGTTGCTTCAACCAAGCAGTCCAAAACGGTAGCGCTAAATGACTAAATAGCGATGCCACAAAAATTACATCGTATTTTTTCTCGTGATTTAGCTTACTAGGATTACTAACCGAGTAAAAGCCTTCTACACCAAATGTTTTTTTGCAGAAATCGACTGCATTATTATCAATATCTGAGACGGTGATATTGTCTTTGCTTAATTTTTGAATTAGAAAACGAGTAACTCTACCGTAACCACATGCAAAATCTAAAAATGATTTGATTTGATCAAAATCATACCCAAGTTCTCTAAATATGTCCTCCAAACCCATAAGTATCATCTCACCACTATGAAAATATTCATCTAGAGGATCTTTAACGTCAGGGTGTTGTGCTAAATGGTGATACATCTCATCTCGGGAATCAATATCGAAAATGAAATCATCTCCATACAAGTCTCTAAATGTAGACCTATAATCCCCTCTAATGACATATAGCATATCCATTTTTGCAATCATCACATCTTTTGAAACCCCTACGATACAAATGTCAACTCTTCTGCCCATTTCCTCAGAACATTTATAAACGAAAATGAAACCAGAATTATTCGCATGGGAGATGTAGGGAAATACTTTCGCAACATCATCTCTTTTTACCAGTGTAGCCCTTCCAGATTCATGTTGATTAATGTAAACAATAAGTGATTCAAACTCTTTTTTTGGATGTAACATCCACCCTGCAACCTTGAGCACCCCATTTTTATATTCCAATACATCAAAGTTGCCAATGGTCAAATCACAGTTCATCATTTTGTAATCACCTATCCGATCTTAAGGACTCTACAAACCCTTTGACTCTATTAATACGTTCTTCACTAAATGTTTTATCCCAGTCATCTGCCCAGTTGACGCGAGACCCTTCGATGCGCAGATCATAATCCTTCACTAGAAAGGCACCACGTTTTAGCCCCTCTACTACACCGCCCACGGTGGGGCTCACTCCAATGATGTTCTTGGATATCTTTTTGAGTTTGTCTTCAGTTTTGTTCATACAAGTATTTGTCACTACTATGAGCCCCGCTGCCGCCATGTCCAACGGAGGAAGGCTTGGATGAGGAGTATACATCAGGCTAAGTCCGAGGTCGAACTTAGGAAGCATCTCGTAATATTCGTCCAGGCCAACTCTGGGGAGAACCGCCATGTTTACGTCGTCGGTTATAGGATAAAACTTATCGGTGCCTACGCTACCAATGCCATAAAATTCCCAATCACCGCTTTTCAATATCCCTTTATTGACAGCTTCTTGCAAAGCGATCATTCCCATGTCAAACATGTTTCTTGCGGCGTGCTCCTCTGGTCGAGCGTAAAAAAGCAGTTTTTTCGGTTTTCGATCCTGGATAAAAGATTTGTTCAAATCGAACGATCTGATCGCATTCTCAAAGTATATTGAGATCTCATCTCCATCTTCTGGTACACTTTTCTCATAAACGCCGAATTTGTTATCTCTAAAGTACTCCTGGAGAAGCTCTGTGGAGAACGCCGCGTAGTGAGGAAAACTATACGACTGCATTGCCAATGCGTAGTATGCTCCCATTGGGAATGTAAAAGGTTCGAATTCTTGGATGAAATATATGAATCTCTCAGTGTCCAGCTGTTTTACCGCATCGTGAGCAATGTGAGCAGTCCACCAGGTGGTTGCAATGAACACGTCACTTGAGGAGACGTCTATTTTCGTCGTCCTATCCAACGCGCAAACGACCGGCACCAGGTCGAAAACGTCCTCCAAACCGGGATATTTTTTTATCTCTCCCTTACACGCCTCAAGGTCCAAACTATCCTGATCAACTAGAATTAAGCGGACGTTATACCCGATTTCAACCAGCTTTTTGGCCAAATTAAATTTGGCTATATAGCCACCAAAGAAATAACGGAAATCAATTGATGGTATTAAGATGTTGATATAAACCTCTTGTTTGTTCGAAATACTTAGCGTCAAGGGTGCTATTTTATTCTTAACATTTTCGTAATTGTAACTTTGAGGTAAAACTTTATTTGCCACATTTATGACGGACTCTTTCAGATACCGTTGCTTTAAATAGCTTGTGCAGATCAACCGATTCGCCCAAAAAGAACAAAATAATCGGAGTTCTGCGTTATTGGTTGTTTTTCTATTTACCAAACTTCTCAGCTTCATAAAAAACATGCTCCGCGACGATCTCTCTAAATTTACAAATTTTAGAATATCCTTATTCTTCTCTTTCTTATTAGGAAGAACATTTTCAAACCTGAGCATGAGACAATTAGCAATTGTTGCTAGCCTTGCGCCATCAATTTTATAAACATATTGTAAGTAAAATAATTTCGATTTGAAATTATCTGGCTTCAAGTTAGGTAGAATTAATTTTATTAAACCCCTTCGGCTGAAGGTCGCCTGTCCCAAGACGTTCCCTGAATGTTGAGTATAGTCATAAAGAGGTTCATCGATGTATCTAATCGTCCCAGACACATTGGCAACACACGCGATCCAATGATCATGAAAAGAATCTCCAATCTTTGGGGGAAAAGGAAGTATGTAGTCAATTAATTGCTGGCGGAACATGAGAGCAGCACCGGTCACGGTGTTTGCGAGAATTAAATAATCCAATTCATCGCAATAATTCTTCCTTGTCGTCCAGAAAGTAGGTGACACACAATTTCCTTTGTCATCGACAATCCTCATATCAGAATAAACTAGTGTAGTCTCTTTATCAAATTCCAAAATGCATCTTTGTATCTTCTCTTTGTACCAGAAATCGTCTTGATCAGAGAGGGCTACGAAATCAGCATCATCTGGAACCATCTTTAACAATTTTTCAAAATTATAATAAAACCCCAGATTTTTAGTATTGCGGAAAATGATGAAACGTTCATCACCACCAATAACGTCGACTACATAATTATATTTATCCATTGAAGAGCAATCGTCGTTGATGATACACATCCAACTTTTGTATAACTGTTTCTTGATTGAATTGATCTGCTTTTCAAAAAGGTGTCTATCAGGATTATATGTCGCTAAGCAAATTACAACATATGGCCGTAAATAATCACAGTTTAAAATATTGTATCTTTTTTTTATTATTTCTTTGTCATCTTCAGAATTGTCTAAGGCGGTTTGTGTCAAACTGATGTCGGAGATATTTCTTCTTATTGGATTTCCATCAGATAACATCGCTTCTAAAGACAAATCTTTAACACATTCATTTTCAACTCGTTTAATTGGAACAACGCACCAGAACCCACTCGAAAAACTATATTCACGCTCGACACCAAATTCAGCAAATTTTTGCATAACATCAGGCCGAGGAAGATTGCGGTTGTAATTTGCCACATGTATCTTTTCTGATCCAAAACATATTCTCAGATCTTTAATATCATCATTTTTGTGAAAACACCAACCATTAACGTGGAGCACTGTTCCATGCCCAACATCGATTGTGTTACTAATTGGCGTATCAATCCCACACAAAAAATCTTCATAATTATAATTTACATCATCAGAAGCAGATTTATTAAAGCATCTCCACCCGTCATTAACCAAAATTCTGCCGACTTCTACCCCCTTATCATACCATCTCCGCCGCCTTGCACCATGAGGCAATAGATGCTCGACAAATATACTATGATATTTCATCGTAATTTGCCAAATAATACTTCTCCGCATCTCAGCGATTTCGTACTCTAGTTCCAGAGAGTGCCCTAATGCCTCTTGAAGTATCTCGTTCAACGCAGATATCTGTCCATCCCGATCAGATACCACTGCTTCAAGCTCCGGGACATGCGCTAAAACTCCATTGAGATCCTCTGCCAAAGCAGATATCTGACCTTCACGATCCGATACTGCCTCCTCAAGCTCTTGTACATGGGCTGACGTTCCCTTAAGCTCCTCATTCAAAGCAGATATCTGCCCCTCTCGATCCGATACTGACTGATCGAGGGCCTGTGCATGTTCAGCAACTTTCTGCAGCTCATCATTTAGGGATCTGATCCGCTCTAACGCCTCCTGATGTTTCGCGCAAATCTCGGCGATCTCACGTTTTAGGGGCTGATCATGCTCTTTCAGTAGGTCTTCAATCGATCGATCGAAGATCTCGTTTAAATTCGCCTCTGGAACCTGCTTTTTTGTCGGGTTTTTGCTGGCCCCCGCTCTCAAAACAAATTGATATATGTCCGAGTTTGGGAGAGCCTCTATGAACTTGAATAGCTCTCTAGGAACCTCCCTCATGTCCCTTCTAAGCTCTGTATTTCCCACGGGAATTCGCGTCGTTTTGATCTCGGCGATCGAATAGCCGGAGCCTCCGAGGAGATCAAAGACGTTTTTTAGTCCAAAGAATCTGAGATGAGTCTCGTCCAGCAAACCCATCGAAGTATACTTGAAGTCACCTTTAAGCAAGTTCAAAAGAACGTCGCCGTGACAGACGTTTGGAATGGAGACGACGATGTACCCTTGCGGTTTTAGATATTTCTTGATCTTTTTCAGCACTGCGGCCGGATATTTTATATGCTCGAGAACATCTCCGAAAATCACAACGTCGATTGAAGCAGGTCCGATGTACTCATCAAAATCAACCTCTTCGACATCTCCTGTTATCATCAAATCGCAATATTTGCTGGCGACATCAGCCGCCTCTTCGTCCATCTCAACGCCTATAATGTGATTTCCCAGTTCCTGCAAAATCTTAGTCAGGTACCCGGTAGACGTCCCCACTTCTAATATTAAATTATTAGTTCCAGTCAACTCGACGATTAGAGTATGGCTATTGTTCTTATTCTTTAGATTGATGGATGGCGGCTCATACCGTTTAGAGCTAGGTATCTCAAACATCGATTCCATGCCCACCTTTGCTCTCATTTTCTTGCATCATCCGCACGTACTCCTCCACCACTTGCTCAGTTTCACCCATCGACACCACCTGGCCTTCGTCCAGAAGCACACATCTCTCGCATAAATCCCTTACCGTCCCCAACGCGTGAGAGACGAAGACGATCGTCTTTCCGGCCCGCCTTATCTCTTTTATCTTCTGTGCGCACTTCTTCTGGAAAGTCTCATCCCCGACCGAGAGGACTTCGTCCACCAGGAGTATGTCCGGATCGGTCTGAATCGCCGTCGAGAAGGCGAGCTTTACGTACATCCCCGAAGAGAAGTTCTTCAGCTTCATGTTCTCAAAGCGCTTAAGCTCTGCAAACTCCAGGATATCCTCTCGCTTCTCATCGGTATCTCGCCTGGAAAGGCCCATTATGGCGCCATAGAGGCGTATGTTCTCCGTTGCGGTGAGCTCCGGCTGGAAACCAACGCCAAGCTCCAGGAAGGGTGCGATCTTTCCCCCCATTCTCACCTTTCCTGAGTCGGGATAGAGGACTCCGGCCAGGATCTTTAAGAGAGTGCTCTTTCCGCAGCCGTTTGGGCCTATCACCCCAAAGGTCTCCCCTTCTTTGACGGAGAAGCTGACATCTTTTAGCGCCCAAAACTCCTCGTAAGAATAACTTCCGCCCTTGACGAGCCCGACGAGGTGGTCGTAGAAGGTGCCCTTCTTTTCGTGGGGAATCCTAAACCTCTTCGAGAGGCCCTCCACCACGATGGCCTCGTCCATGCTTTGGGCGCCATTTGCCAACTTGTCGATCAGCTTGACGTCGTATAGGCTCATTCCGATCAGATCTCCTCAGCAAACTTTCGTTCAAGGCGCCCAAAGACTAGAGTCCCGATAAGGAGCATCGCGCCCGCGAATGACAGAGTGAATGCGATCTCGGCGATGGAAGGCGTCTTGGGGTAGAGTAGCGCTTCTCTGTACATCTCTATTATGACCGTCACTGGGTTCATCATGTAGTAATCGAGGTACTTTTCGGGAACTATCGATATCGGGTAAACTATCGGAGAGAGGAAGAAACCTGCCTGGAGGAATACGTCCCAGATCTGGTTTAGATCTCTGTAGTAGACGTAAACGGCTGCGAGAATCAGGCTTACGCCATAAACCAAGACCAGGAATGTAACGTGTATCAGGGGGAAGAAAAGAACGTTAAAGGAGAGGTCCACCCCGAAGAATAGGAGCAGGGGAATGAGAACCGAGAACTCCAAAATCGAGCTTATGAAGCTGGAAAGAACCGTGCTCAATACGAGAACCTGGCGCGGAACGTACACCTTGGTGACAAGGCTAGGTTTTCCCACGATTGCCGACATCGAGGTCATGGTTCCGATCTGAAGGAAACGCCAGCTTATGATACCTATCAGCAGATAGAGCGCGAAGCTTTTATCCTCAAACCTGAAGACGTTGCTGAAGACGAAGTAAAGGACCAACATCATCAAAAGGGGGTTCAAGAGAGACCAGATGAATCCCAAGGCTGAGCTTTGGTACTTCACCTTAAGGTCGCTTATGGTCAAGATCCTGATCAATTCCCTGTACTCGACTATCCACATTTCAAGGCTCCCTGACGTCGCTCCATCTCATTATATATTTGCTTATCTCTTTTGCGGGAACTTTGCGCACGATTCCCTTTCGCTTTCTTAGCATTAGAGGTACGCCCTTCAGGGCGTCGAACTTGGATCTGAGGATAGTTCTTCCCTTACCTTTCAGAGCGTAATAGGGTATGACTGCGAGGTTTCGGCCTAATATCCAAGGAATGTAATATATCAAGAGCACAATCGGGAGGTCCTTAATCACATACCAAAGAACGTTCCTGTTTCCATAGTACACAGAGAAATCCGATCCGAAACCGGCTGTACCTCCATGAACGTGATATACCTTTGCGTCGGGAACGTATAGACATCTCCATCCTGCAAGCCTAGCCCGAAATGCAAGGTCGACATCCTCCATGTACATGAAAAAGTCCTCATCGAAGAGTCCGATCTCATCCAGCATCGCTCTTCTGTACAATGCTGCACCGGCACAAGGGCCGAACACGTCCTTCATTTCGTCATACTGCCCCAAGTCTAGCTCGGACATCCCCCTATCCCAGGCGGCGCCACTCTGTGAAAGGCATATGCCTGCGGAATTTATACTTCCATCGCAAAAAAGCATTTTAGAGGCGCACATCCCAACCTTTTCATCGGAATCCATGGCCTCTGACAAACATTTGACGAAGTCTTTGTCCACCTGGGTGTCGTTGTTCAACGTGAGGATGCAATCGCCCTTAGCGACCCGAATCCCAGAGTTTACCCCTCCGGCAAACCCCAGATTCTTTTCATTTTTGACAATTCTGACCTCTGGGAATTGGCACTCCAAGTAATCTATGCTCCCATCGGTGGATCCATTATCGACCATGATCACTTCGATATCTCTGCGAGTCTGAGCCAACAGAGTGGAGAGGCACCGTTCCAGGTAACGCTTTCCGTTGTAGTTTAGGATTATCACGCTGATGACGACCGAAGGCCGCTCGATTTCAGCACCTTCATCTTGCAAAAGGGAATCCCGCCTCGATCACTCCGGACACCTGGGTATGAATGGATCTAATTCCCCTCTGAAACATAATATTTTATCAGTTCTTCGATCCCTTCATCCAAGGTATATCGAGACTGAAAACCGAGCGCCACCTCAGCTTTAGTTGTGTCAGCCAGAGTGTGTGCCACGTAGTTATTGATGGGGTTTTCAATGTGTTCTGGTTCGATATCAATATCCATCTTCTTTGCCAGGATCTTGGCTACCTGGTTAAAGCTGTAGCTGGTTCCAGTGCCGACGTTGAGGGCTCCATGATATCCCGAATCCATGGCGAGTTTCAACGCTCTAACCACATCCTTGACGTAGACGAAGTCGCGAGTCTGGGTTCCGTCCCCGTAGATCTGAGGGGATTTGCCTTCCATCATCTCCCACAAAAACTGGGTGACGATGTTTGCGTACTGTTTTTTCGGCCTTTCTTTGGGGCCGTATACAGAAAAGAACCTCATGCCCACAGAATCTATACCAAAAAATTTATTGTAAAGCTCTGCCATCCGCTCCATACACATCCTAGCCTCGGTGTAGTAGTCAGTGACCAACACCTCCATATCCTCGATGTGGGGCGGCTCAAGGCCGCTGTAAAGCGACGAAGTTGAGGCATAAACCACCTTACAACCCCTTTTCTTAGCAAGCTCAAAGACTCCAATTGCCCCGTTGATCGCTTCACCGACCAGCATGGGATTGCTCTTGTACATCGGAGATGAAGATGGAACGCCCAGATGGTATATTGAATCAGGGTCAATATCCAGATTGGGAAGGTCCATGCAGTCAGTCTCAATGATCCTCAAGCTGCCTGAAAGGTTTTTCAGGTTCTCAAGGCTTCCCGTGCTCAAGTTGTCCAGAACGGTCACCTCTTCGCCAGAATCCAAAAGCGCCTCAACTAGATTGGAGCCTATGAAACCGGCACCACCAGTCACAAGCACACTCAATTTATGCCCTTCCCAATATCCTCAAACTCGATGATTTTGCATTTTAGCAGATAAAACTTCACAACATCTCCCCCCTCAAAGCCTCAAGAGACTCTTTTAATGCAAGGGGGCCTCGTTCCAAGCACATTGAAACCTTGGAAGTATCCAACGAAGAATCTTTTGGTCTCTTCGCGTTCCATCTCATATCTGCCATCTTCGATGGAACGACGAGATCTTCATCAAACCCGAACACCTCGCAAAGCTCGCGTGCAAACTCGTACCGGGATACCTTGGTGGCGCCTGCCATGTGAAATGTTCCTTTGAGCCTCTTTTCCCCGGCTTCGAGCAGCATATCTGCAAGGTTGGTGTTCAAAGTAGGGGTCACGTACTGGTCCGTCACTATATTCACTTCTTTTCCCCGTCCCAATCTCTCGATGAGCCAAAGGGCAAAATTCGCCTTCCCGCTGGCAGGCTTCGCCCCATATATGACGCAAGTTCTCGCTACACAATCACAAAACTTCTCGCCCAAAAGCTTGGTGAGCCCATAATAGTTCACGGGCGAGGTCTCGGCTTCCTCCCTGTACACTCCGCGCTCTCCGTCGAAGACGTAATCCGTGGAAACGTAAACCAGAAACGAGCCGACGTCTCTGGCAGCTTTCGAGACTAATTCGGTCCCTCGAACGTTAATCCTGTGGGCGAGGTCCTTATCAGTTTCACATTTATCGACGTCTGTAAGGGCTGCAGTATGGAATATGACATCGGGCTTTGCATCATTAATCGCTTTTGAGATTTCGCCCGGTTTTTCCAGATTGAACTTCGCGCTCATCCCAAATTCAGGAACGTGATGACAATAACCCGAAAATACTTCGTGCCCTTCTGCAATTGCAACTTCGGCCAGCTTGCTTCCAAGAAGGCCGCCCCCGCCCGTTATGAAAATTCTCATGCTACCACACCAACTTCCAGGGCGCAGGATCCAGCACCCTATCGTCGGCTAGAGGCTGCCACCAATCCTCATGTTCTAGATACCACTTGACCGTCACATCCATCCCTTCTTGGAAGCTGTGCTCGGGTTTCCAGCCGAGCCCCTCCCTGATCTTCGAGGAGTTGAGGCTGTACCTCAGATCATGACCGGGCCTATCTTCCACGAACTCCATCACGGTCTCGTCTTTGTCCATGTTCTTAAGAAGCGTTCCCAACAATTCAAGATTGGACTTCTCCTCTCCCGAAGAGACGTTGTATATCTCGCCAGATTTACCCGATTCCATCACAATCTCGACCGCTTTGCAGTGGTCCAGGACGTAAATCCAATCCCTTACGTTCTCACCTGTACCATAAACCGGGACCTTCAAGGACATCAAAGTTCTTATTATTGCCTTGGGTATGAGCTTCTCGGGAAACTGGCATGGTCCATAGTTGTTGGTACACCTGGTGATCATGGCATTCAACCCATAAGTCCTGGCATAAGACAGAACGAAAACATCTGAAGAGGCCTTGCTTGCCGAATAGGGCGAAGACGGCCTGAGAGCATCTGTCTCCTTGAAGGAACCTTCCAAAGTGTCCCCATAAACCTCATCCGTAGATATCTGGACCAATCTGGCCTCTGGATTTTTCTTCCTCAACACCTCCAGTATCGTGAAGACGCCTTTCACGTTGCTTTCCAGAAAAGAGCCGGGGCTCGATATGCTCCTGTCAACGTGTGTTTCGGCCGCGAAGTTGATGACTGCATCTACATCTTCTACTAGGCTGGACATTATTTCATAGTCAGATATGTCACCTCGGACGAAAGAATACCGTCCATCTTCCACCAGATCTTTCACGTTAGCAGGATTGGACCCATACTTTAAGGCATCCAAATTGATTACTTGGGCGTCTGCATGCTCATCTAAAATATATCTGATGAAATTGCTCCCGATAAATCCCATACCGCCAGTAACTAACAACCTCATTAAATCACAACGCTATGTCAGAATTGTCTCCGGTTATGAACCTGTGACCGGTGGGCTTTCTCCCGTTATCTCGGATTCTGACGTTCTTGCCTATCAGGCTCTCCGTTATTCTACCCGCGTTTGATATGGAACATCCTTTCATTATCACGCTATCCTCGATCTCGGTCCCCTCGATTGTACATTCTTCATTGATGGAAGTGTATGGGCCTATGTAGGAGTCGGTTATGTGGCAATTATTGCCCAATATACACGGTCCTTTTATCGTGGAGTTCTCGACAACACAACCCGTCCCTATTACGGCCCTTCCAAAGACCTTAGAGCATTTCAAAAGTCCCTCGTTCTTCGGTTTCATCTCGTCTAGGATCAGTCTATTTGCCTCTAATATGTCCTCTGCCTTGCCAGTATCCTTCCACCATCCATCGACAATGGAAGCCTCTACGCGACGGCCATTATCGATCAACCACTGGATGGCATCCGTAATCTCTAGCTCGCCTCTCCACGAAGGCTTTATGCTCTTGCAAGCTTCGATTATTGTGGGCTTGAAAAAGTATATTCCCACCAGCGCGTAATTAGAGGGGGGTTCCTCAGGTTTTTCCATCAGCTCCTTCACCTTGCCGTTCTCGTCTAGATCTGCGACACCAAATCTCTGAGGATCTTCGACCTCTGTTAGGAGAACGAGTGAATCGGGATCCAGCTTTTGGAACTTCTCAGCGTGCTGGTTCACACCCCCTTTTATGATATTATCTCCCAGATACATGATGAACTCTTCATCGTCCAGAAAATCCTCGGCAACGAGAATCGTATGAGCCAAGCCTATCGGATCGCCTTGATATATAAATCGGATATCAACGTCCCATTCTGCCGACTCCACTGTCTTTATGATTTGTTCCTTGTTAGGACCGACGATTATTCCGATCTCTCTTGCCCCTGCCTCGATCACGTCCTCAATCGCGTAAAACAGAACCGGTTTGTTGGCAACGGGAATTAGCTGTTTCTGTTGAGAATGTGTTATAGGCCTAAGCCTTGTACCGCGACCGCCAGATAAGATAAGCGCTTTCACTCAAACACCATCTGTATCATGATATATGAAAAATATTGATTAAAATAAATCGCCGTCCCTGACCAAATCCGCCAAAATGGGCCAATTGAGATCTCTCTGTGAAAGAATGGGATTATCATCCGGCCATGAAATATTCACATCAGGATCGTTCCAGATCAGTCCGCCTTCGCATTCTGGTGCATAAACGTTGTCTGCCTTGTACATTACCTCAGCAACGTCGCTTAACACTAGGAATCCATGGGCGCAGCCTCTGGGAATGTAGAGCTGATGCTTATTTTCCTCGGAGAGAATTGAATCTACATATTTTCCAAATGTTGGAAAACCTTCCCTCAAGTCGACTGCAACGTCGTAAATTGAACCCCTCGTACACCTGACAATCTTGGCTTGTGCATAAGGTTCCTTTTGGAAGTGCAGCCCTCTCAAAACACTACGTTCAGATCTAGAGTGATTATCTTGGACGAACTCGGTGTTTATCCCAGCAGATTTTAAGTCGCTCTTTTTGTACGTCTCTAGAAAGAAACCCCTCTCATCCTCGAAGACCCTTGGCTCTATCAAGATGACTCCAGGAAGACTCAGATTTTCAAATTTAAATGGCATTAGACTGCTCCGTATGATTTATTCAATCCTTTGATGACTTCGAAAAGCCCCTATAAATTTCAAATTTGGCATTTGCTCTATTCAAAGGGCATTTAAATGTCACCACTCACCCAAAGTTCAAAACGCGGGTCATCATCAGCGCGACCCTCTCAGCACCACCGATCGCGCCGATATAATCAACGAATACGGCCACCTTCAATACAATCCCTTTCGCTCCGCCCCGGAAAGATAATAGTTCAGCTGGTCCTCGATAACATCTCCCAGTTTATGTTTGGCTTCAAACCCCAGTTCGCTTATCTTAGTGGTGTCTGAGAAGAGTATGGGAACTTCCGCGGGCCTGAACCTCTCAGGATCGAACTCGATCCTTATATCTTTTGAACCAGAATGGGCAACGACGCCGCCATCTTTTGGATCGTACTCGATCTCTCCTCGTAGCATCATCCCGTCAACCTTCGTCTTTTCGAACTCTTTGCCGAACACCTCGGAACGATCCAGCTCGGTTGGATCATTCACAACCTTCTCGCCCTGGAACGTCTCGATCTTATCAGGTGTGTATCCAGCTTTCTCGAGACTAAGCAATATGTAGCTCAGCACAGAGTTCGTCCTCATAGACCCCTGGTTGTAAACGTCACCATGCCGCCCTTTCTCTGCCAAAAGGAGATATCCGTCGATCACGTCTGATACGTGGCTCCAATCCCTGAAGGCGTTAACGTTGCCGATAGTGATTTTATCCGTCTCGCCAAGCTTCAGCTTCATCACCTGGCTCGTGATCACCGATGTGACGAACATTATGCCCCTACCTGCTCCTTCGTGATTGAAAGCCCTGGAAACCACCGTCTTGATGCCGTAGGAATGACAGTAGTTTCTCATCAGATAATCGCCGTAAACCTTGCTGACCGCGTAGGGCGACATCGGCCTTAGAGGATTCGTCTCGGTGATGGGAACCTCTGGGATTTTCTCGGGCTCGGGAAAGACCGTACCGTATTTCTCCTGGGCCCTTCTGTGCTGCACTTCAGAGGATATCACGAGGCCGTACTCTTCGCTGCTTCCGGCAAAAACCACGGTGGGATCAAACTCTTTGATCCTGATCGCCTCCAGGAGGTTTGCGGTGCCCAAGCAGTTGGCAGCTTCAGTCTCAAGTGGGCTATAGAAGGACCGGGGCACGAAAGACTGAGCCCCCAAATGGAATATAAATTCCGGATCGCTCTTCGTCAGGGCAGCGCCGATGCTGGATATGTCCTCAAGATCCCCTTCCAAAAGCGTCACCTGGGATCCTATACCCAATCTCTTGAGGTTGTGGGGGAGAACCCCATCTGCCCGCCTCCTCTGAAGGCCGTACACTTCTGCACCTTCGTCGGCAAGGCGCTTTGCCATCTTTGACCCTACAAAACCGCTGATTCCGGTGATTAGCACGCGTTTATCCCTGGATTCCATCAAGATCAACCTCTTGAAATGATCAATATGAGTTTTTTATCGGATCTGGTAGGCTCTAGATTAAGACGAACGCAGTAGGATCCCCCCTACTTTAGTGGGGGGAAGAATACGTTCAAATTTATGTGAACTATAGTGTTTAACGATACCTTTCGGACAAATCTCTAACTCGTAAGAGTTTGAGATTTGGCCTATTCGTATCGTTAAGCATTATTCTGGTGAGAACCGATTAGTGTTATCTAATCGGTTCTTGACTATAAATTCTTTCGTATCGGCTCCCGATCTTGTAAAACTCCTCGATCGGGGATCTGGTCAACCAGGGCACATTACATGCCCGTCACTTTAGTGGCGGGTAGTTGACTTCTTTGTATATCTCTTCGACCCTTTTTGCGACTTGCTTCCAGCCGTACTTCTCCTCCACAAGCCTCCTACTAGCCTTACCCATCTTGAGGGCCTCAGACCTGTTTTGGAGGATATGGGATATCGCCTTGGCGAGTTCGTCTGCGTTGGAAGGTTCGACGGTTATGCCCGCCCCCTCTTTTGTCACCTCCGCTGCCACGCCAACAATCTCGGTGCAGACGACAGGCTTTCCGCATGCCATAGCTTCTAAGAGGACCATCCCGAAACCCTCTTGAGCCGTTGAAATGGATGGAAGGACGAAGATGTCGCATCTGTTATAATAGTATGCCACTTTCTCCTCGGGCACGTAGCCCAGAAACTCGACGCATTTCCCAAGATTCAAGCTGTCTGAGAGCCTTTGATAATGGCCCAGGAGATCCCCATCACCGCCGACGATTAATTTCACATCAGGAACTTCTTTCGCCACCATTGACAAAGCAAAAAGCAGATAATCCAGACCTTTGTATCTATGAAACCGATCGAGGACGCTCAAGAAGAACAAGGTATTTCCATTCGTACTGGTGCCAAGAGGCTTGAACCTTTCTAGATCCACGCCCACGGGTATTGCCACGACTTTCTTCTCGTATCGTTCTAGGTGCAAAGATGTATTTAGATAATTTGGCTGTATGATGATAGTCTTTGATGCCTTTTTCAATAAATATTTCAAATTAAAATGATTATATAACTGGGCAATCTTCTTCGCACGCCCGTCACCCACAATGTCGTTGCAATAAGTCAAAACCAAGGGCCTTCTCTTCACGGTTGCGACCACAGCGCTCCAGTCTGCGCTCCAGGGAGTGGGTAGATGGGTGTGAATTATGTCGAAGTCATCTCTCAAAATTTCAAGTGGGAGTTGAGGGGTGATATTCGTATTCGCGATTTTGCCAATGTATGGGAGGCGCCGCACCTTGATGCCATCGATAACGTCATCCTTTTTCGATTTAGGTTCGTTTGCGCAAAGGACTGTGACCTCGTGTCCCATCTCAACTAGCTCTCTGCTCAAGCTGTGAACGTAATTCTCCACACCTCCTGTGAAGGGATAAAAACGAGGTGGTGTTTGCAATATTTTCAATTTATCATCCTGTGGGCCTTTAAGAGATCAGGTTCTCGTATACTCTCTCAGTTTTGTTCACAACTTCATCCCAATCGTACTTTTCGGCACTTTCCTTCGACGAACACACCATCGTTTTGTACAAATCATCTTTTAGAAATTTTTTAATCTCCAAAGCCATGGATCTTGCAGATAAATCACAAAGGGTGCCGTTAACCCCTTCCATTATCAAGCTCGCCGCAGCGTTCTTCTTTGAGTTTACGACAATGGCGGGAAGGCCACAAGCGTTCGCCTCCAGTACAGACATTCCAAAACCTTCTCTCGTCGAGGAAAGGACAAAGATTTTGGAAGATTTCATCTTGGCTATGACCTCTTCTTCCCGTTCCAAAAACCCCATAAAATCGACGTTTTCTTCGATCTTCAGCTCTTTTGCCAGCTTCATGAGCTTTTCCCTCTCAGGGCCGTCCCCTACGATACTGCACTTTATCTTGGGAATGTCTCTTCGGGCCATGCTCACGGCGTTCAAGAGCAGGTTGACCCTCTTGTGTTCTGAGAGTCTCCCCACGTATATGAGGTCATAAACTTTTTCCTCTGCCGGGACGTCTTCAATCTTTTGAAGATCGACCCCCCCTGAGATTACCTCCATTTTATCGCCTTTCACGCCCATCAAGAGCAGGTCACCCCTAACCCATTCTGATATGGGAATTACTCTGTCTTGGAGGTGCAATGTGCCTTTCTCCACCCATCTACCCAAGATCGCACCTCTTCCCAGATACTCGCTCCAATAGTCACCCCAAAGCTCAAGCCATGTTATCACCAGTGGGATGCGTCTTAACGAGGCATGAAATTTCGCAGAATAACATGAAAGATATGGAAACTGCTGCGAATCGATGACGTCAAAATCCCCTTTGAACGACCAAAGCAGCTTCCAAGAAAAATAAATAGATGTTTTTATAGATCTTTTTCCATCAACGTACAGCCTCTTCGGCTCGCAAACGCCGTGAAGGTAGACACCATCTCTTTCGATCACGTCTTCGCCATCCCAGTACTTCATCCCGAATATGTGGACCTCGTGACCTCTATCTGCCAGCCTCCGGGCCATCTCCCACACCCTCTTCTCAGCGCCACCCTTGACATAGGGGTAGATCACGTCGTGAACGTATGCGATTTTCATAATAGGTCCTGCTCATTTTCTAGATGCATCCCTGGAGCTCAGCAAAAGTAAGCTTATGAAGACTGCTGAAAATATCGTCTGAAGCCCGATTATCGAGAGAATCATCGCCATAATGGCCGTCTGTACCTCCTGAAGGGCTCCGTATCCAGTTCCAACCCAGTTGAAGATCACGTTCAGCCCGAGGAGAACGCCTCCAGCCAGAAACGCCATCCCGATGATCAGCTCCTTTTCAAGAGAGTGATAGTCCATCAACCTCTTGGTCAGGCCCCCACAACTTTCGGCGCCGTAGAACTTGCCAAAAGCCCCTACGTATAATCCAGAAAGAAGGGTCTGATATCCCATTATCAGCAACATGCTTCCAAGGATCAAGGAATGTGTCCTCAGCACCTGATTGGAACTTTGCATCAAGACGAAGAGGGTCAAGATGAGGCCAGAGGCGATGGCTACAGACCCCGGAATGAGAAGGAAGGGGCCCGGCCGGTAGAGCGCCATAAACCTCACATGCCTCCAGCCATCTGAGAAAGAGCGCAGCTTGGAGGTCCCCTTTCGTGGATGGTAGGTTATGGGAACCTCTGAGATCCTGAGACCTTTTCGTGAGGCCTCTATCACCATCTCAGACGCGAACTCCATCCCGCCAGCTTGGAGGTTCAGCACATTCAAAGCTTCCCTGGTCATGGCCCTCATGCCACAATGCGAATCTGATATCCCTGCCCCGAAGAGGATGTTGAGCATCCAAGTGAGAATGGGATTTCCAACGTACCTGTGAAGGGCCGACATCGCCCCCTTTTTGATATGGCCCTTCAACCTCGTTCCGATGACAAAATCCGCCTCCCCGCTATCAAGGAGCTTTATGAACTTGGGCATCTCCAGGGGATCGTAGGTGAGATCGCCGTCCATGATGGCGATGTATCTGCCCTGGGCGTGCTCAAACCCTGCAAGGTATGCGTTACCGTATCCCAGCTTTTCTGGCTTGATCACCTTCGCCCCGAGAGATCGGGCAACTTCCGGCGTCGAATCCGAGGAGCTGTCTGCGACTATCACCTCGCCTTCAATCCCCATATCTTCAAAGATCTGAATTGACTTGCGGACGCACTCCCCGATTGTCACTTCCTCATCTTTAGTTGGGATAATCAGGCTAACAAATGGCACAAGCGAAGACTGAAGCCGCCTCAGATAAGCTTTTCTCTTTTTGGTCGACGTTGAATAACTGCCGGACATAGGGTGACAACGATCGACCTCTTGACTACCACGGTATCGTCTCCTTCTATCCCCAGAAACTTTGGCGTCGATCGGAACATATATGTGGGACTACTTATGTTCTGATTTTCTGATTTGTTATGGTCAAAGAGAGAACTTACGAGCTTTGTGGCGTCTTTGCTGCCGCCCTATTGGGACTCTTTTTGAGGCTGCTTTCAGCAAGAAGCGTCTTCGTCGAGGGAGATGTTATATTTTATAGTTATGATTCTTTCTATCACATGCGCAGAATCTTCTACACCGTCGAGAATTTCCCCCAAACCCTCTGGTTTGATTCTTACCTCAACCATCCCCACGGTCTGGAGCTGATGTGGCCTCCCCTCTTTGACCAGATCATAGCGGCAGCGGCCCTTCTCGGCGGTGGATCTCCCCTGGCAGTGGAGTTCACAGGAGCTATCATTTCTCCAATACTAGGATCTGCGATGGTTATTCTCTTATACTTCCTGGCAAAGAAGCTCTTTGGGATGAGGGTAGCACTTCTCTCGGCGTTTCTATTGGCAGTTGATCCAAAACACATTGCAAGAACATGTTTTGGATTGCCGGATCACGACTCGCTGGAGTTGCTTTTCATTCTGGGTGCGATCCTCCTTCTTGCTTATGCCCTGACCAAGAGAGATCGATGGCCAAGGTTTGCAGTCTTGGCAGGGATTTTGATCGCAGCCACAGCTTATACGTGGCTCGGTGCTCCGGCTTATATGGGTGCGATCCTCATCTACGCCATGATTCAGACTGTCCTCGACTTGAAGAATGGTAGATCGTCCGAAGAGACGATCTTCCCACTTATGACGGCCTTTGGAGTCGTTCTCTTCCTGACCTTGCCATTTTGGAATGATCCCTGGCTTCTTCCGTCTTTCTCCGTATCCCTTGCCACTCTTGCTGCATTCTTGTTTCTATACGCCTTTTCGCGCCTCTTCGTCGCAAAGAGTGTCCCTTGGCAGGCGTTCGTCCCCGTAACTGTGATCTTTGCCTACATCGCCTTGGTCCTAAGCTACACTTCCAGCCTGACCAAAGGAATTCAATCGACCCTGTGGGGTGGTTGTCTGCTACTTCTTTGGAGGCAACCTGGCAAGGTTGGGCGTGGAAGAGACCTCGCGCATATTCCGATTTTATGATCTCGTCTCCTTTCCCACCCTGAGCCTCGTATTCGCCCTCATGGGGTTCATCCTTCTGGTCCAAAGTTTCCGACGTTCAGGCTTTAGGAAAGACCAACTGCTGTTTCTAGTCTGGACTGTCTTTGCCGCGGCTTTGATGGTTTCACAGGTACGGTTTTTGTATCTCTTCTCGATCAGCGGGTCAGTTTTGATCGCCATTCTCTTCTTCGGGATGGCAGAACGGATCAGAGATTCAGATCGTTTTCAAAATGTCAATCCTAAGGAGATCAAAGTCATCATCAGTGTTTTCTTGCTGTTCCTCTTCATCCCTGCTTTATTCAACATTCCCACAATCGCCGGGCACAAACCGGAGATCTCAGGAGACTGGTGTGAGTCTCTTGACTGGCTTGTGGAGAACTCTACTCCAACCGAGTGGTTCGAGCGGCCCGTCCAGACTGGAGAGTACGGCGTTTTGAGCTGGTGGGATTACGGAAATTGGATCCTTTACCTGTCGAAAAGGCCGGTTGTGGCGAACAACTTCCAAGCGGGTGCGAAAGACGCTGCCAGCTTCTTCCTTTCTGAGAGCGAAGAAGATGCCATAGCCATAGCTAAAGCGAGGGATGTCCGATACGTAATAACCGACGAAAAGATGGTTTACAAAAAGTTGCCAGCCATCGCCCGCTGGATCGACGAAGAGCCGGGCAGTTACGTCCAGATCGCCGCGGATTCGGATACTATCGCTTTCGAGCATTCCACGAGGTTCTCGGGAACTATTCTGGCGAGGCTTCATCTCTTCGACTGCACGAACATGGGCCATTTTCGTCTCGTCTACGAGTCGAAGACTCCAGTAGGGTTCAAGTTCCCTGTCAGCGAGGTCAAGATCTTCGAGCAGGTTCCCGGCGCAAAGATCACGGGCACGACCCCCTACGATAAGCCTATAGGGGTAATACTAGACATGACATCAAACCAAGGGCGGCGTTTCCAGTACTTCAACTCGGCGATGCCGGTGGATGGCCGTTATGATATAACAGTTCCCTATTCAACCGAAGATATGGGACCCATTCAGTTGAATCCTACCTGCTGGGACCTGTCGAGAACGTCGTTGGAGGCGAAGCCAAAAAAATGGAGGTGAGCGAGGAAGACGTGTTACAAGGGAGTGTGATCGAGGTCAATTTCTGACCAATAGGTCACTATCGTTGCCCTCCGAATCACCGGAATCTTGGGTGTTATGTCAACTCTTTTCGTAACTACTCAGCTATAGGACTCTTTGACCGGGCAGACAGCGGGTATGAAAGGGTTTCCCATAAACGCATTTTGAATAGCGTCAAGAACACGGTATCCATTCTTCCGTG
>Ga0208771_1000303_pt1 | contig 30629 bp, 26 predicted proteins | sample AntAceMetag02UKX_FD_184775 | JGI IMG/M metagenome (GOLD analysis project Ga0208771, IMG submission 184775) | Saline lake microbial communities from Ace Lake, Antarctica - Antarctic Ace Lake Metagenome 02UKX (SPAdes) (version 2) | ecosystem: Environmental > Aquatic > Non-marine Saline and... | reverse complement strand
GTAATCTTTGCCCTGTCAATAAAAGATTTTTTCAAATCAAACGGGGGTGGAAGAGGACTTAGCTTCGCAACTTATTTGAACCGCAGAGACACAGAGAACGCAGAGAAAAAATAGAGGATATTATCAAGGCCATTTTATTCCGGTAACACGAAAAAGTAATACCCCAATTATATAGTGTAGGTTTTTTTGTCTTTCTCTGCGTTCTCTGCGTCTCTGCGGTGAATTGTCTATTTTTCTGTCTTTGCGGTTTGATGTTATTGTCCCGAGACTTAATATTAAACAACTCGGGATCCCGAAGTATTTCGGGGGAATTCCGAAGCAGTGAATTAATCAGCTGGCGACAACCGGAAGAACCGCGACATGTTTCTTGTGGCCATGGCTCTCGAAGTTGACAATGCCATCGATCAGCGCGAAGAGAGTATCATCACGTCCCCGTCCTACATTCTTGCCAGGGAGAACTTTTGTTCCACGCTGCCGGAGGATAATCGTACCACCTCTTACATACTGACCGCCGGACCTCTTTACTCCCAACCGTTTAGCTTCACTATCTCTCCCGTTTCGGGAACTTCCTTGTCCTGTTTTGTGAGACATATTATACTCCTTAGAACTTAGCACCTTCGGCGCAACGTTCTAAAGTGCCTTAAGTGCCTAAAGTGCGTTTAAGTGCCTAAAGTTAAAAAATCGCCTCGCCGATGGAGCTAAGTAATAAATTATTTTATTTATAACATTTATTGATTCAATATTTACAATCAACCAGGATGACTGTCATAGTTAGATTGCCGCGACACTTGAAATAGTTCAATCCTTCTCAGGTGATTTCTTTTTTGCCGCCGGTTTCTTCGGAGCGGCCGGTTTTTTAGCCGGGGCTTTCTTCTCTTTGGCCGGGGCCGGGGAAGTTTTCTTCACCGCCGACTTCTTCTTTGGAGCTTCAGCACTTTTTTCTTCAAGCTGCTTCTTATCGGCTTTCCCCGGGATGATTATCTTCTCGATTGCAACCGTGCAGAAATCCTGACGGTGGCCCCTTTTCCGATGAGAATCTTTCCGTCTTTTAAATTTAAAGACAACTATCTTATCGTATTTATCAAATTTAACAATTCTCCCCTCAACAGAGAATCCTTTGAGAATAGGGCGTCCTACTGAAGCCTTCTCTCCATCCCAATAAAGAAGGACCCGGGGGAAAGAAATCTGATCCCCGGTCACACCGGGTAATTTCGGTGTTTCTATTATTTCATTTTCTTGTACCAGGAATTGCTTCCCGGCGATCTCTACAACCGCAAAATTCATCTTTATTCCTCCATTTTGAATCAAATCTAAGTAAGTATATTTATTCTGTCAACTCAATTATTACACCATCTCCTGTCCATTGCTGGAAAGAGCCCATACTCTATATTCCTGGAACCCGAGTTCCGCGTTATCGATGATACTAATCCTGATCCCCCGACGCCGGGCAAACCGACGCAACTGACCCCAACCTTCTTCCAGAAGATACCGGGCCAGTTCAGGCGCGGCTTCAATCCGAAATCTCTTCACCTTGGGATACTCATACGCGCCCGTCCGAAGTTTTCGCTCGATCTCCAGGCCAAGACTGAAGAGAGACTTGACGACACCCAAACTCCGGCAATAGGGGCAGGTCTCATAGACTTTTTGCAAGAAACTCTCTTCCTCTCTCTGACGGGTCAATTGGATCAGTCCAAAATCCGAGAATGGCAGGACCCGGGTCCGGGCTTTATCCTTCTTCAATCCCTTCAATAATACCGACATAACCTGCTTCTGATTTCTCCGGGAAGACATATCAATAAAATCAATAACTACAATTCCCCCCAGGTTACGAAGCCGCAATTGTGTTGCCACTTCCTCCGCCGCCTCCAGATTTGTCTTCAAGACCGTCTCTTCCTGGCCACCCTTTCCCTTGTGCTTCCCGGTATTAACATCCACCGCGACCAGGGCTTCCGCCTGGTTGATGACCAGATACCCTCCACACTTTAACCATATCTTCGGATTGAAGAGTTTCGCTACTTCCTTCTCTAAATTATATTTATCAAAAAGGGGCTTGCGTCCCCGGTAGTAAACAAGCTTGGACTGGGTCTGGGGAGAAAAACTGGCCAGAAAATGATTAATCTTCTTGTATTCCGATTTTGAATCAACGGTAATATCTTTGACATCGCTTAAGAGAGAATCACGGATTACCCTCAATACCAGCCCCAATTCCTCATGCAAGAGCGCGGGGGCCTTTGACTTCTTATCCTGTTTCTGAGCAGATTTCCAGGTATTCAAAAGATATGTCAGATCTTTTTTGAGGTTTTTCTTGGTTGCCGCGGCGGCGGCAGTACGAACAATAACACCGGCTTCTTTCGAAGGATCAAGCTCCATCATTATCTTCCGCAGACGTGACCGCTGTTCTCTATTGCTGATCTTTCGGGAAACTCCTATCCGCTTCTCCAGGGGAGTTAAAACCAGATACCGCCCTGGAAGACTGATCTGGGTTGTCAACCGGGCACCTTTACTCCCAATCGGTTCCTTCACCACCTGTACTATGATCTCCTGTCCTTTTTGAAGGAGCTGCTCTATAGTGCGAATTGATTTTTTCGGTCCCCGCTTATTCCGCTGATCCGGTTCATCTTCAATCTCGTCCTCCCAGATAGATGAGGACCGAGCCATCTCTCTCAGGGGCAGGAAACCATCTTTCTCCAATCCAATAGTGACAAATGCCGCCCCCAGACCACGGAGAATGGTGCTGACTCTCCCTTTATAGATATTGCCCAACGGACTCTGTTTCTCATCTCGTTGCAGATAAAACTGTTCAACTTTTCCATCAGCAATTACCGCCACCCGATTCTCATTGGGATGACAGTTAATTATTATTTCTTTACTCATTAATATTTTCCTTTGGTATTAATATATTCAATAGATTATCTGGATCTACTTAATAAGCAACCTCTTTCTTCCTTTATAAGCTGGTAGATAGACCATACTCGAAAAGGTATTTTCAACTATTTGTGCCAAAAAACTAAATATTCACCACGAAGATCACGAAGAACACGAAGAAAAACAAATAAAACTATGTAATTTTTCCTGTTGATTCAAATTCCTTCGTGAACGCAGTCTACCACGAAAAATTCGGGGTGTTCTTCGTGGTTAAAAAGGCTTTTCGAGCAAGGTCTAGATAGAACCCCAATCGCTGCCATCTCAAGCCGACCAGATATTCACGCTCCACCCCCGATAATGTGGCGAGAACATCATACGGGCGATTATTTTCATCCAGGGAGAGAAGCATGTTGAGAGATTCTCTCTCTCCATCGAGAACGGCATACTCCAATTGCTCTACCCCCCGACGGATATTAATAATCTTGATCTTTCCCTTTCTTACATACTCCAGAGGCACTTCCGTCTTAGCCATAAATTCCTCGATATCCCGATCCGTCACCCGAACCGAATCGGAGAGATATACGCGATATTCAACCTCTCTAATCAACTTACCGAGTGACGGCGAATCTTCCGGCGGCAGAAACGCGCCTTCTGCCTTCATCCCCACCGGTAATACATCATTTAAACTAACAATAATTTCATCCGTCTCAACCAACTCGGTAAGATGGATCTCTATCACCTCATTAAACCCTTCCATCCCCACCTTGAGCGGAGGGCAGAAGGTCACCCGGGGATGGGGACTGTAGCCTTCCGAGTAGCGAATCGGAAGTTCGATTCGGGAGAATGACCGGAATAATATCCGCATCAGATCCCGGTGGGACGTGAATCGGATCAGACCGGTTTTGGAGTATATTAATCGTAACTTCATTTTTTATCTGCCACAGACCAATTTAAACTCGTCCCTTTTTTAGCCGCAAAAAAAGCGCAAAATTCGCAAGAGATACGGACCTGTGGGATGTCCAGTCCTGATTTAATGTTGTCACCTTTTGAACATTCTTCCCCTACCTCATCCCTTTTTTACAAGACAATTTTGGGACCCCGAAATCGTCTTGTCTAATTGTCTTTCGAAGTTCGATGTTCGAAGTTGGACGTTCGAAGTTCAGTCTTCAATCTGTCCCTCCTCCTTCCTCCTCACTCAAACGCTTTCCTCGCCTCTCGAACCAAAACCTCCTTCTCTACCCCGGTTCCAATATGGTCCCAGGGAAGCGGATCATCGTATTCATACCCGGGAGATAGATACCATTCCATATCAACTCCGGCACGCTTAAACGCTCTATCCCAACCTTCTTTATTAAAACATTCACTCCAACCATCAAAATTGCACCCTTCATCCCGAGCAGCCTCCAGCACCTCCCCCAGGCGCCGGTCGCCACGGGCAAATACCCCTTCTAATTGGCTTAACTCCACCAGATGATATTTCAGCTTTACCTTCCCGGATTTAACCGCACGCCGCAGAATGCTCTTCTTCCGAATAATTGTCCCGGCGTCCTCCGTTACCACCCACTGAAATGGGGTCCCGGGCTTCGCGACATAATTAGATATCGACACATTCAGCCGTCCTCCCCAGCCGGAGAACCGATTGATGATATCCGCCATAGAGATAATGTCTTCTTCCGTTTCGGTAGGAAGTCCAATCATGAAATAGAGCTTGATCGTACGCCAACCCAGTTTCTTCAGTTCCCGACCGGCCTGAAAGAGAGAATCTACATCCAGAACTTTATTTATCACCCGTTGTAACCGGACGCTTCCGGCTTCCGGAGCTAGGGTAATCCCGCTCTTTTTCATCCTGGTCAACTCCCGGAACATTCTTTCATTGACAGAAGCCACATTCAAAGAAGGAAGAGATAGTCGAGACTTCTTCTTTGCCAGTTGAGGTGACAATTTTTCCATCAACTCACCTATTCCCGGATAATCACCGGTGGAGAGAGACAGGAGCGATACCTCTTCAAAACCGGCTTCATCCACCAGCTTCTCCGCCTGCCGGATAACAACCTCCTCATCTTTAAGACGCACCGGGCGACCGGTCCAGCCGGCATGACAGAATCGACAACCCCGCTTACACCCCCTCATTATCTCCACCACTCCTCGATCATGTACAATTTCGGTAATCGGAACCAGGGGATTATCTATTCTGGAACTGTTAATATCCCGCAGTATCCTCCTCTCTATCCGCTCCGGAATTCCCGGTTCAATCGGATGAATCACCCTGAATCGGTCTGATTTATCATACTCCACTTTATAAAGTGCCGGAGCATAGATACCCGGTACCGTGGCAACCAGGAATTTCAAGAGTTCCTCTTTCCCCGTACCCGGATCTCCTTCTCTCTTATCCTGAAATTGTTTATAAGCGACCAGCAGTTCTACAACTGCTTCTTCTCCATCTCCGATCAAAAAAATATCAAAGAAATTCGCCAGCGGCTCCGGGTTAAATGTTCCTACTCCTCCGCCTAAGAGCAATGGATAATCAGGCCAGAGACGATCACTTGCCCGACGAGGCACTCCAGCCAGATCCAACATGGAGATAATGTTGGTATAGGTAAGCTCCACCTGAAGAGAGAATCCCCAGATATCGAACTCGGCGGCAGGGGTAAAAGACTCAAGTGAATAGAGAGGAATACCATTTCGGCGCATACCCTCTTCCATATCCATCCATACCGCGAAGGCTCGTTCGGCTGATGCCCACTCCAGACGATTGACAATATCATATATGATCCTCAGGCCATGATGGCTCATCCCCAATTCATAGACATCAGGATAGCTGAGCAGTAGCCTGACCCCTGCATCAGGACGGAACACAGAATTAATCTCCCCCCCGATATACCGAGCCGGACGACGGACAAAAGGAAGAATCTTCTCCTCTAATTTTTTTCTTATATTCATTTGAAAGAAGTGCCTTAAGTGCCTAAAGTTTGAAGTGCCTAAAGTTGTCGCCTCACTGAGCTTACTCGCTAGAGGTGCCGGCGCTTAATACCGAAAGAGCCAGGTGAAGGCACAACTTTAGGCACTTTAGCGCACTTTAGGCACTTTCAACTTCTTTCAAAAGGCACTTTAGCGCACTTTAGCGCACTTACAACTTACTTACTAACTAATAATAATACCTATGCGCGTAAACACTCTCGCATAACCCCAGGATTATTAATACAGTCGTGGTCACCGACCCCCCATAACTGATCAAAGGCAGGGGCAGTCCGGTCGCGGGAAGAAGGCCTGCGGCCATCCCGATATTTATTCCCACATGACTGGCTAAAACCAGTATCCCTCCCGTAATCAGAAGCTTACCGGCCGGTTCCCGGGATTTATGCGCCATGACGAAGAGACGGATGAAGAGCAGACCATAAAGTGCCAATATTACCATGCACCCGACAAACCCGCCCTCTTCCGCCACAACCGAGAATATAAAATCAGTCTGACGTTCCGGTAAGAAACTCAGCATATTCTGGGTCCCCGACAACCATCCCTTACCCCATACTCCACCGGAACCAATTGCTATCTTAGATTGAATAATGGTGTACCCGGCCCCGGATGGATCAAGTTCAGGATTAATAAATACTACCAGCCTGCTCTTCTGATAATCCTTGAGCGCGAACCAGGAGACTGGAGCAAGAATCGCCAGAACCAGCAGGATAACTAATATATATTTCATCCTCCCGCCCGCGACATAGATCATCCCCAGAGTCAACGGGAGAAATATCATAGCAGTACCCAGATCAGGCTGTTTAAGGATCAGAATGGCCGGTATCGCGGCCAGCAGGCCGGGAACTAAAATGAAAGACCAGCGCTCATAGCGATCGGATTTATACGAGAGATAATGAGCCAGCATTAAGACCAGAGTTATCTTGGCGAATTCCGATGGCTGAATAGTAAAACCTCCCAGCTGGATCCAGCGCCGAGCGCCGAATCTACTCTCTCCCAGCGCCACAATAACCAGCAGTAAGACCGTTGTAATTCCACCCAGGAGGTAGGCATGCTCTACCACTCTGCGGTAATCAACCGCTGCCAGAACGAAAAAAGAAAAAAGCCCCAGAGCCAGCCAGAAGACCTGTTTCCTGAAAAAGAGAGTCCCGGTATCAGCGCTCAACTGGTATGAAGCGCTATATACAGCCATCGTACCGATCGCGGAGAGCAGTAACACTACAATCAGCAGATACCAGTCGATATATTTTAAGATTCTGAATAAATTCATTGATTTAGCGCCTTCGGCGCTAACGTTAAAAAATAAGAACGTTGAAGATAAAAAATGTTAAAGATCGTTGAATCCCATTCTATTGCCGGGGCGTCTTTTTTAACTTTCGGCACTTTATTCATCCGCCAAAGTGCTTGTGCTCGCATCCCGATTATTTCGAGGCATCCCGAACTTAATCCGGGGCTTTAGCGACGGAGGAAGCGCACTTGAGGCACTTAAGGCGCTTTAGAGCATAGCCCGAACGAAGTGAGTGCTATGTTCTACTCCCAATATCGCTTGAAGAACTCCCCCGCCAATGGGGCCACATCCCGGCCGCCGGACTCCGCTCCTTCTAAAATAATTGCCAGGACCACCTCCGGATTTTCGGCCGGCGCCAGGGCCAGAAACCAGCCGTGCGTCGTGTATTCCGGAGCTCTTCCAACCTGTATCGTCCCGGTCTTTCCCGCCACTGTAATATCAGGATGAGCCGCCGCCGGGCCGGTGCAATGCTCAGCATTAACCACCCGGATCATTCCCCCCAGTATCTCCCGGCGAATCTCCTCCGGAAGATCAATCTGCTTCCATACGATTGAATCCGATTCCTTAATTACCTCTCCCGCCGGAGAAGTTATCCTTTCTATAATTCCCGGCCGGTAGAGGGTACCTTTATTAGCGATTATAGATCCCAACCCCGCCATCTGGAGCGGCGTAACCAGCAGATATCCCTGCCCGATTGACATATTAACCGTATCTCCTGGGTACCAGGATTCTTTGAGAATCCGTTTTTTCCAACTCCGATCGGGAACAAGACCGGGCCGCTCACCTCCAATCTCAATCCCGGAGATACTGCCAAACCCTATAGCTCGGGCAAATTTAGAGATCCGGTCGACACCCAGCTCCAAACCCAGATTATAAAAATAGATATTACATGAGTGCTGGATCGCCTCCTGAACATTAACCGGACCATGGCCGGAGAGGCGCCAACAGCGGAAGGTACTCTGCCCCAGGTTGAAGAAACCACTGCAGTCATAAGTTGTACTGGGAGAGACAACCCGGGAACTTAAACCAGCCATGGCTACTACCAGCTTAAAAGGAGACCCGGGCGGATATTCCCCCGCCAATGCCCGGTTTAAAATAGGAGCGTTGGGATTAGAGAATACGATATCCGCGTCCTCCTTCATAACCGGTCGAATCAGCCGGTTGGGATCAAAGGCGGGATGACTGACCATAGCCAGAAGATCCCCATTGCGCGGATCCAGAGCCACCGCCGCGCCGCTCCATCCTTCCATCAGTTCATCTAAAATCAGCTGGGCCCGGATATCCAGAGCCAGATAGATGTTATCTCCCGGCTGGGGTTCCTTTCTGCCCAGGACTTTATCCCGATACCCCCTTGCGTTGATCTGCAGCTGCTCTACCCCGGCAACTCCCTTGAGATAATGATCATAAGCTTTCTCAACCCCCATCTTTCCGATATCATCCTGGGCCCGATAACCGGTACCGGAGAGCCTCTTCAGTTCTCGGGGATTGATCTGGCCGACATATCCGACAATATGTACAAGGGCGGAGCCGTAAGGATAATGCCTGATCGGGTTGACCTGGACATCGATCCCGGGGAGAGCTGGACTCATCTCTTCCAAAATAGTAGCTGATTCCATTCCTATGTCGGCAGCCAATCGCACCGGTTCGAAGGGGCGTTCCCGGAAGGTATCCATCCGCTGGGAGAGGATATCCGGTGTGATACCCAGTATATCACCGAGGCTTCTTATCAGCTTCTCCCGATCTTCAACTTCGGTCGGGTTAACCATCACATCAAAACTGGGTCGATTATCAGCCAGCACTACACCATTGCGATCAAAGATGGTCCCCCGGGGCGGAGAGATACGCACCAGGCGAGTCCGATTCCGGGCGGCTTTCCGGCTATATCCCTCCCCCTTTACCACCTGCATATGCCAGAGGGATACCACAATAATCCCCCCCCAGACAATCAGGATTATCGCTAATATCCGCAACCGTGAATCAATCGATTTATTCATAATAGAACTTACCCTCACTTCGTTCGGGCTGCGTTCTGAAGTGCCTTAAGTGCCTAAAGTGCTCTAAAGTGCCTAAAGTTGTTCGCTTCCACCTGGCCTTCCCAACTTTCGTAAAATCCCACTCGAGCCCGATGGTAATGTCATTTTTCGAAACATCATTTTTTCAACGTCCCTTATCTTCAACGTCTTTATTCTTCAACGTTACTTATCTTTTCCGTCTTTTCCCAACGCACGATCAATCATCCATAGCCAGAGAGGAGCAACCAGTATAGTCTGCCAGGCAGATGGAATGAGCACGGCCTTCCAGAGATATCTCCAGGATGGCGGCGCGGAAAAAATAAGAAGCAGTAAGTAATATAAAATACTGTAACTAACCGATGATATCCCCACCATGACTACCCGGGTGGAGAGATGTGTCTGATAAAGCGGGTTACTGAAAAAAGCTACCAGCAGTCCTACTGTAGCCAGCGCCAGGGTGTGAAGCCCCAGCATCCCGGAGGAGAAAAGGTCGATCATGAATCCTCCCGCCATCCCGATGAACCAGCCGCCGGACGGATCTTTCTTCAGTGCCCAATAAACTACGATAATCAATACCAGATCGGGACGGAAAGAAAAGAAAACCACCGATCCCGCGGCACCCTGAATAATCACTGATCCCAGAAGGAGGAGAAATAATATAAACCTGAGACGCCATTTTCTCCACCGGATAGGGCTGAAATGATGAACTGGTCGCCGAACCGTAATACTCATAATATTTAGGGAAAAGTTAAAAGTGCCTTTTGAAAAAAGTTGAAAGTGCCTAAAGTGCCTTAAGTGCCTAAAGTTGTCGCCTCACCTCGCATACCGGAAAGCCGGGCGAAGGCAACAACTTTCAACTTTAGGCACTTAAGGCACTTTAGGCACTTCATTTTAAAACCATCACCATTTCCAGCTGATTAAATCGAGCAGACGGTTTCAGTTCGGCGGATTTATAGAGGCCGAACTCCTCTTCATAGACTATGCTGATAGTTCCGATAAGAAGACCGGGGGGATATACCTGTCCCAGACCGGAAGTGATAACAACTTCACCGGGGGAGACAGGAAGTCGACGGGGAAGATACTTAATGACACAACCTCCACCGGTTGTCCCTTCCACAATCCCGGTCTGGCGGGATCCCTGAATTATCCCCCCGACCCCGCTGGTCCGGTCTATAATCAGAAGTACCCGACTCAGATGCGGAGCTACCTCGATAATCTTACCCACTACTCCCTGGGCCGATATTACAGCCGCCTCTTTAACTACTCCGTCCGCTCCTCCTTTATTGATCAGGATACTCTGATTCCAGTGAGAAAGATCCCGTCCGATGACCCGGGCAACAACCCCGCTACAACTTTCTTCCCGTTCATATTCCAACAGAGATCTCAGCGCCTGATTTTCTTCCCCCACCTCTCTCAATCTGACAACTTCCCTGCCCAGTGAATCCGCCCGATCTTCCAATACAGGATTAGTTCTGGCAGCCTGAATTATCCGGCCGATATTCTTTACCAGAGAGCCTACAGGCAGAAAGACTTCATGAACAATACTCTGGAGGGGAGATAGGAGTTCTACAATGGAGATCTTAAGTGATGAGGATACGGAAGCAGAGAGACTGAGAATAGCAATTAAAGAAAGACCCACCACCGCCACAATGACAATCCGCCTCATGGTACTTTACCCCTGCTACAACGTGGATTTTTCATCCACTTCGATTCTCTTCAAAAATCGAAGTTCCTGCAATACCTTCCCTGTACCCAGAACGACTGACTCGATCGGCTCATCGGCAATATTAACCGGGAGTCCGGTCTCTTCGCTCAATAGCTTATCCAGTCCCCGGAGCATAGCCCCGCCGCCGGCCAGGACCATTCCCCGATCAACCAAATCGGCGGATAGTTCGGGAGGGCATCTCTCCAGACTGATCCGTACCGCTTCTATAACCGTAGAGATAGGTTCCGCCATCGCCTCCCGGATCTCCTCGGAGTTGACAGTCATGGTCTTGGGAAGCCCGGCGACCAAATCCCGGCCCTTAACTTCCATTGTCAATTCCTCTTCCAGGGGATAGGTCGAACCAATATTTATCTTGATCATCTCTGCCATCCGGGGACCTATCAGGAGATTATAGGTTCGTTTTAAATACTGGATAATTGCTTCATCCAGTTCATCACCGCCAACCCGGACCGAACGGCTGAATACAATCCCGGCCAATGAAATAATCGCCACCTCGGAAGTTCCTCCCCCGATATCGACTATCATATTACCGGCGGCTTCCTGAACCGGAAGTCCTACCCCGATAGCCGCGGCCATCGGTTCTTCGATTAGATATACTTCTCGGGCCCCCGCATGCTCGGCGGAATCTTTTACGGCCCGTTTCTCAACTTCAGTGATTCCCGAGGGGATCGCCACCACGATCCTGGGGCGAATTAAAGCCTTCCGGTTATGGACCTTCCGGATGAAGTATCGAAGCATGCTTTCAGTAATCTCGAAATCAGCGATCACCCCATCTTTCAAAGGACGAATAGCGACAATACTCCCGGGGGTTCTCCCCAGCATATTCTTTGCCTCTTCGCCTACCGCCAGCACACGATTAGTCCCTTTCTGAATAGCTACCACGGACGGTTCATTGAGCACGATACCGCGCCCCTTGACAAAGACCAGGGTCGACGCTGTACCGAGGTCGATCCCCATATCCGACGAGAACATCCCCAGAATACGATCAAATATCATTACAACCTCCTTAAAATTTTCCTTCGGAAAATTTTAATTTCCTTACGGAATATCTATATCATTTGATTTATTTATAATAATCTAATTTATATAATAGATAATTTCTATTTTTAGGCAAGAGTAAATAACTGTCCAGTCCTGATTTAAAGTTGTCACTTTTTTCTGGTTAAACTCTTTTTCACCCTCCACCTCGCCCCTTTTTTAGCAGCAAAAAATTCACAAAACACGCAAGAGTTATGGCCATGTGCGCGTTCGACGTTCGAAGTTGAGCGCCGTGCCCGCCGTAGCTTTAGCGAAGGTTGGTTCGGCGCCGGCCCGCCGTAGCCTTGGCGGAGGCTGGTTCGATGTTCTTCTTTGACCGGTCCCCCTCCTCCATGCCATTACCTGCTACTCCCTACTCCTCCTTTCTTCTCCCTCCTCCTCCCTCCTCCTCCCTCCAAAAGAAACCCCCGGGCGCCCCCCAATAACCGATCTTCGGTCAAGACCTCCACATAAATATCATTTTGATGGTAATCGATCCTGACAACCTGTCCTTCCCGATATAGATGGGAGATCAGATCCTGTCGACTCTGCGGAATCAAAAATCGATAATTCCGGCGGGGGCCATCAAGCTGGTCGTCGATTACCTGAAGAAGTTCATCCAGACCGGTCCGCTTCAGGGCTGAGATCGGAACCCCTCCATCGAGGCGGGATCTTGCTTCAGCCAGGAGAAATTTATCCCTGACCAGATCCATCTTATTCAGCGCCACTATCATCGGCTTCTCATCGGCTTTCAGTTCTTTCAAGACCTCTTCCACTGCCTTTTTCTGTTTCCAGACCATCCGATGGGAAAGATCCAGAACTTCAATAAGAAGATCCGCTTCCCTAACCTCCTCCAGTGTCGCCCGAAAGGCCTTAATCAAATTATGGGGGAGATTACGGATAAACCCAACCGTATCACTGAATAGAACAGTCCGGCCGGACGGGAGCGTTGCCTTTCGAGTAATCGGATCGAGCGTGGCAAAGAGCTTATCTTCCGCCGGAACCAAGGCATCGGTCAGGGAATTTAGCAGGGTGGATTTGCCGGAATTGGTGTACCCAATTATCGAGACAACCGGTATCCGGGTTCGGTTACGGCGCTTTCTCTGTGCTTCCCGCTGCCGCTGGACTACATCTACCTCTTTCTCCAGCTGGTGGATCCTGGTCCGGATAATCCTCCGATCCATCTCTACCTGTTTCTCTCCCGCATCCCGGGTTCCTTTCATCCCTCCCTTCTGGCGGGAGAGATGTGTCCAGGCCCCGGCTACCCGGGGGAGCTGAAAATGGAGCTGCGCCAGCTCAATCTGGAGACAGGCCTCCCTGGTCCGGGCCCGCTGCGCGAATATCTTCAGAATCAGCTCGGTTCGATCCATCACCATCACTCCGGTCGCGTCCTGGAGATTGCGGAGCTGCGCCGGAGAGAGATCTCCATTAAAGAGAATAATCGCCACGTCATCGTCCCGGCAGATCTGACCAATCTCTTCCGCCTTCCCGGTCCCGATATAAGTGGCCGGATTAGGCTTCAACCGGCGGGAGACATTACTCCCCACCACCTCCATCCCGGCAGTACGGGCCAGTTGTGAGAGTTCCGCCAACAGGTCATCGATATCCCATCGGTTATCCCGTAGAAGCTCAAGCCCCACCAGAAGCGCTCTCTCCGTCTTCCCAGTTTCTTCCCCAACCTCAATCATTATTTTTCCTTCGGAAAAAATATTATACTATTTCCATTATCCTATTTACTATCTTATCCGCCCGATCATCTTCCGCAATATCAATCCACTGAATTCGATCTTCCTGCCGCCACCAGGTGAGCTGGCGTTTCGCGAAATGACGGGTCTTGGTGGACAAGCGTTTTATAGCTTCATCCCGGTCATACTCCCCGGCCAGATAACCCCGGACTTCCATGTACCCCAGGGCCTGGCAAGCGACCCGATTCTCCAGAAGCCCCTTCTTCAACAACTCCCGTGTCTCATCCACCAGACCAAGATCAAACATCTCCAGAACTCTGAGGTTAATTCGGTTGTACAAGTCTTTCCGTTCACGGCGTAATCCAATGAGGAGATAGGGAGTGGGGAGTGGGCAGTGGGCAGTGGTCGACATATTCCCGGCAAGCTTAGTGCCCTGCGGTTCTTTGAACGTTGAATGTTCATCTTTTCCCAGCTCAGAGTTACCTCCCGCCCCAGCGATGTTCGAAGTTCGGCGTTCGACGTTCGACGTTCGATGTTCATCTTTTCCCAGCTCAGAGTTGCCTTCCGCCCCAGCGACGTTCGAAATTCGGCGTTCGACGTTCGACGTTCGACGTTCATCTTTTCCCCCACTCCATTGCTTCTGCCACCGTGAAATAGGAACTCCGGTCAATTTCAATACTTCCAGTGCCCGAATCACTCTCTTAATATTATTGGGATGAATCCTATCACCACTGGCAGGATCCTCTTGCGCAAGCAGGTTATGCAAATATCCCGGTCCTTTCGCGGCTTCTTCATTCCAGAGGAAATTCCGGTATTCCTGATCAGCAGGGGGAGATTCAAATAGCCCATCTACCAGAGCCTTAATATATAGTCCGGATCCTCCAACCACCATTGGGATTGATCTCCTCCTCCGGATATCTTCGATCGCAGGGAGAGCCAGTAAACGAAACCGGGACGCGCTGTATTGCTCGCTGATTTCAAGAATATCAATCAGATGGTGAGGAATCCGGGAGAGATCAGCCGGACCGGGTTTAGCGGTGCCGATATCCATCCCCCGATAAACCTGGAAAGCATCCGCCGAGACAATCTCCCCTCCAATCCGCTCCGCCAGCAGCAGAGAAACCTCCGTCTTCCCCACCGCCGTAGCCCCCAGAATAATAAGTGTCTTCTTCAAAACGTTGACTGTTGAGCAGCCTGCCCGCCATAGCTTTAGCGACGGCTGGTTCAGTATTTATCTTCGTTTATATTCGACGTTCAATGTTGAATCTTCATCCCTTTCGATAAATACTGGCCGAAAGTGAGCGTGGCGGGGCGAAGCAACAACTTTTTTATCCGCCAAAGTGCTTGCATCCCGAACTTGATTCGGGGCTTTAGCGACGGAGGAAGGCACTTTTCCGCCAGAGGCGGATCAGCCTCTGGCTGAAGCGCATTTCAAACTTTAGGTACTTAAGGCACTTCTTTTACCTCTTACCGCCCCGACTTTTGCCTGCGATCTGAGCCAATTGTGTCGTTCGAAGTTCGACGTTCGGCGTTGGAGGTTCGATGTTCAGTACTTACTTCCTTCCAAACCTCTTCTCCAGCTCCCCCCATGAATCAACGATTATCGTCGGCCGCCCATGTGGACAATGATCCGGGTCTTCGCATGCCAGGAGATCTTCCATCAGCCGGGTCAGCTCAACCGAAGCCAATTTCGCTCTGGCTTTAACCGCCGCTAGGCAAGACATCCGGATGATGATCTCTTCCCTGGGATCATCAGGCTTACTTCCTTCATCTCCCATTTCATCGATGAACTCCAGAACCAATTTCTCCCGGCTCCATCCTGAAAAAATTGCCGGAAGAGCGGTTATGATGAAAGAATTCTTCCCGAAAGGCTCAATCTCAATGCCAAGCTGTTTGAGAAGAGGAATCTTTTCAAAGAGAAGAGCTGCCCGGGGTGGGTCCAGATCCAGATTAATCGGCGCTAAAAGATTCTGTATCTCTATCTTGCGCTCCCGAAAAGCTCCGCGGAAGCGTTCATAAATAATTCGTTCGTGAGCCGCGTGCTGATCCACAATAATAAGTCCGCCCTCTGATTCTACCACAACATAGCGTCTGGCCAACTGGCCCAGAACACGAAATGATCCCGAGACAGCGCGCGCCGGGCCGGCTTTATGGACTGATCCTTCCTCGGCCACACTCCGGGGCGACCGGAAAAAGGAAAATGGAACCTCGGTCTGGACTGGAGCAATGTATCCATCCATCGAACCGGGCTCGGCTATTTTATCATTGGATACAGATGATCGAGGACTATAAACAGTGCGACCAGAGCTTGATTTACGCACCGCGTTCCGAACCGCCTGGACAACCAAGTTCCTGATCAGGGGCGGATGAGAAAATCTTACCTCACGCTTTGCCGGATGAATATTCACATCCACCGAGCGTCCGGATATTTCCACAAATATCACCCCGGTCGCGTAGCGCCTTCCCGGAAGCTGAGGCTGACAGCCTTCCATCACCGCGCCATAGAGCATCCGATCCTGAACCGGACGCCGGTTGATGAAGAGATGAACCCCTTTCCGGACCGAGACAGATAAATCTGGCGGTATAATAAACCCGCTCACCGAAATCCCCTCTCCGGATTCCTGAATCGGGACCAGAGAACCGGCTATCTCGCCCCCCCAGATATCCGCCAGCCGTTCTCGGAGAGATAAGCTAACCGGGAGATCCAGAATTGTCTCGTCATCCCGGGAATAATAAACGGCAACCTCCGGATGGGCCAAACCATAATCGATAACCCGGGCTATAATATGCGCCAGTTCCGTCCGATCACTCTTTAAAAACTTCCGTCGAGCCGGGGTATTAAAGAAGAGCCTCTTCACCTCCACCACTGTTCCCACAGGCGCGCCGACCTCGGTGAGATCCTTGATCGTGCCACCGAAGATATGGAGCCGGGCCGCGGCCGGAGAATCAGCCGTCCGGGAAGTAATCAGGAGGTCCGATACCCCGGCAATACTGGGGAGAGCTTCTCCTCTAAATCCCAGCGTTGAGAGTTCTTCCAGATCCGGAAAATCTCTCAGTTTGCTGGTCGAATGCCGCTCAAAAGCCAGCAGCAGATCGTCCCGTTCCATCCCGCATCCGTCATCCTCCACCCGGATATCTCTCCTCCCGCTTCCTCTAATAATCACCCGGATGGAGTTCGCCCCCGAGTCCAGCGAGTTCTCCACCAACTCCTTAACCACCGAAGCCGGACGTTCCACCACTTCTCCCGCGGCAATCTTGTTAACCACTGCCTCCGATAACAATTTTATCCTGTTCATAATTTTTTCTTCGTCAAAAAAGAATACCCTTCTATCTGGACCATACTCTAAAAAGTATTTTATAATTTTTTGTCCTATAAAACTTTATCTTCACCACGAAGTTCACGAAGAAAAACATTCCAGAAGATTTCTGTTGATCTTTGGTTTTTCCAAATCCCTTCGTGAACTTCGTGTCCTTCGTGGTTTCAATAAATTTTGTTTTATCGATCTCATTTTTGCATTAAAAGTTTTTCATTGAAAACAACCGCCCAGATATGCCGACAGGCAAATCCGAACTTTCTCCCCCGATAGGTATAATCAGGACAAGAACATGACACTCCCCGAAGAGGCCCTTCCTCAACCAGAGTAACCGTGTTCCCCCCAACCTCATACTGATTTTCTCCGATCTTCTTAACTTTGGCCGCGTCAATCCTCCCTTTACCATACCGGTTCCCTTCCCGAATCATATCTCGCTTAATCTCAATATATCCATCCGGCAACTTAAATATCCTCCGCCCAATCTCATCGGCTTCTTTCCAGCACTGCTCAATCTTGGTCGCGATGGAATCCGCCTGCCACTCCGGAAATAGCCGGGTGATCTCTCCATATACTTCACCGGCCTTAACAAAGTTATCATACGCCGTCCGCTCCTCCTTCTGATAGAGAGCCTTACGGGCCTGGCGAATCAGAAAATAAGCCTCCTTATTTAATTCCTGTGCGGTATCATCACCTTCCGCGGATAGACCAAGAACTGGAAAGACAAAAAGAACTCCCATGACAAGAGCTAAAAACAGTTTCACCTTTTTCATTTTCTTTCCTTTATAGCAACTTATTTAACCGCGAATTTTACCCCGCGATGACCGCAGGTCATTTTGCGCTGCTCGCGAATCTTCGCTAAATAGTGCCTGAACGCAAACCTCAATTTTGGTAGCCGCAGGCTTTAGCCTGCGTTGACTGGTATAACAATTTCGCAACTTAAAAGTTGCGGCTACCAAGAAAGTCCCAATAATCAACACCCAGAACCGTCAGAAATATCTCCAGTTATTGCATCAATTAAAGAACATCCGTCTTGGTTCAAAACATAAATAATCTCCCTCCAGCTTTATCGGGGACAACTATTTTTCATTCTCAAAAATCCCAATAATCAATACCCAGAACCGTCAGAAATATCTCCAGTTATTGCATCAATTAAAGAACATCCGTCTTGGTTCAAAACATAAATAATCTCCCCCCAGCTTTATCGGGGACAACTATTTTCCATTCTCAAAAATCCCAATAATCAATACCCAGAACCGTCAGAAATATCTCCAGTTATTGCATCAATTAAAGAACATCCGTCTTGGTTCAAAACATAAATAATCTCCCCCCAGCTTTATCGGGGGGAGATTATTTATAGCCACAGCTTCCGATCAAGTATCCGATACTGAATCGCCTCCGAGACATGCGGAGAGAGAATATCCATCTCCCCTTCCAGGTCGGCAATAGTACGGGAGACCTTGAGAATCCGATCATACGCCCGGGCCGATAAACCCATATCATTCATCGCCATCTCCAGAACCTCCAGCGCCTCTCTGGAGAGGCGGCAGGAACTCCTGAGCTGACGGGCCCCCATATCCGCGTTACAGTATATTCCATACTCCCGGTATCTCTCCTGCTGGATCGCGCGGGCCGCGCCCACCCGGGCGCGGATTGAACTCGAAGGTTCACCATCCACCCCCCTTGACATTTCCTGGTAATCAACCGACCCCACCTCAATATGGATATCGATCCGGTCCAGGAGCGGGCCGGATATCTTGGCCATATATTTCCGGATCTGTCCCGGCAGGCACCGGCACTCCCGTTTGGGATCGGTATAAAATCCGCATGGGCACGGGTTCATCGCCGCCACCAGCATGAAACGCGAGGGAAAAGTTAATGATCCGCTGGCTCGCGATATAGTCACCTCCCCGTCCTCCAATGGCTGCCGGAGGACTTCGAGAACATTCCGATGAAACTCGGGGAGTTCATCCAGAAAAAGAACCCCGTTATGGGCCAGACTGACCTCCCCCGGCCTGATCTTCGCCCCTCCGCCGATCAAAGCTATATCAGAGATCGTATGGTGTGGACTCCGGACCGGGCGGGTAGCTATCAAGGCGTCACCTTTGGCAAGCAACCCCACGCTGCTGTGAATCCGGGTTGTCTCCAGGGATTCCTCCAGGGACATCACCGGGAGTATGGTGGGGATACGTTTCGCCAGCATTGATTTCCCCGCTCCGGGCGGGCCGATCATGATCAGGTTATGTCCCCCGGCAACCGCTACTTCAATCGCGCGTTTCACATCCTGCTGACCCTTCACATCCGCAAAATCAAGATCATAATTGCTGGAATCATGGAAAATCTCTTTCATATCCAACCGGATCGGCTCGATATTTATCTCGCCGTTTAAATACTTGACCACTTCCAGCAGATTCTTAACCGCCCGGACCTCAATATCCCGGACAATCGCCGCCTCCCGGGCATTATCGACCGGAACCAGCAGCGACTTTACCCCCCACTTCCGGGCCGCCAGGGCGATCGAGAGCACCCCCTTAACCGGCCGGATATGGCCATTGAGCGCCAGCTCCCCGATAATAATATGCGGTTCAAAACTCCCCGGCGACATCTCTTCACTGGCCACCAGTACCCCCAGGGCAATCGGAAGATCAAAACTCGGCCCCTCTTTTTTGATATCTGCCGGCGCCAGATTAATAGTGATCTTGTCATTGGGATACTTGAACCCGGAGTTGTTAATCGCCGCGTGGACCCGGTCCTTACTCTCCTTGACCGCCGCGTCGGGAAGGCCGACCACCACCTCCTTGGGAAGCCCACTGCTCACATCCACCTCAATCTCGATCGGATAAGCATCGATCCCCATCAGCCCCGCGGAAAATACCTTGGCCAGCATCTTAAAATCCCCCTTATTTTTACTCCGTAAAAATAGCTTTTATAATCTGTCATATTCTTCAGGTTCAATATCTGGTATTTGAGAGAGTGCTTCCTCAAATTCCTTCTTATCTGCTCTTTTCGCGCGTATCTCCAAATAATCAACTGTCGCAAAAGCAGACATTTTCTCTGAAGCGGCACTGGCTATAAATTGATTGATTGATATGCCTTCTTCTCTGGAGAACTCTTTTATCTTATTATGAAGAGAATCGGGCAACCTTAAACTTAAAGTGCTCATTTTATATTTCTCCTATCATTTTTAAAAAATCTTTCGGTGTAGCAACTTTTATCCCAAATTTATCAACTCCCTTAAAATCATTCACATTATAAGTTATTATAAACTCACTCTGTGATTCAATTGCCAGTTCTAAAATAAAATCATCTTTTGGGTCTTTTAAAAATGGTCGCCAAAGATAAAATATTTGGCATTTATTTGACGATTTACAGATCATATCTAAGATAGAATCAATCTGGGAATTACTTAATGCTAACTTTGTCGATTTCCTTTTTGCTACATCTTCATACTCAAATATAAGGGCTGGAGAAATATTCAGCTCAAATTGTTCCTTGGAAACTTCAAATAAGAGCTTAAATGATGCTCCATTTTTTGACTTTAATGAAGTTATAAATACATTTGTATCAATTACCACTTCTATCTTTTTCATTTCCATAGTGGTATTATATGCAATACCGAATTAAATACAAACATTTTTTTATAGAAAAACGGGAACGCACTGATACATGGTTTACCCCCTGAGCGTTAGCGAAACCACAGACCCATTTAAGATATTCATCCTTCTATATAACAGTCGGAGAAGTCCGTGTTTTATTCCACATAAAACAAAAAATCGTGGATTTTTATTTTACTCTCCCCGGGAGAAGAATTACTTGTTCGCAGTTTTATTCCCATAGCTCGCGGAGAAAAGGCGATCACTGGAGCGGAGGCGAAAGGGTAAAGTAAAAAACTATTCGGGCGATCGAAATAGCCGGGCCAGCAAAACCCTCTCCCCCCTGGGGAGAGGGTGCCCCCCGACAAAATTGTCGGGGGGTGGGTGAGGGGAAGAGCTATATTCCCTGCGGTCGGGATGACCCCCTGTGAAGTCTAATAAAAAGATTTCAGAGGCATTTCTTGCACCAAAAAAACGAGCCTAAGACCAAATATCGGGCTATTCCTTTGATATAAAACAACTTAGTGTGGTCCCACCGCAATTCTCACTTTGCCCAGGAATATGCAAATCCGTGCTTATCTATCAATAGTCGAGGTTTTACCCTGCGCTTTTACTAGGAACTCTATGATTTCTTCCTTAAGCCCGTTTACAGACCATATCGGAATCGTTTTTTCCTTCCTCCCCTTCCCTACGATGGTCAGATATTTCTTATCTGCTATATCACCAACATTTATTCCGGTGAGTTCACTCAACCTGAGTCCGGTGTCGAACAAAAGATCAAACATCAGCTTGACATTTAACTTAACTCTTAGAAGGCCGGTTTTAACCCTCTAATTGAACCTCTAAAGGATTGTTATGAGAATAGTTACTTCCAATAATACAGAGCTGCTTCTCCAAGCTCATGTTCAATCTCCAGCAAACGATTATATTTTGCAATCCGCTCACTTCGAGATGCGGATCCGGTCTTCAGGTGGCCTCCATCCATGGCAACCGCAAAATCCGCCAGGAATGAATCTTCTGTTTCCCCGGAACGATGAGATATAAAATAGCGCCATCCCGCGTCGCGGCACATGCGTACTGCTTCAATCGTTTCGGATACAGTGCCAATCTGGTTCAGTTTAATAAGCGCGGAATTCGCGGTGCCTTCCTCTATCCCCCGACGAATATATTGAGTGTTGGTGACAAAGATATCGTCACCTACGACTTCAATCTTTTCCCCAAGTCGATCTGTAAATTTTTTAAACCCATCCCAGTCCCCTTCGGCTAAGGGATCTTCCCAGAGAATAATTGGATATTTGGCTACCCATTCTTCAGCCAGCGCGATAAGATCGTTACTCCGCATTTTACCAGCCCCTGACCATTTAAGGTCATATGAGCCTTTCATGTCGATAGCGAATGAATTGGCCGCGTTATCTATGGCGATGGCAATCTCCTCGCCCGGCTTATAGCCCGCTTTCTCAATGGCTTGAATAATGGTTTCGATAGCATCTTCATTGCTGTCGAGGTTGGGGGCAAAACCGCCTTCATCGCCGACACTGGTCGCCAGCCCGCGGTCCTTCAGAATGCCTTTGAGAATATGAAAGGTTTCCGCCACGTAACGGAGGCCCTCATGAAAAGTCGGCGCTCCCACTGGAACAGCCATAAACTCTTGAAAATCTACATTATTATCGGCGTGTTCCCCTCCGTTGAGAATATTCATGCAAGGAACGATGACCCTTCTTGCTCCGGCTCCACCCAGGTACTGATAAAGAGGAATCCCGGCCGAAAGAGCGGCTACTCTGGCAACAGCCATGGAGATTCCCAGGATAGCATTGGCGCCCAGATTCGATTTGTTCGGGGTTCCATCCAGTTCAATCATGGTGCGGTCAATTATGGACTGCTGATACGGATCCATGCCAACCAGGGCCGGGCCGAGTTTCTCATTCACATTGGATACCGCCTGGAGTACGCCCTTGCCGGCATAACGACCAGGATCGCCATCACGCAACTCAATTGCCTCATTCTCGCCGGTACTGGCACCGGAGGGGACAGATGATACCGCGCTTGATCCATTGCTGAGTTCGATGAACACGCGAACGGTGGGATTGCCGCGGGAGTCGAGGATTTCCATGGCCTTTATAGATGATATGGTGCTTGTCATTACTTTCTCCTTCTTTTATCTTTCAATTTTTATCTTTAACCACAAATTACTATTTAATTCCATTCTATTCATATTCTTTGTTGATTATAATACCATATTGTTACCTAAATTGAGCGATTGATAAATATTCATGGAAGGTGAAAAAACACTTAATGGGTGATGGGGTAATGGCTTATAATAGCCATTGGCAAACAAAAACCCATCACCCAATAAGTGAGATAAAAAACCATGAATAAGTATGATAACTCGAGGCCAATAAGTAAAGTAGAAATTATAAATGACATTATAAATGACAACAACTAAAATCAGTTACCAGGGTTGCGGGGGTTGACCACTCTTTGTAAACTTTCCGGTAATTTTTATATACCTACCTCTCTACCTCCGGATATTCAGGAAGAAGGTATATTTTTTTCACAGAAGTTTTTAGTGTTTGCCCTCCACCTCCTCCACCTTAATCACCAGATCCTCCAGTCACTTTCACGAAATACAATCCAGAGCATTCTCCAGTTGGTCCATTGGTGGTTCAACATAGATAGATGTCGTCTCAATCTTGGAATGTCCCATCAGCTTCTTGATCACCTGGATCGGTACTCCCTTTCTTCCCATTTTGAACCCGAAGGAGTGGCGGCAGGCATGGGGATGGAATTTCCGTTCTAATCCGGCTTCTTTGGTATAGCGATTCACCAGGTATTGAACAGCACGATCACTGATACGTTTATTAACCCGGATCTTATTACTTTTACTGCAGAAGAGTGGTGACCGGGGATGGATACATTCGCCATGATCCCGTTTCCATTCCAGAAACTCTATGATTTCTTCCTTAAGCCCGTTTACAGACCATATCGGTATCGTTCTCTCCTTCCTCCCCGTCCCTACGATTGTTAGATATTTCTTATCTGCTATATCACCAACATTTATTCCGGTGAGTTCACTCAGCCTTAGTCCAGTGTCGAATAGAAGATCAAACATCAGCTTATCCCGGATACTACTCCCCTTCTCTACCGATTTTCGGAATCTGTTCTCTTCTGACCTTGTGAAATGTTTTAGTTGGGTCTTTTTGATTTTGGGTTTCATTACATTTACCTTTTGAGCCCTATAAGAAAAAGGCGGCCCCTTGAACAACGGAAGCCGCCCTTCTCTGATTAGGTTTGGTATCTACTCTACCTCGTAACCGGGCTATCCCCATCACGGCCATAGTAGATCCGGGTTTCTCCCCTGATCGCCCAGAGGCCGCTAGATGGTCGAAAGATCACGGTATCATCCAATTCGTCGGAAGTAAAATCCCCTATTACCGGCGCATCGGATAAATTCCCGCCGTAATAATACCTAGTCAGGCCACGGATTGCCCAGAGTCCTGAAGAACCACGGTAGATTCCGGCCACGGTCCCGAAAGCCGCCCCAAATCCGGAAGCGTGGCTGTACCATCCATAGATACCCGGGACAGGTCTGTCTCCGCTCCTCCCTAAATAGAACCGCGAAACCTCCCGGACAGCCCAGAGACCGCTGGCTGGCCGGAAGATTGAGATATCATCCCAACCATCATCGTTGTAGTCGCCAGGGACGGGATAGTCATCCGTGCGTCCGTACCAAACCCTGGTGATATTTCTTACCGCCCAGAGTCCGCTCGTCTTCCGGAAGAGGGCAGGATCGCAGGTTCCATCACCATCGTAATCACCGGGAACCGGTATGTGATCGGAACCCCCGAAGTAGAACCGGGTAACGGTCTTGATTGCCCAGAGACCGTTCCCGGGCCGGTAGATGGCTACATCGGTTATCCCGTCGCCATCATAGTCGCCGGGAGTAGGGATGTCATACAGTTGGCCGAAGTAAGTCTGGCCAAGACCACGGACCGACCAGAGCCCGTTATCCTGACGGAATACGGCAATATCCGACAGCCCGTCACCGGTATAATCGCCCGACGCGATAACCAGATACTCCGGAGTGGGGAAAGGTGTAGGAGTCAGCGTAACCGACGGTGTAGGGGTGACTGATGGCGTTGGAGTCGGTGTGACTGATGGAGTTACCGTAGGCGTTATTGATGGGGTTGGCGACGGCGGCACCGATGGGGTCGTTGTCGGTGTAACTGACGGTGTCGGCGTCGGTGTCACACTTGGTGTCGGTGTTACACTGGGGGTTGGGGTCGGCGTCGCGGTCGGCACTAATTTTGCCGGATTACATAGTTCAAGATCATTATAGGTAGCTCCATCCACGCCGATGTAATAATAAACGTCGATATTTCCGGAAAGGACCGGGGGGTAAACAAAGAGGCTCGAACCGTCATAGGTCAACTCCAGGTAATCTCCCGCCCGGATATCGACATCTTCGCTTCCCCGCGTTATCCGCAGCGCTGCCGGATAGGAGGGAAAGGCCGACTGGTCACTGAAACTGTCGGCATTGTCATAGATCTCCCCGTAAACGCTTGAGAGCGGATTAGCCTTCACTACCTGGAAATACCATCCGTCGGCCGCTGAAGACCGCGTCTGAGCCAACCACATATCTTCCATATCGGCAAGCTGGAGAGGAGCAGTGCAGTAGTCGGGTGTTGGCGTAACCGAGGACGTCGGCGTCACGGACGGCGTCGGTGTAACTGAAGGTGTCGGTGTAACCGAGGACGTTGGCGTAACTGAAGGTGTCGGTGTAACCGAGGACGTTGGCGTAACCGAAGGTGTCGGTGTAACCGAGGGCGTCGGGGTCACGGACGGCGTTGGTGTAACCGAAGGTGTCGGTGTAACCGAGGGCGTTGGCGTAACGGATGGCGTCGATGTAACCGAGGGCGTCGGCGTTACGGACGGCGTTGGCGTAACCGACGGTGTCGGCGTGACGGATGGAGTTGGTGTCACTGACGGCGTGGGTGTAACCGATGGTGTCGGTGTGACCGAGGACGTGGGCGTAACCGAAGCAGTAGGCGTAACAGATGGCGTAGGTGTCACAGACGGTGTTGGTGTAATCGAAGGTGTTGGTGTAATCGATGGCGTAGGTGTCACCGAAGGCGTGGGCGTAACGCTTGATGTCGGAGAAGGAGTAATCGAGGGCGTGGGCGTAACGCTCGATGTCGGAGAAGGAGTAATCGAGGGCGTCGGCGTCACGGATGGCGTTGGCGTAACGGAAGGTGTCGGTGTAACTGAGGGCGTCGGCGTTGCCGATGCCGTAGGTGTAACCGAAGGGGTTGGCGTTAACGAGGACGTCGGTGTAACAGAAGGTGTCGGAGTCACACTCGGTGTTGGGGTGATCGAAGGCGTCGGCGTAATAGAGGGTGTGGGAGTGATACTCGGCGTCGGAGTTATCGACGGCGTCGGGGTAACAGAGGGCGTAGGGGTAATTGAAGGCGTAGGAGTGATTGACGGTGTAGGTGTTATTGACGGTGTCGGAGTTACCGACGGCGTTGGCGTGACCGAGGGCGTCGGCGTGGGAGTAACACTGGGAGTTGCTGACGGAGTCGGAGACGGTGTGACAGATGGAGTCACTGATGGTGTTGTCGAGGGTGTTGGAGTAACGGATGGGGTTGGAGAAGGCGTTGCCGAGGGCGTTGGCGTAACGCTTGCTGTCGGAGATGGTGTTGTCGAGGGTGTCGGAGTGACGCTCGGTGTAGGAGAAGGCGTAACTGAGGGCGTCGGCGTAGCGCTCGGCGTCGGAGAAGGCGTAACCGAAGGTGTCGGCGTGACGCTCGATGTCGGAGACGGCGTAACCGAAGGTGTCAGCGTGACGCTCGGTGTCGGAGAGGGTGTCACCAAAGGCGTGGGCGTAACGCTCGATGTCGGAGAAGGAGTAATCGAGGGCGTCGGCGTGACGCTCGATGTAGGAGAAGGCGTAACCGAAGGCGTGGGGGTCACGCTCGGCGTTGGAGAGGGAGTAACCGAAGGCGTTGGGGTCACAGACGGAGTGGGGGTCACGCTCGGGGTTGGCGTGACGGACGGTGTCGCAGTCGGAGACGGCGTCACCGATGGTGTGGGCGTAACCGATGGCGTCGGCGTGGGAGTTGCCTGCCTCCAGTCAGTCTTTACCTTGTAATTAACCGATCCGGTCCCGCTGAAGTTCACCCAACCCGCGGACGCCGACCAGCCGTAGCCGGAGAAGTCTCCGGCACCGTCAATCACCACCTGCGAACTGTCGGGATTGAAGTTCAGCCAGCCCGCGTTCTCGCTGTACCCGTAGCCGGAGAGGTTGCCCGCCCCGTCGTTGTTCACACCCCAATTATTGGAGACCGTATTCTCATAGGGCGGGTTCTCGTCGCAGGCCAGTTTCAGCCAGCCGGTCTTCTCCTGCCAGATATAACCATAAACACCCTCTGCCTCCACCATCGCCCCCCCAAACTCCGGCCGAAAGTTGAACCAGCCCGCGTTCTCTCCCCAGGCCCACTTATTCACGGTGTCAATATTCCCCTCGCTTGCCGCGAGGGCCATTCCAGTCTCCGACAGCAGTAAGGCGATCAACATCGCCGATACACTTCCCACGATTATCTTTATTCTCACAACTTGCCTCGCTCCTTCAAAAAATTCATCGAAATTCTAAGATAACAATTTACTTCTTTCCTTTACTTCAATTCTTCTTTATCCATCCCTTGTTCTGCCGGGCGAGCTCGACCACTTGCCTGACCGCGTACTCGTATGATTTAAAACTCCTGAAGACTTCAATCTCCTTGCAGATCCGGATCAGTATCTTCAATTCCTCCAGCCTCTCCCTGATCTTCAGAAGCAGCTCTCTTCTGTCTTTTGTGACATTGGCCCGGGCGATCAATATCGTTACCCCCGGCTCCGGTATCTCAACTCACTACCGATGGTATATTTGTGATAGCGGGGAAAGTTCCGGACTGTTTTCTCCACCCAGACCGTGAAATCCAGCGACTGCTTGTAAACAGGCAATTTCTCATAATAGGCCATATTTAAGCCGCCGGGGACACCTGTAACCGAAAAGGCATACGCTCCAGAATTTCTCCCGCCGGATCAACCTGTCGCGGAACCAATCTAATTTATTCTTGAGATTATTGACGACCCTCCTTCTAACCAGAATATGATCCCGATGAATTATATAGCCGAGAAAATCTATCCCATTGCTCACCGGAACCGGGCCGATCTTTTTCGGATGAAGATCGAGGAGTAGCTTCTCTTTTACAAAAATCTCTATTTTCTCCATCCAATCTTTGAGTTCTTTCCGCTCTCTGCCAAAAAGAACGAAGTCGTCGGCATAACGGAGATAATGACGGCATTTCAACCCCCTCTTCACGTACTGATTCAGTCGGTCTAAGTAGACATTAGCAAAAAACTGGCTGGTATGATTGCCGATCGGGAGACCGTTTTCGGGTGCCTGCGGAGAGCTGTCCTCGAAATCAAACGTAAGCTGCCCCTGCTTTCTCATGCCCTTAGGGCGGGAAGGACGCCGAGTAGTCGTCAGATCCCCGGATGGGATAGGCTCACGCCATCCCACGGGGTAAACACTCCCCGATCCGTCTTTCGGTAGGGGATTCCGTCTGTTGTGATTGAGTCTGGCGCTCATAATAAAATCTTTTCCTCCGCCCCGCAAAAGCGGGACGGAGGAAGTCAAAATGTCAAATTTACGGTTACTCGCCGCCACGCACGGCACGAACACGTTCGTTGATGAGCTTATTGGTGCTGCCCACGTAGCCGCATTCGAAATGCACGTACAGCGCGTTGTTGTACGAGTCGGCCGGGTAGGAAGTGGAGGACCAGTAGCAGCGCTTCAACGTATTGACAAACGGGGGTTCGCTGATCAGCGGTTTGGATCCGATGTAAAGTGTTGCGTCTCTTACCAGTATGCTCTGTAATTCGGTCACGTTCGGTAACCTCCAGTCCGTGTAGCCGGCGAAGTCAAGCGCTTCACAATTGTCAACCGCGTGGTACCAATCAGTGGCTGTCTCCCAATTAACATCCTGCGTCCAGATCAGGCCGGTGACATTGTCGGTCACCACGATCTCTCCATTTGCCGCCGGGTCGGAGGTCTGGTAACTGAACGCCGCTCCCTTCTCGTAATCCCCGTCGTCGCCGGTCCGGTAACTTGTCGTCTGGCCGGTGGCAAGAATACCGCCGGTCCCGGTTAAAACACCCCAGGCGCCCGCTTTAGTGGAGAAAAACTTCTTGCCCTTCATTATCTGGCCCGGCTCGAGATCGCTGCACTGGACGAATGAGGATTCAACATCATCATAGACCGTCTTAAGGTCGATCGCCGAACCGCCTGGTCCCGAAGTTGGCTCCTGGAAACTCGCCGCAATGCTTCCTTCCGTACCCTCGGTTAGGTAGTAATAGACCTCCGAAAGCGTGTACATCCCGCTCCCCGACTGCGGCCCCCAGGACGGGTTCAGGTCCGCCGCGTCCGCCGGGACCGCCAGGACGCAGATACAGATCGCCGTTACCGCCAAAACAGTCAAATTCTTCATATTTCATCCTCCTTATTTTTCTATCATATTAAGATCCGGTGAGATACTCTGCAAAAAACCGGATCATAGATAAATAAACCATCGCTCCTACTGAAATAAACAGTCAACCATAAAATAATATCTACTTTACTTTTTCTTTACAAGGAAAATATCAGATTTTTCAGGATTTATATGACTATCGGGTTAACTCATCACGCAAGTGATTGCATCACAAGGTATTACATGTGTCAATCTTCGAAAACACCTAAAATATCGATGTTTACGGATTATTTGTAATGTTTTTGGAGTCTGAACCTAAAAATAATCTAATAATAGTTTTGCATATCTATTTGTGTTGCAGTGTATTGCGAATTAATATTGTGATATTCTAAAATACTGTGCTTCGAAATTATGATGAGTTAACCCAATATTAATATTTATTTATGTCAAGTATTTATATCAAGTCTTCAATCGTAATAATTTTTACACAAATTAGATTTCCCCACAAAAAAACCCGGGTTTCTCAACCCGGGTTCAAAGTAAGATATAGTATCCCCTTCAGGCCGCTATCTTGCCCCCCACTGTGACACAGCGACGTCAGAGATTGTATGGTGCGGAGACCGAACCGGGCAGGTAGCTATCAAGGCGTCACCTTTGGCAAGCAGCCCCACGCTGCTGTGAATCCGGGTTGTCTCCAGGGATTCCTCCAGGGACATCACCGGGAGTATGGTGGGGATCCTTTTGGCCAGCATCGATTTTCCCGCCCCGGGAGAAGAATTACTTGTTCGCAGTTTTATTCCCATAGCTCGCGGAGAAAAGGCGATCACTGGAGCGGAGGCGAAAGGGTAAAGTAAAAAACTATCCGGGCGGTCGAAATAGCCGGGCCAGCAAAACCCTCTCCCCCCTGGGGAGAGGGTGCCCCCCGACAAAATTGTCGGGGGGCGGGTGAGGGGAAGAGCTATATTCCCGGCAGTCGGGATGACCCCCTGTGAAGTCTGATAAAAAGATTTCAAAGGCATTTCTTGCAAAAAAACGAGCCTAAGACCAAATATCGGGCTATTCCTTTGATATAAAACAACTTAGTGTGGTCCCACCGCAATTCTCACTTTGCCCAGAAATATGCAAATCCGTGCTTATCTGTCAATAGTCGAGGTGACCCTGCGCTTTTGTGACTCCACAAAGGACATTGGGATATTCCGGGGTTCATCCGGTCTATGGGCGATTAGGAGGGTGACAAGGGTGTATTTTGGATCCTCGTCGGATACCATTGTTCCTGGTGACTACGATGGCGATGGAACCTGGGAAAGTGGGATCTTTCGGGAATCCTTTGGGCTCTGGGCTATCCGAAGGATATCCAGGGTTTACTTCGGCACTTCGGGCGATGTTCCGGTGACGAGGTAGAGCAATCTATTCACCGTTAAGTTGTTCGGGATGCTTTGATAATGAAGAGGGGTGATGCAGCAATGGCAAGGATCTGAAACTTTCGGAACGAATAAAATTAATGAAGTAGATCTTACTTGACTTATTAACATGGTGTGCTAGTATGATTTTAATGTGTGAGCTCTGATTCATTTTTTAGCAGATATAAACTAAAAGGTCGTGAGTGCTTTACTGGCATTCGCGGCCTTTTTTTGAATCGGGCCGGGGAGTAA
>Ga0208771_1000302_pt1 | contig 30804 bp, 37 predicted proteins | sample AntAceMetag02UKX_FD_184775 | JGI IMG/M metagenome (GOLD analysis project Ga0208771, IMG submission 184775) | Saline lake microbial communities from Ace Lake, Antarctica - Antarctic Ace Lake Metagenome 02UKX (SPAdes) (version 2) | ecosystem: Environmental > Aquatic > Non-marine Saline and... | reverse complement strand
AACTGAAATTAATATTTGGATATTTATTGACATGAATATTAGGATCATCATCATAAAAATAAAAAGCACTCCATCCCCCTGGATCTTTTGCAGTAATTTTCATTATTTTTTTATCATAGTTCTTAAAGCTCAAATATTGTTGTACATTTTCATCAATCAAATGCATAAATTTTTCAATTTTTTTATGAAAAAAACGTTTAAAATCCAAAAAATCTTCAGTAGTGATTTGACCAATCGAACCCATCATCGCAAAATCACTTGCCTTAAACCCTGAAAAAGCAGCTAATCCAATTAGCTCTAAGAAGTCACAAAATTGGTATACTAAAAACTTATCGAAAGAACTTAGAGAGTTGGCTATGAATTTAAATTTTTCACTTATCTCTTCCCAAGTAATTAACTTTTTATTGGTTGCAGAGCCTAAATATTGTCTTACATGGTTTTCTAACTGTTCAGTAAGTAAGGGACTCTGCGTCTTAGATTCTACTAAAATAGCTGTGTTGTTATTAAATATACAGGCATCTGGAATACTATAATCTACCACATAAGATGAATCAGATTTTATTGGAGTAGAAGAAGATACAATTGATAACATAATTCTATTTTTTGCAATTCTATATTTTGAAGTATTTGTTACTTGAAAATCAAATTCAAATGATTCTGCAGCATCTTTTACTCCTATTAACTTAAAAAATGATTGCAGCGTTTTCTTGTCACAATGTTGGAATATATTTAATAAAGATTTAGTAACATCGTTTTCTAAATGGCTAATTTTTAATCGTCCTTTTTCCGTTTTAAGAAGGTTTTCTTCAAAAATTTTTATTCCTTGATGCCAAAAAATATTTGAGTATTTTGCATTCATATATTTAACCTATTATATATAATATTTGCTTATTATACAGCCCTATCTTTAGATATTCTGGCAAATGGATTTTCACTTACTTTTATTTTCTTATAATTTGATTACCCTCCCCGCTCCACCTTCAATGGTTGCCTTCTCATACAAGGACTTAATTTCAGCTTTATGTTGCGTACAATGAGTCGGACAGATCAGTTGGAAATCTTTAAACAATTCATATTGAGTAAATCCGTGTAAGCCGCCAACAATCGCATAGACTTCTCCAAATTGCGAAGCTGCATCAAGAATATGTGCCATATTGGGATGAGAGCAGCCTACGATTAAAACGATTCCTTTGTCCGTTTTTACTGCCATAGATTGTTCAATATTGTCCAATTCTCCAGTAGAAAAAACATTTTCATGAATTTGCATAAAATCACTCACGGAAATGACTTCCTTTGCGCGACGAACTCCCCTGAACGAAGCGGGTGCATATAATTTAACATCGCTGTTCACATTCAAAAAAGCAGACAATCCGCCAGTGTGATCAAAATGGGCATGGGAAATAAAAATTACATCAACAGAGTTTGGATCAATATTGAGTTTTTTCATGTTGGAAAGCAGTATGGATCCATCTGCTCCTGTATCAAAAAGGATTTTAGGGGTGTTTTCAACTTCTACCAAACAGGCAAAGCCCCAATCAGCCCGAAGACCTTTTTTATAAACTGTATTGTCGTAAATAATAGTAATTTTCACTTTTCTCCCTTTCTTGTTACGGTTCCCGAAAGGTCATAAGAATTTTGTTTCATCTTAATCCATTTCTCTTTTTCAATACCGATTAAATTGCCGCATTGGCATTTAATTTTTTCCCCATCTCGGATACTCTGATCTTCAATTATTCGATCCTTCCAGCAATGCCATAGTCTTCCTTTTCCAATTTTCTTATATTTAAAAATCTTCTTTTTACAATTTGTACATTTGATGGTTATCATTAAGACCTTTAATTTTAATAAGTTAGCAACTAAGTCACCAAGCCACAAAGAAAAAAATAATAAAAAATTTAGCAATCACTCAGGTTATTGTAAATTTCATTCACCATACAGAAAGTAAGTGATATCGGGTGCAAACCCATAATTTCGGTAGTCAATTGTTTTACAAATAATAGTTTAACTTACTATATTATAATGAATTGCCACGAGATTTATCTCGTGGGGAAGGAATAAAGTTAACAATTTTTAGGGCTTTTAAGCCCAAGAATTAATAAAAATGATATTTAAAAAAATTTCGGGCTTAAAAGCCCTAAAGAGTTCTATAATTTAATCCCCCCAACCTGAAGGTCGGGGCTATTCAACTATTTGTTTATTATTAAATAATAATTTTTATCTAACAATATAAAAATAATTCTGACAATAAAAATGAGAGAAATTTATTCCGAAATTATGGGTTGGCACCCAGTGATATCTCACCTAAAAATTAAATTATAAAATTCATTCTTAATTTTTGTGTCTTTGTGCCTTGGTGACAAAATTTAAACAGGGGTGAACTATGCCCTTTTATTTACACTGCCTTATAAATTACAAGCAAAGCAAGCAGTAGAACAAATATTGACAAGCCGATTTCTAACCATTTCGGTTTTGTTTTTAATGAAATCAGGCTTCCTATTCTTACGCCAATAATCGAGCCAACAATAACTACCATGGCGGGTAAAAATAAAATATCACCGCGATACCAGTAGATAACAACTGCTGCTGACGCCGTGAAAATGGTTACAAATAATGACGTCGCTATTGCTGTATGAATATTTAGTCGCATCATTTTTAAAAAAGGTGGAAACAAAGAACCTCCACTTCCGCCGCGCATGCCTGTTAATAAATTTAGAATAAATGCGCCGACAGCAAAAATCGTTTTTTGGGGTTTGATTTTTTGAGCCAGTCCTGGACAAATCCTATCAAAATAAATTCCCATAACTGTTATAATGGAAACAATAAAAAAAATAATTGCCAATGCTAAATTTGGTATTAATCCTGCCATGGATGCACCAGCTATCGAGCCTAAAATTCCCCCGATAGCTATATAAGGAGAAATTTTCCAATTTACATTTTTTTTGTGACTTATCGCACCTATAAAAGAAGAAAAAGGAATTACGAGTAAATTGATGCCAAAAGCGCTCAATAATGGTAATCCGACTAAATTGAGCAAAGGTATTCTTACAGAACCACCACCGATACCAAACATACCGCTCATATATCCCGATAATAAACCAATCAATAAATAACCAATGAAATTAATTTCCAAATTAATTTACTCTAATGTTTTAAGAATTCAACTGCTGGACTTAATCTATTTTTAATGTCCCTGGATAGCATCTATTTTTTATTCTCTAAATTATTGTTCACTTCAACCAATGCCTGTTCAATCTTCCCTTTTTTAAAAATAAGCTCCATGCCTCTTTCTTGCAGCCTTGTTATTCCTTTTTTACCAATATGCGCAGATACAATAATCGAACAATCATCAATCAACTCATACACATCCAGGGTTTTTAAATGCTGCATTGTTTTAGCAAAGGGATTACTTCTTTTCTCAATAAGCCTGAATTGCTTACCATTTTCAATTTCGTAAATAAACATATATTTTGCCATTCCCACCATATTCGGAAAGATGCTAACCCCGTCATTGGTTGGGATGGCAATTTTAATAAAATTGTTTTTGTTAATATTCATTTCTGACAATCAAGTTTATAGATAAAATAAAATGATGAAAAAATTATAACTATGAATAAAACAAAAAAATGTGTAAATCCAAATGCTGTAATTATCCAGCCGCCCAGCAAAGCAAATATTCCGGGAAAAATGCTGGCAGCACCAGACAATCCAGTATGCAATGCTCTATTCTCATTAGTAGTAATTTCCAACAAAATGCCACCAATCGAAATACTATAAATGGTAAAAACAATGCCACCTGCCAAAAAGATATAAGGGAAAAGTACTGACCCTGGCAGCAGTAAAATAAGCAAAGGAACCAAGATAGTAAGAATGGAAGTAATGTACAGCATGTATTGGTATTTTGCTTTTTTTGAATAATAATAAATAATAATGCTGGTTAAAAATCCACCAACTACTTTTAGAAGCAAAAAGTTACCAACATCCTGACTTTCTGCGCCGAAATTGCTTTTGGCATAAAGAATTAAAAAAGGCATCAAACTCATACCAATTCCTTGGGTATTTGTCAAAAGCATATAGTTTCTCAATTTTTTATTGGTACGGATTTCCTGGATAATAATTTGTATGAATTTCACCAGCCCGTCAATTTTGATATTGGACGCAGGAATTTCTTTGATTTTCCAAAACCCCAACGATGCTAAACCGAGAAGTGCAGCAGCGATGAAAAATAGTGTAGCATAATTTGTAGGATAACCGTATGCTTTCAAAACTTCCCGAGCAAGAAGGGCTGATATGAAAACAATGATACTGGAAATGACCTGTCTGATAGAAAAAAATGCCTTTCTTTTCTTCGGTAATATGGATTTCCCAAAAATATCAAAATAACTGATGTTTGCAAAGGCACCACTTAATGAAAACAGGGAAATCAAAATAAAAATCAACCAAATGATAAGCATATTGTTGATATGAAATGAAAAATAAAATAACAGAGCCATCACAGCGAGCGCAAAGATGCGAGCGTTAATTCCTCCTAATAAGTAACTTTTTTTTGAAGATTGATTATTCAAGAATGGAGCAAAAAATAATTGCGCAAAATTCCCTCCGCCCAACATAATTGCTGTTAGTATTCCAACCTGAAGCGAATTTCCTCCCGCATCAACCATCATAGCTGGAATAATGGTGTTCACATCCATAAAATTTATCGCCAACGCAAGAAACACAGCGTGCCATAAAAATGAATAATAATTGTGTTGTGATGTCTGGTTGTTTAGTTTCATTATCAGTTTTTTATCAATTTAATTTTTATAACTTACTTTATGGATTAGATGTGTATTAAAAGTAAAAACGCATCCAGATCTCGATTTTCTTTCTAAATTGTTTACTACCATATTCTGTGTCCTCTTTACCAAAGAATAAAAATTGCCACAAAAGAACTTCAAAATTTGTGTATGGTTTATAACTTAATTGCGGAGAAACAAGAAAACTTTTATCAGCAAGATTATAAATTGTGAACACAGAAATTGAGAAATAAAGCCAGGAAAAAGGCTCGGGTTGACTTAATTTTAAATAGAGATAATCCTGCATTAACGTTTTTGAACGAAAGGTTGTGGTCATGTTTAATTTTGCAGAATTGATTTCAGCAGGATTATTGCTCTCCAAACTATTATCCAAATAGTTTACGTATGAAGTGAACTCATTTTTTGACAGCCCGCTGTTGTTGTGATAATATTCTGCAATGAGCGTTGTATTGAATTGATTGAGATAACGCAATCCCAATAAATAAGAACCACCGTTTTTTTTATGTTGTGAAATTAACTCATCATTAACGAGATATTTTAACTCATCCTGCGCATAACTAAATTCAGCATGAATTTCCAGGTTTTCTCTCAGATTGGTAGAAAAGTTTAGACCCAACCGTCGTGGTTCATCTTTTTTGAAAGCAGCCATCAAATCGATGTCAATATTTTTCAGCAGGAAGTAGAATTTTAGCGCGCCGGCAATTTTATCTGCGGAAGCAAACCTATCATTTATTTTAGCTTCAGGCGGCAATAAGACAGCCCCAACAGAAAAATTTTGTAAAAAATTGGACGTGAAACTCCTGTTATAATTGATATAAACCGATGTTTTGCCCGCTAATGCCAGGTCAGGATTTTCAGGATCTTTTTCAGCATTAACATAACCAACTGGATTAAAGGCATATCCTTTGCCCCAGTTAAAGAGGCGTTTTCCGATACTCAAACTCAAACGCGGCGAAAAATTCAGGCTGCCGTACAATTCAAAAAATGACGGCGAAAGCGCTTGCTCTTTAGCGTACTGGTAAAAAGTCTTCATAAAGAAACCGACTTGCTTGTGGCGGTACGTTCCGTTCAGATAAAAATCAAGTCTGTATTGAGAAAGATAATTTTCTTTTTCAGCAACATCATAAAACTGTAATCCGAAAAATGGTGACGATTTTTGAGTTTGCAGCAAACCCCATTTAGCATCCAGATTACCATTAAATTCTATTTTGGCTTCTTCTTCAGGAATATCAAAATCATAGTCTTGCGAAAAAATGCTTGTACTGGCAAAAGCAAAAAACATCACCAAAAAAAATGTTTTTTTAAGCCTCATCTCAATTCACCCAATCTTGATAAATAATCAAGCGTGAACACTTCATCAGGAAACTTTTTGAGTTTCATTTTAGAATAGATCATCACCGAGCGATAACCTTTATACAGCGGGCTGCTCGTTTCAATAACCGCAGGTCGCTTAATTCCATCACCAAAATTTTTTACATTTTTAAATTCCAATGTTTTTATAAATGTTCCAGAAGCGGCATAACATTCGACCTTGGTTACCATGGTATTTTTTTTATCGACCCACATTTTTAATTTATCGTAGGCAACGGTTTGAGTTTTGGCTTTCAAATCTAAAATATATCCGGAATCATTTTGCTCCATTATTTCAGCATCGTATTCAACGGAATAATCGAGCCGCATAATATCAGCATTATTGAAAACACCGCCAACAACCGACTGCATGCTGGTGATGCGAATTGGTCTTCCAACATTTGGAATATAAAGCCACATGTTATCGCCTAACCGTAAAGTTGCCCGTCCTTTTTCACTCGCTGGGGATACGTAAAGCATGGCGACTTTATCTTTGCCTTTTTTTACTGTGTAAAAAATAAATTCCTTTTTACTGCCGTCAGGCTCCTCATTAATGAGCTTGCGATAGGATTCATAAGAGACAGGCATAAGATTTTCGTCCACTTTTTTGAGAATCTCATTGCCCTTGGTATTATTTGTGGCGCTCTCCTGCGCCCAACTGATAGATGAGATGAAAAAGAATATCATAAAATAAGAAAATTTATTTTTGTGCATTTTTGCTCCGTTTGTTTTTAATGAATGTTTCCACTATTTTCTTGGCAACTCCAGCATGTTCGTGATATTCTATTTTGTTCGTTTTTAATTGTCTTACCATTTTATCACCAAACTTGCCTGCAATAATGGTTTTAACGGATTCTTTTTTGAGAAGATCCACAACCACTGAACTGGCTCCACCTCTTCGGCTCTGGGCTGAATTTTTGATGGATTTTATAAAAACACCTTTTTCATCAAATAAAAGAAAATACGGAGCTCTTCCTGCTACCTTGCTTATTTCAGAATTTACACTATCGCTTACCGCTGCAATTGCTATTTTTTTTGGTGATTTTGAATTGTCTGTAATAGACAAACTTTGCTGGACTTGAAAAAAGAAGGTACTTAAAATAAGAATCAGGGCAAATGTTCTAAAAATTTTTCTCATTTTTTATTCTCCTTAATTATTTTTAATGATTGGGTTCTCTGTTCAGCTTACGATAAATGACAAATAAAATAATTTGGGTCCCCTTGGGGACGACATGTAACTTTTGTTTTCATAATTTGTTACACCCTTAAACTGACGGCTATGTTCTGTATCCCAAAGGCGATAGTTTAAGAGCAAATTTGGTTTAAATAATTGACAATTTTCAATTCTTAATTATCAATTGACAATTATTTTTTTATTATTACACATGCCTTAACGCATCAACTGGCTGCATTTTTGAAGCCTTCAGCGCAGGCTGCAGGCTGGAAATAACAGCGATTATTATTACGATCAAAGAAACCGAAATTAAATCTGACGGAGAAATTGACGTCTCCAAAAGTATGTTTTTCATTCTCCCAAACGAGAAATGGAATTCTGCAAGATTAATCAAAAACAAAGTAAGCACACCAATGATATTGCCAACAATGGTGCTGATTACTCCCAGCGAGAAACCTTCAGCTATAAAAAGCCAGAGTATTTTCGACGGTAATGTACCAATTGCTGATATAGCGCCAATCTCGCTGACACGTTCATACACCGACATCATCATGACATTCAAAATACTGATGAGTACAATAGCGATGAGAACTATTTTAACAGTAATGATCAATAAGTCAACGATGGCAGCAATGGTTGAAAACGGGGACAGGTCAGCCCAGGTATGTAACTCAAAAGCGGGTTTATCCTGTTTGTTTGTAAATTGGGATAATTCCTCAGATAATAACTTATTCGTTCGGTCCAGTTGGTCAGGATTTATTAGGCGAATTGAGACCTCGTTAATTTCATTGCCGTTAATCCGTAACAAAATTTTAGCATCATCGATATGCACGAAACCGTCCCGACCTGATGGTCCCATGATACCTTCGATGATATTCGAAACCTTCAGGCTCAAGCCATTTACAGAACCATCCTTATTGTTGGCAACCAGAACGACCTCATCATCTGGTTTGAGCTTCAATCCTTTGGCTATGTTTTCAGGAATGATTATTTTACCCTGTTCAATAAATTTGCTCGGGTCTTGGACGTCTCCTAAAATTCTATCCACTAATAGGGGACAGGCAGCATTCTCCATCTGCGGCTGAACCGCGGTCAAGCGAATATTGGTGGTTTCCTGAAAGTTGCTCAACATCGCGCCAAATTTGATACGATAAGAATATGCTTCAATAACGTCGTCATGTTTTTCTAATAATTTATCAAGTTGTTTAATACCTTTTTCATTGATGTTCAAGTGCAGGGGCAAGTTATCGATAGAACTGACATATCCTTTTTTATGAATTTGCAAATGTCCCAGCATTGAATCTGTGATGGAGCCAATCATCATGCTTTTGAATGAAACAGAAACTCCAGAAAAGACGATCACCAAAACAATCCCGATAATGATAAGCAGAGAAGTCATCAGTGTGCGTCTTTTATATCGAAGCAAATTTCGAATCGCTATCTTGAAAATATTTTTCATTTTAGTATTTTCTCCTTAAATAATTCGCATTATTTTTACCGTGATCCTATGCAGCAATAATTTCTTTGTCCTCAATTTTTCCGTCTTCAAGCGTATAAATAATTTCAGCCTCTTTGACAATTTTAGGATCGTGAGTTGAAAATATGAAAGTTGTTTTAAAATCTCGCTGCATTTGCCGCATCAGCTCAATAATTTTAAATGCCGAAGCATGATCCAGGTTAGCAGTGGGCTCGTCTGCCAGTACTAATTTGGGATCAGTAACCAGCGCTCGCGCTACAGCGACCCGTTGTTTTTGTCCGCCTGAAAGTTGCGAAGGAAATTTGTCTTTCTGATCAGCGATACCAACCGCATCCAGGTAGTGCATAATTCTTTCCTTGCGTTTATTGGCGGCAATATTTTGCACCATAATCAGCGGATATTCCACGTTTTCATAAGCAGTCAACACTGGCAGCAAATTGAAATTTTGAAATATAAATCCAAGATGCTCACCACGAAACTGGGCAGCCGCTTTATTGGAAAAATTATTCACCAATGTGCTATTCACAAAAACATCACCAGATGAAGGTTTGTCAAGACAACCGATAAGATTAAGCAGTGTTGTTTTGCCGCTTCCCGAAGGACCAACAAAAGATACGAAGGATTGTTCAGCAATTTCTATTTCAATATCTTTTAATGCCTGAACAGATAATTCTCCCATTTGATAGTTTTTTGAAACCTGTTTTAATTGGACTAAAGACATATATTTTTTCTCCTATGTCTAAAAAAGGACTTGAGAAGTTTAGCTCCTTTTATATGTTATCAAAGCTTTAATTAATAAGTAAAATATTAGTAATTTTTCAGGTAATATCGTTTAAACATTTGAATACAACCAAAGGAAGTGCCAGCAGTATAGGAGTTTTCTCCACGAAATTTTTCATTATTTATGGAGATTCCTGCACTCTTCGAGCACATCACATGCGCAAGAATTAAATCCCTGAATAGTAACTAAAAATTTTTATAACTCATTCCACAATTGAGATAATTTTTCATTTGCATTTTCCATTTCGTTTGCAGCGTATAAAATATTTTTGTAGATGGCATCGTTTTTCATTTGCTCGACTTTTTGCGTCCATTTTCTAAATTTATCGCTATTTTGTTTGTTGTTCTCAACCCATGACGATATTATAACCTTAAGTCTTCCTCTCTCATCAGTTGGAAATCTTCGGATAACATCATCAACTTTTGACCTGATCACCTGTTCAGGAACTGCTCCGAGCTGTTCATCGACTCTTTCACCGTTGGCAAAGAACATCTGCATTGGTATACTTTGTATCTGATATTTTCTTGCTGTTTTGTGATTCTCATCTACGTTCATTTTACAGAATTTAAAATTTTCATATTCATCTGCAAGTTTGTCATATATAGGGGATACCATCAGACATGGTCCGCACCAGGGCGCCCAAAAATCCACTTCCGCGGGTACCTCTGAATTAAGGACTTCTTGCTCAAAGGTTTGGTCAGTGATTTCTATTACCTTGCTCATAATATCTCCTTTGTCAATTGTTACTAGCTTAGATGTTCAATAGTAGTTGATTTTATTACCTATGGTCTAAGCACCCTGTCTCCAATTTTCTTTTTCTAAAGCTAAAAATTTTTGCAGTTTTTCTTTTGTCATTATAACAGTTTCAATCTCAACATCTTCATCAAACTCTTCAACTGCTTCTTTTACACTATTTATAAGATAATCCTCGATTGGAATGTTGGGGAATGGAAACACCATTGTAATCTTGATTATTCCATTTACAATTTCAATGTTCTTTACCATTCCCAGTTCAAGCAGACTGCAATTTATTGTTGGATGCATTACTTCTGCCACTCCTTTGCGGACATTTTGTTCAGTAATATTATTAGCCATGGTTTATCCTCTATAATTTTTATTTTACGGAATAATTTTTCTCACCAGCGCTAACTGCCACCTTGAGCCAATTTTCGGGATCTACGAAAGGACAGGCATAGGCATCACTATATGCGCACCAGGGATTGTACGCATTATTTAAATCTAAAATCCATTTTCCATCAGCAGTATGGTGCGCCTCATAATCAAGATCGAGATATCGTCCCGCGCCGTAGGTTTCTTTAGCGCTGGTTTCGTCCTTAAAAGGAACAAATAAGCGCTCTTCATGCGCATCGTTTTTATAAGCCTGAAGCGTGCACTCTTTATCACCTATCTTGAATCGAAATTCGCCCCAGCGAAGAAAGTCTCTTTGGTTGCCTTGCGTGTCTTCAATTTTTAATATTTTTTTCTCCTCATGTTCGTGGAGCTCAAGTTCGAAACAATAATCTGGATCAGGCGGATAATAGTCGAGCCCTGTGAACTGCTGGCGATCTTCAAAGGAAATCGGCGATTGATAATGACTCGCTAGGAACATATCCTTTTGTTTGCGTTCTTGCTCTATTTTTGCTTTCCATTCTGAAATTTCCATATTTTTTACCTCATTTATTCATCTAATCTTTCTAAATTTTGTTAGTTGTTTATTATCTATCTGTAGGGATGGCATTTTTTCATTTTTTTCTAAAATTAAAGATATGACCTTTTTGCAGCATATCATCATGATCTATTTTTCTAAAAAGCATTTTTTCAAAATGGAATGTTTTTTCAATTTCTTTTTTTACATTTTTTAAATTCATGTGCATATCTCTTTTAAAATGTTTTGGAAGAACTGAAACAATAGCATTTTTTCTTGCTACTCTATACACCTCATCGAACAGCTTTTTCCTGTTTTTCACAAGATGTATTACATCATAAAGTAAAATCACATCAACAGACTCATCAGATAGGGGAATTTTCACTTCTTCAGTGGTGTCAATTTTTTTTATATTTTTCAATCCTTGTGACTTAGACCTTTGCATTAATTCATTCAAGGATTTCTTATCCTTGTCCAGCGCATAGACATAACCATTATGACCAACAATCCTTGCGACAGGGATTGTATAATTGCCTATTCTGCAACCAAAATCTAACACTGTTTGATCTTTTTTTATTCCCACCTCTATTAAAAGTTTTTCACTATATCTCATTAGCCAGAGTTCATTATCGTTCATTTTATATAATAATCCTCGACCATTTTCAATGTTCTTCTATGTTGTTGTTTTTTTCATTTCTAAGTTTGGGCATCCAGCCCAGGCAATTTATATCGCTCAAGTAGAACCACTACTTGCACAGCTTACATTGCTGCGAGAATCATCACCAGTAGAAGCAAAAGAAGAAAACATTTTCTTCGGTTTTACAGCGTTGCAGACGGGACAGTTCAATTCAGAACCATCTGCACCTATGGGCTGAAATTCCTCAAAAACATGGTCACACTTAGAACATTTGTATTCATAAATTGGCATGTTACACTAATTCTTTTTTCATTTTCAAATAATTTGTTATTGATTTGCTCAAAGTATCTGCCGCCAGCTTGGCACAGTGTTGATCTGCTTCAGGGAGACCGCCCAATTCACTCAACACATTTTTGGCGCTCATTTTGCCAGCTTCATTAAGCTGCTTATTTTTGACCAGTTCAGTAACCATGGCTCCGCAAACAATGGAAGGACCACAACCATCCGTGATAAACCTGGCATCAGTTATCACATCCTCCTCAATTTTTAGGAATATTTCCATCGTGTCACCACAAGAGCCTTTTTCTTTTCCATGCGCGTCAGTATTTTCAATTCTTCCCATATTAATTGGATTCAAAAATAATTCTACAACTTTTTCTGAATAATCCCGTCGCATTTCTTCCATAACGGCTTTTTCTAACTCATCAGCAAATAGATTGAAATTAGAGGACATCTTGTAAAGACTCCTTAATTTATTTTCGTGAAATAAATTTAACCTCTCGACATTATTGCTGCTTAATTTTTTGCTAGAAAGTTCAAAACCAAACGATTGCCAGGTTCTGTTGGTATGAGTTCGAATTTTTGGTTGTGATTTTAAATTTGGAATTTATTTGTAATTTGGTCATTTTGTAATTTGGGATTTGCGGCTATGCTACACCAGTTTCTCCCACATATTTTGAATCTCTTTGGCAACAGCGCCATCAGAAAACTCAACCACTGATTTGCTCTGAACCATCGCTTCTGTCACCACATTATCATAAGGAATTTTACCGACAAACTGAATATTCTTATTGCGGCAAAAAGTTTCGATTCTATCCGTCATTTCAGAATTCAAATCGTATTTATTTACACACACAAAAGTTGGGATTCCAAAATGATCTGCTGATAAAGCTCCGACTCTTTCCAAATCGTGCAGTCCCGAAAGCGTTGGCTCGGTAACTATTAATACAGCATCAGCGCCTGTAATCGAAGAAATAACAGGACAGCCAACGCCTGGTGCGCCGTCAATTAACACATAATCCATCTCTTTTTCTTCAGCTAACAACTTTGCTTGTTGACGAACCAGGGAAACTAATTTCCCTGAATTTTCCTCAGCCACTCCCAATTTAGCATGCACCATCGGACCAAAACGAGTTTCGGAAATGAACCACTCGCCATTCAAATGATTTTTAAAATCAATGGCATCAACAGGACAAAACGCCACACACACAGAACATCCTTCACAGGAAATTTCATCAACAATATAATTTTCACTAATCGCATCGAATTGACAGACTTCACGACATTTTCCGCATTCAGTGCAAACATCATTATTTATATAGGCTATTTTACCGCCATAAAAATCCTCCCGATGTTTTATTTCGGGTTGCAGAATTAAATGGAGATCAGCCGCGTCCACATCACAGTCCGCCATAATTTTATTTTTAGCCAGTGCTGCAAAAGAAGCGGTGATACTTGTTTTGCCTGTGCCACCTTTACCACTGATAATTACCAATTCCTTCATGCTGCTGCCCTCCTTTCGATTTTCTTGTATAAGACCTGAAATTTTTGAATATATTCCGGGTAAACATCAATAATAATTTTCCCTATTGAATAGGCTTCAGCGATTTTTCGATCATTGGGAATCTCCAATAAGATAGGAATGTTTTCTTTGTGACAGTATTCCCAAACTTTTTTATCCCCAACATCAGCTCGGTTTATAATTACACCAAAAGGAATTTTTAATATCCGAACCATCTCAACCGCCAGGATAAGATCGTTCAATCCGAAAGGCGTTGGCTCGGTTACCAGCAGGACAAAATTGCTGCCTTTCACAGCTTCAATCACGGGGCAGGAAGTGCCCGGCGGCGCATCAATGATGGTTATTTTTTCATTCTTACTTTTTTTCTTTACTTCGCGAATGAGCGGCGGTGCAAGCACTTCGCCGATACTCAACCTGCCATGAGCAAAATCAATTGTTCCCGTTTTTCCAGTTTCCATTTCGCCTATTGGTCTGTCTTTTTGAGCGATACATTGCTCGGGACAAATGAGCCAGCATCCCGCACAGGAGTGGCACAATTCTGGAAAAACAAGCACATTGTTTTTAATTACAACGATGGCGTTAAATTGACATATTTCACTACATTTACCACAAAACGTACATTGGCTTAAATCCACTTCGGGAATAGGCATGTTTACTTTTTCAACTTGGGAAATCTCTGGCTTCATAAAAATATGCGCATTGGGTTCTTCAACGTCACAGTCTAATAACTGTACATTATCCCCCAGAGACTTTGCCAGATTAACGGCAATTGTTGTTTTGCCAGTTCCGCCTTTTCCGCTGGCGATGCTGATTATCATGTTTTTTTATCTCCTCTATTCCTATTTCAATTTTAAAATATGAATCATTTTTTTATACTTGATTATGAAGGTAAAAATTTATATATTTAAATGCATGTTTACAAAATTTTGCTCACTATTAAAAAGGCACAAAAAATTTGGGGTACATTTATGTCTGAAATCTTTGTTAAAATGAATTTAGAAGAATTAGAAAATGGTGATTTTTTAGCTACCAGCGATGATGTGCCAGGTTTAGTTGCCCAGGGTCGTACTATTAATGAAACTCTTGAAATAGCTCAAGATGTTACTCGAAAAATAATAGAATCACACATTGAGCATGGCGATGAACTTCCTTTACCCTTGCGTCAAAAACGTTCCAAACATTTTGAACTCAATATTCCTGTTGGTATTTCATAATGGGACGTTTAACCTGTTTTACATACATTAAAATTGTTCGCAAAATAAAAAAAGTGGGATTCAAGTTTGACCGACAGGCAAAAGGCAGTCATGAAATCTGGTGGAATCCAGAAATATAAAAGCGAACAACAATACCGAATCATGCCGGTTCTTTACCTGAAGGAACAGTTCGTGCTATTATTAGACAAGCTGATATTAGCATTGATGAATTCCTCCACTCTGATTTATAATTACTTACCTTTTTGAATTAATTGGGTCCATTGTGATAATTATCCACACCAATTATTTGCCAATCAAAAAATCATTATTCCCTTAATAATATGTAGAACAAATAACATTTTTTTCACACACTAAAAACAGAGTGAGAAAAATCGTCAGTGGCAGTTGCAATTTTAAAAATTTCAAATATTGATATTTTGGCTGCTACTGCTCCTGCCACTGCTACTTATCGTAAGTGATTTCATATTTTGACATTTACAAATTATTGCTCAAAAAACAAAGAGAGCCCTGGCAATACAAAACGATGCCAAAAAAGACTCACTTCTTAAACGGCATTGCCATTTTTATAATCTGTTTTTTTGTCAAAGGTGTTCCATAACAAACAAATTGTACACGAACTGGCTTATCATTTTTTATTTGCACCCAGTTCTCACCTTCTTTATCCAAAAATTGCCAATCAAGTTGGTCAGCAACAATGGGAACAACACATTCATGGGGAATAAATTTGCCATCTTCATATTTCATTCCTGGGACATGCTTGCCTTTTTTCAACTGCTTGACCAAATCTGTTCCATGACAATTTGTACATGCTCTTGCTTGTTTCTGTACGGAATGAGTGAAATAAGGCGCATAAGCAATAAATTTTTCTCCTTTGTGAACCAGAGTTTGTACATTTGCCGTCGTTACTTTGCCATTGTAGTTGATAAGAAATACATTGGCTGGCAGCGCCACAAAATTACCTTTGCGCGATCCCGTTTCCAAAAAACGATCAAAATGACAATTCATACAGGTTGTTGTGTATTGTACGTGACAGGCATTACAGTCCAATTTACCTTTATGTACAGTATGCGCTCGAAGCGTGGAATCAGGCTCATGACAATCAATACAGGCAGCCTTTACTGCATTAGTATCCCGCATGGAGTGATAAAAATTACCATCTCCATGAACATCTTCCGCTTTGTGGCAATCTGAACAAACCATATCATTTGCAATATGGACATCGAGCATGTCATTTTTTTTGCCGAATCTAAAAGTAGCAGCCTCTCGACTGTGGCAGGGAAGACAGGTCTCATTGTGTCTTGCCTTATCAACAGTATAGGAACAAGTTTCTCCTTTTTTTTCAGCATGACACTTATCGCAGCTTTCCACATGGCAGCTTTTACAATCCAGTTCAGAGTAAGGAATTCCGGTAACATCTTTAAATCCGCCGTTCTCCTCGTACCAATAACGCATTCCTTCTGTCGTATGATGCAGACTTTTTGTGAAGAATGAATCTTGGCTGATTAATAATGCACTACTCATAAGAATAAAGCAAACTGCTAACAATATTGTAAAATTTTTTTTGCCAAATAATCGTTTTGATTTAAACATAAAATATCTCCATTTTAGAAGTTAATATTTTAAATATTTAGCACCTTTAATCAGTAATTACAATTGCAAACAGATAAATAATTCTTTAATGACAAACTATAAAACAATTAATGATCATGGTCATGACTGTAACCAGTGCCATCTCCATGACCTTTTCCCGTACCCTCGATACACAGACTTTCTCCACCTGCAAGTTCGCCTTTGCACAAAAGGTCCAATGCAGAATCAACTTCTCCAGTAACCCCTACCACCAACAAAATATTTTTTTCTGCAAAAAGCGCTTGAGCACGATGTCCAGCACCGCCAGCGATAACAGCTTCAACACCCATTTCGCCAAAATATTGCGGTAAATATCCCGGACTGTGCCCTGGATTGGGAATAATCTCTTTTTTTTCGACTTTATTTTCATCAATTTCAACCAGCGTAAATTCAGCACATCTGCCAAAATGAGCTGATACATGCCCATTGTCTGTTGATACAATAACTTTCATTTGAGTCTCCTGTTAATTCTTATGTTCTACTTTATTTATAATTTTATTAACAATTTCTTGCATTGCCTTACCAGCAGGCTCTTTAGCAAAATCATAAATAAAAGCCTTTCCGTCATCGCTTGTTTCAACAATTTTCGGATCAATGGGGATGGCTCCTAAAAAAGGAACATTCAATGATTGGGCTGCTTTTTCTCCACCACCAATTTTAAACAGATCGATACTTTTACCACAATAGGGACATTTAAAACCACTCATATTTTCAATGATACCAAGAACTGGTATTTTGAGTTGTTGTGAAAAGCGTACTGTCTTTCTTGAATCTATGATAGCCACATCCTGTGGCGTCGTAACAATGATGGCGCCATCGGCTTCGGGGATGAGTTGACAGACACTAAGCGGTTCATCGCCCGTTCCTGGAGGAGAATCAATGACCAAATAATCAAGATCGCCCCATTCTATTTCGCCTAAAAATTGTTTAATTGCTCCCATTTTCAGAGGACCTCTCCAGATTACTGGTGCATCTGCGTCCTGCAACAAAGAAGCCATGGTGATTACTTTTATTCCTTTAACTTCAATCGGCATCAATCCATTTCCTTTCTCACTCGGTCGTAGGAATTGACCCTCAATCCCTAACATTTTACCCAGCGATGGACCATGAATATCCGTATCCATCACTCCCACTTTTGAACCATTGAGCGATAAACCAAATGCCAGGTTTGTGGCTACCGTGCTTTTACCAACACCGCCTTTCCCGCTCATGACAATCAATTTATGTTTGATACGCTTCATATTTTCTTTTATGGCAATATCTTGTAATTCTTGCTGCCGTTGTCGATCATTCGGCATTTGTTGATTGTTCATGTAGAACCTCCGTAATTAATTTATAATAATGATGTCTTCACAATTTTCATGAATTAATTTTACCTCAAAATTTTTATTTTCAAACCATTTTGTAATTTTCTTTAAAGACCAACCCACCATTACATGTTCTTTTCCTTCTTTTTGTAAAATCCTGGACAAAATTTGCTGCCCTTTTTCGTTTAAATCTGAAATAATTATCCTGCCGTTAGATTTGCACACGCGCTGCATTTCATTTAATACTAATTCAGGGTGAATGGCGTGATGAAAAAATGCAGCTGATAATATTGCATCAAATGAATCCGATTCAAATTTTAATTGCCGCGCATCCTGTTTTTTAAAATCAATCAGGTCATCACGGGCGAAATGGATCGCATTTAATCTTGCCAGATAAATTTCTTCCGAAGAATTATCAACCGCGGTGCATCTTTTCCCAGATTTTGTTATCGTCAATGACAAATGTCCTTTGCCAGCGCCAACATCCATAATCGATGCACCTTCTGGCAGACCGTTCAATTGCTGCACCATCTTTTCTCTCAATTTTGGAATATCATATCCAAAAGAACGATACAACTCAATTCGTGCAGCATATTTTTTGTGATTTTCTTTCACCAAAAAATCAGCGATGGCAGTGCGCAATCCTTGTATTCCCAATAAAGAACAATGCTGTTTATTTTCAGGGATGCCTTCCAATTTTTTGATCACATCATCATCCGTTAGTTTAATGGCTTGTTTCAAAGATTTGCCAATGGCTAATTCCGACGTTACGCTGGTTGTGGAGATGGCACCCCAACAGCCGAAAACCTTATATTTAAAATCAGTTATTCTTTCATCTTTAATTTTAATCCAAATTTTAATAAAATCACCACAGCGGGGATCCCCAACCTTGGCATAACCATCAGCGTTTTCTATTTCACCGACATTCCTGGGATTGTTAAAATGGTCTAAAATTTTTTCATTTAATTCGCTTGTAACTGTTTCCATAATTTATTTGTTTTTCAAATAGTTTTCCACAACTTCTTTCACGGTTCCCGAAACGCCAGTTACAACCTTAATTCCCGCTGCCTCCAGCGCTTGCTGGGCGTTTAGACCTACGTTTCCAGTTATTAAAACTTCAGCGTCATATTTAGAAATTTCTCTCGCTGCCGAGGGTCCTGCTCCTCCAGAAGCTGCTGCGCTGGGATTAAAAACAGCATTAAATTTATTTGTCTCTGAATCTACAATAACAAAATATTCACATCGTCCAAAACGCGCATCCATTTGAGCGCTTAATGAACCGCCTGTTGCTGTGACTGCTATTTTCATCTTTTCTCCAAAATTTGATGACAAGTATAAAATGTTTAATAAATGATTATTAGTGCTTACTCTGTTAAAGCAAAGCGCATAGCATTGTGTAAAATTTCGCTCTGCTCTATGCGCTTTGCTTTCTGCTTTTTACGGTTGCTCAAGAAAAAATTATTTTCTCCCACCATCATCTATCATATTAACAATATCCATCGGTCTCAAATTATTATTCATTGCAATGTTTTTAAGTAATTCATTCCTGGATGCTTTAACACCGTTAGCCGACAATTTTTTTATTACCACATCAACTTCTTTATTTAAAGACCTGCAAACCTCCTGTAAGCTTTTTCGCCCCCAACCCTGGCTCTGACCTCCTTGTCCCTGACCTTGTCCTCTTCCCTGGTTATTATATGCGGACGGTTTTAAATATTTATAAATATCAGCAGGACTGATTCTATTACGTCTGGCAATGTCCTTAATCATCTCATTAGCGTCTTCAAACTCCCATCCTTTTAGATTTAGTTTACGTTCAAAGGATTCAAAAGTGATGTCAAAATTTTTACAAAATTTTTTCACTGTCATATCTTCAGCGTGTGGAATAGGCGGCTGAGATTGTGCCTGTTGCGCCCAGTAGTTTTTGATATCATCATTCCATTTAATAATTGATTTAAATGGTTGAATATTGAAAAGCGTTGCCACAATTATAAATATTGAAATTATTAATGAAATAAGAAATTCAAATTTCAAATTAAAAGCCATTTCAGCCTTCTTTTTTATATACCTTGTTAAAACCTTCCAGTTGAAATATAAGTGAAAAATAAAAATTATAAAAAAGATTAATGATGAATTAATATGCAATGCTGCCCACATTTCTTTATCCAATCCTAAAATAGTCCAGTTGGTCCAGTGGGCGATTTTCCCCTGTGGCGTAAAATAAAGTATAATTCCAGATATTAATGACAAAAGAAAAGAAAAAGCCATTAACAGAGACGTGAAGCCTCTGAATCTAAATTTTAAATTGTGCATAGTTTGAACTTCTTTATTTTGAATTATTTATCAACCGTAAAGGTATTAATGTTCCATCTAAAAAGGGGCTAAAACCCCAGATTTAGCGGTAAAATTCTATTCCACGACATAAATGTCGGGACAATTCAAAGTATCTAACTTTTGTATTTTTAATTGAATAGCCACGTCATTTATGGCGTGGCTAAGGATATCAAAATCATAAATAAAAAGGCTTTTTAGAATAGAACCAATTACTAAAAACAAATTTCCAGCCGTGTTCCAAAAACAACTGCGTTTTTTAGAGTTGGATTAAATCCTGGATTGATAATATATTGAACATCAGGTTGAATTGAACACCACTCATTAATTTCAGCACGATACGACAGTTCAAAATTAATTTCCCAACTATCGGGTGTTTCTCCATTTTTTAACATTTTGCTTTTAAAATTATCGCTATTATGAGCGGCTGCAATTGCCAATCCTATTTGATCTTGATAAAATTTTGAAAAAATTCCTGAATACACAAGTCCGCTGCCACAATATGTGTCAACCTGATTTGTTTGTCCGTCTGAAATCCCAACACGTAAAAACGCATTTAAATCTTCCCCTGCTTTATCCTGTTTTGAGAAAACATTTTTTTCCCAGAGACCATAAATTCCCCAGCTTCCCTGATATTGCTCCAAATTTTCCGACTCAATGTAATTAAAATCAGAGGTGTAATACCACCCACCAATTGCAATTTTGCTGTACATCTGTTTAGATGTATTAAACAGCGCCCCTGTATGTTGTTTGCGACGACGACCTAATTTTTGATTTTGTTTTGTAGAGCGATTTGATCTGCCTAAAAATTTTCTTTTTTTATTAAATCTCAATCCCCGTCGAAGGTATTGTTTTCGTCTGGAATGATTTTGAAACCGCTTCACAGTTTTGTTTTCGGTGGTAAAAATAATTTCCGAAGTTAGTAATGCTCCCTCCTGTTTATTAATAATACTGTTTAATCCCCAACTATTTTTTGCGTCATCAGGCACACCATCCAAAATAGCAGTTTGAAAACAGAAGTGTTCATTAATTTGAGTTTTAATACGGAACGTCATCGCTGTTGCTGGAAATGTTGACGGACCGTTTTTTCCACTCTGTGCAAATTCAGCCCCCATTCCAAAAGAACTATTAATAAACAAACCCGCGCTTTCCAATACATCGAACTCGGAATTCAAATCATACATTCCCATTAAAACAGAAAATTTATTATCCCATAAATTTTGCTGCATCCAGATTTCGAAAATTTTCCAACTATTATTGGCAGCGATATTGCTAACACCCTGAAAATCTCCTACATAATCGCTGGGATTCTTGCCATGAATTCCTAATATATCGGTATAAAAATTAGCGCCTTTCCAACGAATTAAATCATTTAGATTAACATCAAGCATTAAGTCCATAACATCAAGATATTCTGAACGATTGCTAATCCCCCCCTGCAGATTAGAAATTATTTCTCCAGTGTAAATTGTTTCAATATTAACGCCATTATTCACAAGAGTTGTTCTAATTCCATTCCAGTTCCCTGTTAACTTTTTTGGCGCTTGAACTTCTGGCGATATCTGTCCCCAGATATTTGAAGTCGTGAACAAAAATAAAAGAAAGAAAACGTTATATAAAAATTCTCGTTTCAGCACTTTTTTTCTATAATTAATTGTTTGTCAATGTAAATAAGTTTAGGATTTATTATTTGCGCTTTAGCGTACTATGGTTCTGTAATCCCCAACTTTGTAATCATTCTTCGCAACGTTCCTTTATCAATATTCAACTCCCGAGCTGTCGCCATTTTTTTCCAATTATTACGAATCAACGCCCCTTCGATTGCTCGTTTTTGTATGTCCGCAAGCGACAAACCAGCGGATGCTTTATCGCCCAACTGAACATACTTTACTTTGAAAGGTTCGGGCAGGTGCAATACCTGAAATATTTGATTACGGCATAAAATGAAAGCATATTCAATAATATTTTCCAATTCCCGAATATTGCCCGGGAAATCATAATTCATCAATATTGTCAAGACTTCATCTGAAACACTGGTAATGTTTTTGTTTTTCAGCTTGTTAAAACGATTAATAAAATGATTTATTAATAATGGGATATCTTCTTTTCTATCTTTTAATGGTGGCAGACTAATAGTAACCACATTCAACCGATAAAATAAATCTTCGCGAAACTGTCCTTGCTTGACTAATTTTTCCAGATTTTTATTAGTAGCGGCAATTATCCGAATATCAGCTTTAAACGACGCGGTAGCTCCAAGCGGTTCGTACGTTTTTTCTTGAAGCACACGTAATAGTCGTACCTGAAGCGCTGGCGAAATATCTCCTATTTCATCCAAAAAAATCGTTCCGCTTTCTGCCAATGCAAATCTGCCCGGTTTGTCTTTTTTAGCATCGGTAAAAGCACCCGCCTTGTAGCCAAACAATTCAGATTCCAGCAAAGTATCTGGAAGAGCGCCGCTATTAACTACAATAAGCGGTTTGTTTTTTCGATAGCTCAAATTATGAATCGCTCGCGCAAACAACTCTTTGCCTGTTCCGCTGTCTCCCTGAATCAGCGTCGTGCTGTCACTGGTAGCAATGTCTGGTAATATATCAAATATCTTTTGTACTGACTTGCTTTTGCTAATAATGTCTTGAAATGAATATTGTTTCTCCAGTTGTTTTCTTAATTCCATTACTTCAGAAAGATCACGAAACGTCTCAATCCCACCGATTATCTTTCCTTCAGCATCTTTTAACGGGGCGGCGCTAATACTTATTGGTATCTGTTCCCCATTAGCATTTATGATGTAAATTGACTTGTTGGTTATTGGTTCGTTGTTTTTTATGCTTTGTCTTAAAAGACAGTTGCTGTCACAAATGTTAGAATGGAACACATCGCGACAGGTACTCCCCAACGCCTCATCTTTTGGAACGCCAGTAATAACTTCAGCAGCACGATTAAAAGATGTTATCTGCCAGTCGCAATCAACTGTAAATACGCCGTCAGCAATACTGTCTAATATGATATCTGTGTGACTTTTATGATATGTGTTTTTTTTATTTTTCATGTTTGTCAATTTTTAGCTGGACAGTGTTTAGATAAATGTTCAAATATTATTCAATCCAATTTTTTACATATATGGCAGGAAATGAATTTTTTAAACACCAAATATAACAATAATTGTATTAAAAAACAATATATATTTGTCAAACCGCAAGCGATAAATATTAAATTAGCAATTAGAAAAATATGTTATCTGTCAGCACAATTACAGAACTTCCCAGTTTCATCATCATAGTACTTAAAATACTCATCATTAGAATCAAGATATAATTGAATTGTCTTCTCAATGTTTTTCAATTTAGTGACGATAACATCAATATTTTTTTTAGCAATTTGATCCATAGACTTCTTTCCCATACTGCGCCCAATAATAAGATGGCAGTCTGGTAATAAATCCATAATTTTTTTCGCCTGTCCATGGGCATGTTCACCTGTACAAACATGGGGATTCTCTCTAAACTCTTTTGAAATAATTTCCCCATTAAGTATTTCATAGACTAAATAATATTTACTTTCGCCAAAATGAGCACGACGAATAGTCTTTTTATCATCCGTACCAATTGCTATTTTCATATAAATTTTTCCTCTTTTTTTGTTTTTTAACTATTTAAAAATAATTTCAGTAATAAACATCAATCTAAACAAGAGCTTCATCGACTGAATGAGTTGGTTTTGTGATTCGTGACAATTGATTTTGCTGGTATTGGATTAGCACATCATTTACTGTCAAGTTTGCACCCTTAATTTGATAAATATCTACAAAATTATCTTTTAGCATATAAAACGTAATTTCACCGATTTGAGCAGTAAACAACATATCCAATCCATAATTCACAATGACCTTAACCACACTCAAGCCCACATGCTTTTCTTTATCAAGAAATTCATTCAAATAAAAATCTTCTATCTCAATTCTATTATTCTCAATTTTAACTATTACAAAATAGGGAGCCCTGCCAAAATGCTGATGCACTTTTGACTTTAAACCATTGATATCTTTAACGGGAATAATCGCTGTTACCATTTCTTCAGTTGACGGCTCCACATGAACAAACACTGTTTCAACATGTTCGTATTTTGTAATGATCTTTCTCTCAACTTCATCTGTCAACTCATGTGCTTTGAAAAGCGTTAATGAAGGGTTAGCGGTAAACTTAAGCTCTATCATTCGGAATGGGCCTGCCTGTCGTATTTTCACGTCATGAACTTCGTGTACCCCATAAATATTTTGAGTTAACTGTTCGACTTGCTTTTGAAGTTCGCTGTCAAGATTAGCATCCATTAATATCAATAACGATGTCCAAATATTTTCAAGACCGAGCTTCAGAATTATTAATGAAATTAAAATAATGATTGCGCCTTCGGCGTAAGGAATTTTTAGATAGGCAAATAAAATTCCCATCAGCACAACAGTTGAAGACCAGATATCTAAAAATGATTCTTTAGCATTCGCTATTAATGATTGGGAATGAATTTCATCCCCAACAGCCTTTTCTTTTTTTGCTATTACAAATGCGATTATTATTGATAGTAGTGTAACCCCTATCGGCAAATAAGGAAATTCCTGAAAAACGGGAACAATAAAAAGTTTGTTAAAACCATCAATTAATAGCTCTACTCCAGCCCAGCCAATAAAACCACCAATGACAAGCGTGCCTAATGTTTCTGCCTTATATAATCCATAAGGAAAACGATCGCTCTTGCTTCGAGAAGCCAGCCACAAACCAAATGCCGACGCAAAAATCGCAATCGTGTCTGCGCCGCTGTGAAAAGCATCAGCAACAAGGACTTTAGAATGAAAAAAATATCCAATTAGTCCTTTAAGTACCGATAATAATAATGTAACGATTGTGGCGATTAAAGCAAGGTGTTGACCTTTTTTTAATTTCTGATTTTTATTTTTCATATTATGTTTAAAAAATTGACAGGATGACAGTATGTTCTGGATTAATGGGATTTAAAAAAATGGTTTCTTTAAATCCTGCAAAATCTTGTAATCATGTCAAAAGAAAATCCAATTATTAATCTATCGTTTATCAATTAATCGCCGATGCCGGGCAAGCAGGAACGCAAATCCTGCAACCATTACAGGATGTTTCATTAATGACTGCTTTTCCATTGACCATTGAAATAACATCCACAGGACATACTTCCATACATCTACCACAGCCCGTGCAAAGTTCAGGGTCAACCCTGGGGGCCATTCTTCTATTAGAAATCTGTCCTTGCGCGTTCGGAGCAACGGTTGTTTCAAATTGCCGTGTCATTGGCGAGCCGCACGAAGGACATTTTATTTGAAAACATGGCACTCCCAACTGATGAGCTGTGATAGCACCACATGAAGGGCAAATACAATTCTCTGATCTATTAGTTGCAAATCTACTTCCTCTACCTGGACGACCTGCGCCTCTACCGATTCCACGACCTTTGCCGCCGCCCTTTCCAAAACCAAATGGCATAACTATCTCCAATTTATTAGGTTACAAAATTAAATTTTTCAATTAACAAATTAAACTATTGCTTAATATTGTTTTTTAACTCACGTTGATTCATCAATCCTCGAATTAAAAAGAAACTACTTACAACAAATAAGCCCAGTAACAACAGGTGGTTTGCATTTATAGTTATTGGACCAAAAGCAGCCAATACTTGTGGCGCTTCATAGTAGCGAAATTGATCTACGATAAAACGATCGATTGAATAATATAAAAATACCATCCAAAAAGTGAAACCCAAAAAACTGTGGCGACGATCGAGCCAGAGTACAAGAGCAAATCCAATGAAACCCAATGCTGAAGCAAAAAGCTGGGCTGGCCAAAGGTGAACTCCTGGGAAATAGGAGCCAGCTACTCCTTCTGGAGGGAAAACTACCCCAAGAAAACTATCGGTAGGACGTCCAAAACAGCAGCCGTTCAAATAACAACCACCAACACGAACAATGCCAGCACCAAGCAGAAAAGTTGGCGCGATAATATCGCCCAGGGTTAAAAAGTTTAATTTTTTAATTCGCGCATAACTTAAAGCTGATACAATTGCCAGCACAATTCCGCCAACCATTGATAAGCCACCAATGCCAATTGTGCCGTTTTGAAATGGATTGATCACATTAAACCAATGACCCTTGAATTCGTTTAAATGGTAAACAACATACCAGAGTCGGCTGCCTATTATGGATGCAATCATTATCACTACCGCAAAATCCATAATAATTTCTGGAGCAATTTTAAAACGCTGCGCTCGTTTTGTAGCGATCAAAATACCAACTATCATACTGACAGCTAAAGCGACTCCGTAGCTTCGTAATTCAAAATTACCAATCTTAAATAATACTGGATACATTTTCTTTCTTTTCCTTATTTACATTAAACGCGTTTGATGTTTTTGGCAATTATTTCTTAAAATATTCTTCCATTCTGTCAAACGCCGTGTTGATCATTTCTTCAGGCACACAAAATGACAATCTCAAATGTCCTTCCCCTGTCGGTCCAAAATCCACACCAGGTGTAGTGGAGACTTTTGCTTCCTGTAACAGCTTAACGCAAAATTGCTGTGAATTTTTTCCTTCCTTCAACAAGATTTTTGGAAACATCAAATAAGAGCCTTCCGGTTTTTGATAGTCAAAAACAGAATCAAGAAGATCAAGCCGATTACACATTAAGTCTCGAGCTGAAAGATATTTTTGTCTGAATTCTCCAATACAATCCTGGGAATTTTTTAAGGCAGCCAGCGCAGCGTATTGCGAAACCACTGGCACACAAATGGCAAACGGAATATGGGCTTTGCTTATTTGCGGAATTAATTCTTCATCAGCGATTAAGTAGCCAATTCTCCAGCCAGTCATGGCATACGATTTGGTAAATGTAAAACAACTGATAACGTTTTTTCGCATCTCTGGAATGGATCCAATGCTGAAATGCTTTTTTTCATCAAAGATAAAATATTCATACGCTTCATCTGTTATCACCATTAAATTATGTTCCAGGGCAATGTCTGCTAACTGCCTTAATTGTTGTTCGCTAAAAACTGTGCCAGTGGGATTACTGGGTGAACAATATAAAATCGCTTTTGTTTTTGGCGTAATCGCTTTTCGAATGCCTTCGATATCTAATTGAAATCCTTCTTCTTCAATTGTTGGCACAAAGACTGGCACCCCTGATGCCAAAACAACTTGATTAATGTGTGTTGAATAAGTGGGAGAAGGTAAAATCACTTCATCCCCTGGATCTATGGTTGCCATTACAGCCGCTGCTAATCCTTCAATCGCGCCAACGGTAACAATTATTTGAGAAATGTCTGCTTCAATGTTATTGTCCCGCTTGAGTTTTTTGACAATTTCCTGGCGCAATTCAGGCAAGCCAGAACTCACAGAATAACCATCGACCAATCCATTTTTAATAGCAGCGATTGCTGCTTCCCCGATGTGGTCAGGAGCGCCAGATGTTGGTTTTGCCCAGGATAAAAATGCCACATCTTCTATTTCTTTTGATAGTCTGGTCATTTCGTGAATAGCTGATTTTGGTATGTTTGCCACTCGGTTTGAATGATTCATGTTTTTAGCTCCCTGAAATTTCGCTTTTAAGAACATAGTTTTACTAAACTTTGAAAGTTTAGTAAAACTCGCTCTATTATAAATTTCCTATATTATTTTCTTTAGATGCAACAAAAGTTCCTCTAGTATTTATTAGTATTCCATCCAAATGATCTATTTCATGCTGAAACACTCGGGCGAGTAGTCCATTCCTCAACAAACTTATCTCCTTTTCCTCGGGAGTAATGCCTTCTATAACAACTTCATTTGAACGGTTTACTTCATACATCTGATTTGGCAAGCTAAGACATCCTTCGGTACCATTTTGGCTTCCAATCTGCCAGCTTATTTTTGGATTGATGACCTGGTAATTTTTTTCATTTAAGAAAACTGTTATAAGCCTTTTGGAAATACCAATCTGCGGCGCAGCCAAACCGATACCATTATTCGTTTTCATTATTAACGTCATTTCATCCAATATGTCAAGAATTTCCTGGTTTATTTCTTCAACAGGTTGAGATTGGGCTATTAAAATTGGATGCGGATATGTGATAATTTTTTTCTTTCTATTCATTTTTGTTAGCTCTGGTAATATTGCAATTAGAAAAATTAACGACGTACTTTTATTTTGGAATATATTTACAATATTTTATTATTAATCCCCAGGCAATGTCTGTACGGCTAATTATTCCAACTAATTTATCATTCTCTACTACTGGCAATAATTTTATTCGTTTAGCATTCATTAATGCGCCAGCCTTGATTGCATTGTTATCAGGAGATGTAGTAATAATTTTGGTAGTCATTATTTCCTTCACTGGAAGATTCATTATATTTACCAAACGATCTTCCATTTTTTCAGGATTGAAAAAAAAAGAATGATCCTGCATTAATTCATCATAATCTGGCAGCAATTTGCTGCATATATCGCTATAAGTTACAATGCCTATCAGTTCGTCTTTGTTTTCTGTCACTACTAGACCATTTAAATGATGGCGAACTAAAAGCTGTTGAATTTTACAAATTGGTGTGTCTGGATTAATAGATAAATAATTTTTAGTCATTAAATCAGCGACATTCATAACTATTCCCTCCATTTTTTTAGCCAAGATTAACATTGATAGTCATAAAAACATTTAACCACCGAAAGAGATACTTACCCCCCAGATCCAGTTCATTAATTTCTGACTACACCATACTTTTCCAGGTCTCCCGTTCCATAGCTAAAAAAGCCTGGAGTTCATCTTGGTTCATCTTTGTTTGTTTTAGCTCAACTTTTACACCCAACTTTTTTATTGCTTCGCGCACACTATTTAAAACTTGATCCCTTATTGAAATATCGTTATCAGAAATGCCAACAAAAGGAAATACCATAGTTATTGTTACGTTGTCAGCATTTATGGTTATATCCTTAATTATCCCTAAGTCTCCTAAATTGCGTTCAATCACTGGATGCATTATCTTTGTTAATGCTCTGCGAACATTTTCTTTTGAGATATTTTTAACCATTATTTACCTCAAACCTGTTTCTTTTTTTTTAATTCATTTCAATAAATTATTTCAAATTATTTATACCGATCACCAAATAATTTATTACCGATATTGTGACTATCCAAATGCAACATCCAGTATCATCATTACCGAAAACCCTACCATTGCACCCATAGTCGCTAAATCTATATTGCCTGCACTTTGAGACTCAGGAACCACATCTTCGATCACGACAAAAATCATGGCGCCAGCAGCGAATCCCAAGGCATAAGGCAGCATAGGCTGTACCAGAATAACTGCCGCAGCTCCCATAACTCCGGCTATCGGTTCAACTATGCCTGATAACTGCCCATACCAAAAGCTTTTCAAACGAGACATCCCTTCTCGTCGGAGAGGCATAGAAACTGCAAGTCCTTCCGGAAAATTTTGAATCCCAATACCTATCGCCAGCGTAATGGCACCTACTAAAGTAATAGATGGGAAACCGGCAGCAAGAGCGCCAAAGGCAACGCCAACCGCAAGACCTTCGGGTATATTGTGTAAAGTTATCGCCAGAATTAGCAACGTAGTTTTTCGCCAACTCGTTTTAATACCCTCAGCATCTTCCAAAGCATGGCTAAGGTGAAGATGAGGAAGTATTTTATCTACAATCCTTAAAAAGATACCTCCCCCGAGAAAACCTGCCACAGCCGGAAACCAGGCTGGAATTTCTTTACCTGCCGACATCTCGATAGCTGGAGCAAGCAATGACCAAAAACTGGCAGCGATCATCACTCCGCCGGCAAAACCGAGCATGCTGTCGAGTAATTTTCTGCTCGCCTGCTTAGCCATAAATACGGTGGCTGCTCCAAGAGCAGTTACAGCCCAGGTAAATACTGTTGCAAACAGAGCCTGAATTATGGGATGAAAGTCTTTTAGAAAATCTACAATATTTTGCATCTTATTACTTAATTTATTCTTGATTCAATTAATCAGTAATTGACTATTTCCTTTTCTATAAATCCCATATAACCAAAAGTGTGGCACCATGCTCAGAAATAAAAGGCCCATGGTTTGCCCTGGCAGGAATTAGACGATAAGAACCACAACCGTATTTTTTTCCACCGCTTTCATATTCGCCATCAAGAACGAAATGCTGTTCCGTAGCAATGTGTGAATGGGCTTCCATATCAAACCCTGCTGCTAACTTCAATAAAAACGTTTGTGATTCTCCTGCTTTCCTCAGAATCTTAATTTTTGTTCCAGTTGGATATCCCGTGGCGTCTGACCACTCCATGTCCTCATAATTGATTGATAATTCTTTCATGATAATAACTCCTTCTCTGTTTGATTTTTTATTTGCTATGTCTTTTAAAATTTAAGACACAGCCTGAGTTAAGTGTATCATCATGGCTCACTTCACCACAATATTTTTGATCAAACAAAAAACCCGAATCGTTTATTTCTTGTTTAACATCATCAATATGAATATCGTGAAACTCCATTAAAGGATAATCTTCAATGACATGTTTAGGATAAACAGAGAGCAAACCATCCGCTTTTAAAACACGATAAACTTCTCCGTATAATATTTTCCTTTCTTCCTGCTTCAAATAATG
>Ga0208771_1000301_pt1 | contig 30807 bp, 29 predicted proteins | sample AntAceMetag02UKX_FD_184775 | JGI IMG/M metagenome (GOLD analysis project Ga0208771, IMG submission 184775) | Saline lake microbial communities from Ace Lake, Antarctica - Antarctic Ace Lake Metagenome 02UKX (SPAdes) (version 2) | ecosystem: Environmental > Aquatic > Non-marine Saline and... | reverse complement strand
TCCGTCCACCCGGTGAACCTGTTTTCCTTGTTCCAGACGCTTTCACCATGGCGCAGGAGAACCAGTCGGTTCATATGAAGGATTCCTTTTAATGGTTTTATTTATTATCCGGTAGATCGGGTTGAGGGCTGGCTGCGGTTCTCATTTGCCATCTATCATGGCCCATTTTAAGTATAGCAAAAACACATGCATCAGTTCCAAATATATTAAACCTACGTCGCTGGATGGTTACTGACATTGCCCAATAAATAAGACCGGTCAATTCGATTGCGTGGCAGAAGTCCCGGTGGGGTGGGCAGTCGTCACCGTTCGTCCGGCTCGATCCTAAGAAAGAGAGAGTGCGCCTAAGGTATCGGGCGCACTCTCCCCATATTTAAAGCTGTCCGGGACTGTCTAGCGTATGTAGTATCGCCGAGGCATGTTTGCGCTCTTGGCTAGGTGCTTGTTGTGCTTGATGCTTGCCTGCTTGGATTTGAGTGACAGCTGCACGATAGTGTCCATGCGCGCCTTGTCGCCCCTGTATGCTTTCGTGAAGCAGTCGTTGCATTCCTGGAACATGCCGTTGGCCCGGAACTGTGGGTCACGGGAGAGCGTGGATTCCGGCGCTTCTACACCGAGGATTCTTCCGCAGGTAATGCAACGGCGCTGCCCGGCTGCCTGCGCCTCCGCCGGTGATGGGATAATGGCAGGTGAAACAGCGAACAGCGCTAATGCCAAGACGGTAACAATTGTCTTCTCCATTTTAAATTCCTCCTTTCTAGGGAATCTGATTTATTAAAACCTATATATGCATAAACCGTGCCATTTTTTGTCAATCGAAAAAATATACAGGAATAATTGTAATTTATTGATGTAACGGTGGATGGTGCCCCTGCTTGTGTCGGCTAATAGGGCCGTGAAAATCGTGAAAGGTATAGCAATAATCACATCCATGCTGGTCCGGGGACCCGCATGGCCGCATTATCAGGCTGCCTTGTAGCGTATAATCAAAAGTATTGTGATGACGCAATGGATTCGCATCAATGCGAATCCATTGCCGGGCCTGCCGGGGCATGCGTGAGGCCTGATGCAGATACACTTTTCAGGTCGAAAGTCACGCCTGACCTAAATGGGGCAGGTCCACTCTTTGCCGGGGAGCATGAAAGAGCAGTTGGTTTTCGGAGTGGCTGTCCCTTGCGTGGATCAGAAATACGGCAGGCCCGTGACCAGAACAGAATGATGGCCTCCAGGCTCCCGATATTCTTGTGGGTCGCGTGTACAGGATCGGCGGGACGATATATTCTTTCGACCTCGCCGGCAAGAGCCTGATAATTGACGGTGCGCGCTGGAGGAGCATCCGCGAGTACAGGGTTGGCATAGGCCGGGCGGCGATTGCTTGGTACGGCATTGCGGCCGCCATTCTGCTTCTGGCAATACTCCGCCCCCGTTTCGCCGCGCTTTTCCGCAGGATGAGGTTTCCCCTTTTCCTGAAACTCCTTCTCGTATCTCTTCACCCGGCCCCTGCGGAAGCTCATGCAGGAAACCCGGAGGGTACGGAGAGGGGACTTCGACCACAGGCTGGACATTCGCTCCCGGGATGAGACGGTAGAGCTGGCCCGTGCCTTCGACCGGATGGTAGTGGATCTGAAGAAATACACGGAGGAGCTGGCCCGGACGTCTGCGGAAAAGGAGAGGGTCCAGAGCGAGCTGCGCCTGGCGCGCGAGATGCAGCAGGAAATACTTCCCCGTGTTTTCCCCCCGTTTCCCGGGATGGAAAACGTGGAGGTCGTAGCACGCATGGAGCCGGCCAGGGAGGTGGGCGGGGATTTGTATGACTTCTTCCCGGTGGATGGAGAGCACCTGGGCGTGGTCGTCGCGGATGTTTCAGGGAAGGGGGTGGCTGCCGGACTCTTCATGATGCAGGCGCGCGCTTTCCTTAGAAGCAGCGCGGGCGGCGAGATCAGCCCGGCGGCCGTCGTAAAAAGGGTGAACCGGCTGATCTGCTGCGACAATCCAGCGAGCAACTTCGTTACCATCTCTGCGCGAGTTCAGGGAAGGGGCGGCGCAGTTTGACGATATCACCGTCCTGTTCTTCAGGTTTTTAGGATCGGGTCAGGGCCGATCGTGATATATTGTTGAGGCTGATTGATGGCCGGGAATCAGGAAAAGGAGGCAGTCCATGGAAGTTAAAACGATCGATGATGTAAAGGTTGCGGTTATCGTTCCAAGGCTCGACGGACACGCGGCAGGGGAGATGGAGACCGCTTTAAACGACCTTATCCAGCAGGGCACGGGGAAGCTTCTTTTCGATTTTTCCCGGACCGGGTACATATCCAGCGCGGGTTTGAGGCTTCTCATAGTGACCGGTAAGAAGCTGCAGAAAAACGGCGGCAAATTGGTCCTCTGTTCTATCCAGCCATATGTCCGTGAAGTGATGGATCTCGTGGGTCTTATTCCCTATTTTACCATTTACGACTCCGAGGAAGAGGCTTTGAAGAGCTTCGGGTGAAATATGCCGGCCGATCTTATGATAATATATGGTCCGGCCACTATGTTAACGAAGCCGTGCCGGGATCCTCGTTAAAAGGCGAGCGGGGTTTTACGGGATCCTGACCGGCGAAGAGACAGGAGGTAGCCTGATGTTTAAGTTGAGAAAGTTGTATTTTCCGGTCGCGGCAGCGGCTGTCGTCGTAGGCTTGGGAATCGTGATGGCGGGATGCGCGGCAAGGGCGATCGAGACGGAGCGGCTGCTCGCCGCGGCGGGGTTCCAGATGAAGCTCGCGGATACTCCCGAAAAGATCGCGAACCTGGAGACCTTGACACAACGTAAGCTCGTCCCGCACCAGCGCGACGGGAAAATCTACTACGTGTATGCAGACGCGAACTACTGCAAGTGCGTGTACGTGGGCACAGCGGAGGCCTACCAGCAATACCAGAAGCTCGCGCTCCAGAAGAAGATAGCCGAGCAGCAATTGCAGGCCGCGGAGATGAACAGGGACGCGGCGATGAATTGGAATACGTGGGGCCCCTGGGGTCCCGGCCCCTGGTACTAGACCGGCACCCATTAATCTGGGCGCTCTTTTCATCTCTTTAGCCGGCGGGACAACAGGCGGAGGCCGTTCGTTCTTTGCCCCGCCCGCGATGCGGGCTGTGTTATGGACGTTGTCTGACTTTATTCGAACGGCGCTGCACGAGGGATTTCGATGAGCTTGATAATCTTCCTGATTTTATTTCCCCTGCTGCCGGCGATAGCGCTCCTACTTTTTAAATCGGACGTCATGCGCAAGGTCATAGTAGTCGTCTCGGTTGGAATGATCGCCGCCGGTTCGATCAGCCTCGCCGTCGCTTATATCAACGCCGGGCCGGTGTATTTCAACGTTTCGCCCTTCGCGAGCAAGCTTGTCACGGGCGGCGAGATCGCACTGGCGCTGACGTTCCTGTTCGTGTGCCGGACCCTGCCCTTCAGGCGGTACTGGATTCCGCTCCTGGTCGTTGTACAGTACGGGGCCGTTATCTGGTTTGACGCGACCGGCCGCATCCCGGAAGTCATGGACTGCCTCTTCATCGATAATCTGTCGATTATCATGTGCCTGATTATCGGCATCGTCGGCGGCCTGATCACGCTGTACACGGTGGGCTACATGCGGCGCTACCACGAGGAGCACCCCGGCATACCCGACCGCACCAACCGGTTCCTGGCCGCGATCTTCCTCTTTTTCTTCGCCATGTACGGCATCATCTTCTCCAACAGCCTCGCGTGGATATACTTTTTCTGGGAGATCACGACACTGTGCTCGTTTATCATGATCGGCTACTCCCGGACGGAGGAGGCGGTGCGTAACTCGTTCCTGGCACTGTGGATGCTTCTCCTCGGAGGCCTGGCTTTCGCGGGGGCCATCTTGTGCGCCGCGACCTGGTGCGGAACCATCGAGCTCGCCCGGCTGCTGACAACGGGCGGTGCGCTCGTGATGCTGCCCGTCGTGCTCATCTGCTTCGCCGGCATGAACAAGGCGGCCCAGTTTCCCTTCTCCGGCTGGCTGTTGGGGGCGATGGTGGCGCCGACGCCCTCGTCGGCCCTGCTGCACTCAAGCACCATGGTGAAGGCGGGTGTGTACATCTGTATACGTTGCGCCCCGGTGCTACATGGGACAGCGGCGGGCCACATTGTCGCTTTGCTGGGAGGGCTGACGTTCCTGGCGGGGTCCGCGATAGCGATTTCGCAGAGCGACGCCAAGAGGGTGCTCGCCTATTCGACTGTGGGCAACCTGGGCCTGATCGTGCTCTGCGCCGGAGTTGGCTCGCACCTGGCTCTGTGGGGGGCGGTGCTGCTCGTCATCTTCCACGCCCTGTCCAAGGCGCTGATGTTCCTGTGCGTAGGCACGGTCGATCAGCAGATCGGCAGCAGGGACATCGAGGATATGCGGGGGCTTATTTCGCGGATGCCGTGGGTGACGATCATGATGCTCGTGGGGATGGCGGGCATGTTCCTCGCGCCGTTCGGCATGCTGATCAGCAAGTGGGCTGTGATGGAGGCGCTGGCGGGGAAGAACCCGGTCCTCACGCTCATGGTCATCTTCGGGGGTTCTCTAATGCTCTTCTTCTGGAGCAAGTGGATGGGCGTTCTTGTCGGCGTTGACGGCAGGGAGTCGAGCGTGGAGAAGAACATCGGCATCGCCGAGTGGAGCACGCTTTCGACGCTGGCCGCTCTCACCGTCGTTGTATGCGCGCTGTTTCCCCTCATCGGGATATACCTGATCGAGCCCATGTACGGCAGCGACCCGCTGCTGAGCCGCGGGCACATCCTGATGCTGTCGATACTGATGGGCATGATCATGCTGCTCCCGCTCGGCTTCATCGTTCACAGAAAGAGGCTCCATTACGTCGAGCCGTACCTGGGCGGGGCCAACGTGGCCAGCCCTCACCGGTTCATGGGCTCGCTGGGAAAGGACCGGGAGTGGTCGCTCGGTAGCTATTACCTGGCGGGTTTCTTCGGCGAGGCGAAGATCCTTGCGCCTGCCAACATCGCGGCGATAGCACTGATGGCTGTCATGCTCCTGATTCCGGTATTATGAACGCTGTTACCCGCAGTATCGCGTATATCGTCCTGGCGCCCATCCTGGGGGGCCTGCTCGCGGGGCTTGACCGCATCATCACGGCCCGTATGCAGGGTCGTTACGGGCCGCCAGTTCTCCAGCCGTTTTACGACGTGCTGAAGCTCTTCGAAAAAGAGAACCTCATGGTGAACCGCTTTCACGGCTATTACCTTGTCTGCTACCTGGCTTTTCTTATCGCCAGCGGTGCGCTCTTCTTCTTCGGCGAGGACCTCCTGATGGTGATTTTTGTTTTCATTCTCGCAGATATTTTCCTGGTCGTGGCGGCTTACTCGACAAACTCGCCGTACAGTTTTATAGGCGCCACAAGGGAGCTGCTGCAGATGCTGGCGGCCGAGCCCATGCTGCTGATCTCTGCGGTCAGCCTCTACATGGTCACTGGAAGCTTCGAGGTCGCGGGGATCGCCGGGAGCGGAAAGATTCTCATCCTGTATCTGCCCGGCGTCTTCCTCGGCCTGGTTTACGTCCTGACCATCAAGCTCAGGAAGTCTCCCTTCGACCTCTCCACCTCGCACCACGCCCACCAGGAGCTCGTGAAGGGGCTTACTACGGAGTTCGCCGGCCCCTCGCTGGCTCTGGTGGAGATCGCCCACTGGTACGAGACCGTCCTGTTGCTGGGCATCGTGTATCTTTTCTTCTCGTTCAATCCGGCCGTCGGGGTGGCGGCGGCGCTGCTGACGTATTTCGCGGAGATACTGATAGACAACACGAACGCGCGGTTCAAGTGGCAGCTGACGCTGAAGTCGGCATGGCTGGCCACAGTGGCTCTGGGCGGCGTGAACCTTATCGTTATGTATTTTATCTTTGTACGGTGAAGATATGGCGTTTATAAAGAGATCGCCCTGGATGTTTCACTACGACGGGTCGAGCTGCAACGGCTGCGATATCGAGGTGCTGGCTTGCCTGACCCCCATGTACGACATCGAGCGGTTCGGCGTGATCAACACGGGCAATCCCAAGCACTCGGACATACTGCTCATCACGGGTTTCGTTAACACCCAGAACGCGGAGGTGGTGAAGAGTCTTTACCGGCAGATGCCGGACCCGAAGGTGGTCATCGCCGTGGGCATCTGCGCTGCGACGGGCAACTTCTTCCGCGAGTGCTATAATGCGCTGGGCGGCGTGAACACGGTCATCCCTGTCGACGTGTACGTTCCCGGGTGCGCCGCGCGACCCGAGGCGATCATCGACGGCGTGATCCGCGCGGCGGGGATGCTCGAGGAAAAGCGCAATATGCTGAAGGACCGAAAGTGATCGAGAAACAGGAAACGATAAGCATTACCATCGGCGAGCTGCTGGAAAAGGTATGCCGGCTCGCCGGGGAGGGATACCGCCTCGTCCAGATAGGCTGCACGAGGCTCGACTCGTTCCAGGTCGATTACACTTTCGATAAGGATTACAGGTTTCTGAACCTCAGGGTGCTCGTTCCGGCTGATAAGGCGGTGATTCCCAGCATAACGGGGGTCTACTGGTGTGCATTTACCTACGAGAACGAGATCCACGACCTCTTTGGCATAGAGGTGAAGAACCTGAATATCGACTACGCAGGCAACTTTTACCGCATTGCGGTCGAGGCACCGTTCAACGTGTCGAGGCCCGGCGATGAGGAGAAGGAATAGCCCATGGGCAAACGAACCGTCATTCCGTTCGGCCCGCAGCACCCGGTGCTCCCGGAGCCGATCCACCTCGACCTTGCTATCGAGGACGAGAGGGTGGTCGAGGCGATTCCCTCGCTCGGGTTTGTCCACCGCGGGCTGGAGCTCCTGGTAGAGAAGATGGATTTCCAGGAGATGGTCTTCGTCGCCGAGCGGATCTGCGGCATATGCAGCTTCATGCACGGCCTGGGATGCTCCCTGGGCATCGAGGAAATCATGGGGATCGAGGTGCCGGAGCGTGCACGGTACCTGCGGACGATCTGGAGCGAGCTCTCCCGGATACACAGCCACCTGCTATGGCTGGGCCTGGCCGCCGACGCGGCTGGTTTCGAGAGCCTCTTCACGCACTCCTGGAGGGTGCGGGAAAAGATCCTGGACATTGCCGAGGAGACGACCGGCGGGCGCGTCATCTTCGGGGCTTGCAAGGTGGGGGGGACACGCAGGGATATTGACGGTGAGACCCTGGTGCGCGTGCTGGGGCGGATGAAGGACATCGAGGCGGACTATCGCTCGATCGCGGCCGTCTTCCGGGACGACTACTCGATGCGTCACCGGTTTTCCGGCGTCGGCGTGATGAGCAGGGAAGAGGCCCGGGAGCTCGGCGCCGTGGGGCCCACTGCCCGCGGCAGCGGCATCGCGCGCGACACGCGTGAACTGGGGTACGCCGCCTACGGCGGCCTCGATTTCGAGCCCGTCATAGAAGATGCCGGTGACTGCTACGCCCGGTGCATGGTGCGCGTGCGGGAGGTCCACCAGTCTTTCGACCTGATCCGCCAGGCCGCCGCCAAGATACCCGGTGGGCCCGTCGAGGTCAAGGTGAAGGGCTTCCCCGAGGGTGAGTATTTTTCCCGGCTGGAGCAGCCGCGCGGCGAGGTCATCTACTACATCCGGGGCAACGGAACAAAGTTCCTCGACCGGTTCAGGGTGAGGACGCCGACGTTCGCTAACATCGGCCCCATGGTGAAGATGCTGGCCGGCTGCGAGCTCGCGGACGTTCCGGTGATAGTGTTGTCAATCGACCCCTGCATAAGCTGCGCGGAGCGGTGAAGTCATGCTTTTGCTGCCGATAGTGAAAATGACGAAGACCGTTATGAAGAGCCTCCTGGGGGGCTCTGCGTGCAAGATGTATCCGCTGAGGCCGCCGACGTTTTTCGGCGGCACCCGGGGGCCGGTCGAGATCGATCCGTCGAAATGCGTTCTCTGCGGCCTGTGCGCGAAGAAGTGCCCGGCCGGGGCCATCGCAGTGGACCGCGAAGGGAAGACCTGGGAGATCGACCGCCTGAAGTGCATCGTCTGCAGTCTCTGCGCGGATATCTGCCCGAAGAAGTGCCTTGTCCTTCGTAACGATTACACGCCGCCGGTGACCGGCGAGACTAAAGATGTCTTCCGGATCGAGCCTGTGTCCAAGGAAGGGCATCAGGATCAAGGAAAAAGTAAGGGCTGAGACCGGCTCTATCCGCCGATCCTTTCGGCCTTGTAGAAAAACCCCGGGGAGCGCGTCGCGGGAAAGCCAACCGCGTGCCCGGTTTCGGGCAGGATTATATTGAACAAATTCAACCTACGTCAAAGGTACGACTTCTCATGAATCTTCTCCTAATTTCAAAGCTGAACAATCAATATTTATGCAGCAACTTTGCCAAGCATTTTCAGTAAAAAAACCAGATTCCGCACAGGATAAAAAATATACTATACAGCGGAGCATTGTCAATGGTAAATCATTATAATTTACGCATCCTTGAGGAGGGATACAGGTTGGCGTGGATGGGTCCCGGAGTTCAGGCGTTGTGGGTCAGGTCTTGAAATTATGAATTTTCACGTAAACGGGCCCGGCTTGGCGGGCAGCGAGCCGGTTAGAACTCGTTGAAGAGCAGGTCGGGATTATTTCGGGCTGGTCTTCTTACAGGCCTCCTTCTTCGACCCAAGGCACATCTCGCAGCTCTCGTTGCTGCACCACTGGCAGGCAAAGCAGTCCTTGCAATCGTGTTTCTTGAGGCTTGCCGGCACCGGTTCCGGGTCCCAGACCAGGCCCTCTACGCCCGGAATTCTTATGTACGGCATTCCCGGTCACCTGTTCGGGCGTTTCCGGTTTGATGATCCCTACTCATAGCGACGGCGAGCCCTTCATCTTAAAAGTGTCCGGTGCCGAAACCGGGGGCGCAACCATGACGTGCTCCGGCGCTCATGTACTTCGAACCGTGACAGATCTATCGCCATGACGGCTTCCCTCCTTGGTAGATATTGGTACACGCATATGCACCAGCCGGGCACGAGGCCGGAACTTGCTGGATAATAACGTTTCTTGATTTGTGCCGCAAGATAAATATCGCAATTACCCTATTGTGAGGTTGCCGGTAACATGCTGATTGTTAACACGTTATCAAATAATTATTCCTCCACGCGCCCCCCGCCGGTCGATGGTGCCCATATTTCGCGATGGGATAAGAAAGGGGAGATATTCCGGGCCATCCGAGGGACACATCCGAGGGATAACCTTGACGTCAGGAATAAATAATGGTATATAATAGCGGATATTTTAAGATGAGGAGATTGAGTATGGCTAAGAGTTACCGAACAGGGCGGACAGTACTATCGGCGCTTTTCTTTTCAGCTTTACTGATATTGGCGGCCGCCACGGCATTTTCGCAGGCGATGATCATCGACCACACCTGCGCGGACCTTTCGGGGATCCCCGACGCGTGGCTCGCCAAGGCGAAAAGCGATCTTCACATCGCCTATCAGCACACATCTCACGGAAGCCAGCTGATCTCGGGCATGAACGCACTCGAGGCTTTTCCCTCATTCGGGACGAAGTACGAGTGGACGGATAACGGCTCGTCCGGCCTTGATCTGGATGACAACGGCATACCCGGCATCGACGACCTGAGCCAGGGGGACTACATCGATGGCAATGGCGTCACCCCGTGGGTGACCTCCACCAGGAACCTGCTGGATGCCCCCGCGAACTTACACGTTAATGTTATCATGTGGTCCTGGTGCAGTATCAATATACACAACGCCCAGCGCTACGTGGACAACATGGAGATACTTGTTTCGGAGTACAGCGAGGGAGGCACCAAGCCACGGGCGGCGGAACACCCCGTGAAGTTCGTGTTCATGACCGGCCACGCCGAGGGCCAGGGAGAGAATCTCTACGACGACCCCCAGGCGAACGGAGATGGTCACGTTCATTACAACAACCAGCTCATCAGGCAGCACTGTAATACTAATAACCGTATACTGTTCGATTTCGCGGACATCGAAGCCTACGATCCGGATGGGTTTTACTTCTGGGATCTGGCGATGTATGACGACCTGGACTATACCGGCGGAAACTGGGGGGAGGAGTGGATCGATGCCAATGTCGGTTCTGAACTCGAACAGTTAACGACGGGAAACGGCGTCGCCGGTTATGATGGCTGTGCCGAATGCGCTCACTGTGATGGCCCCGATAACAAGGCGCGGATAAACTGCGTGCTCAAGGGGCGTGCGGTGTGGTGGATGATGGCGCGCCTCGTCGGATGGGACGGTACTCCATACACCCGGATCAACTTCCAGCCATCGGGGGCCTCAATCCCAGGGGGCTATCTCAAGGACAGCACCGGTTCCTATTCGTCGGATAGAACCTACGGCTGGCTGTAATACACATCAGGGACGTAGGTTGAATTTGTTGAATATAATGATTCAACCTGTCTGGAGTGTTCTCAATTTCGCGTGAAAGCAAGAAGCACGTGAAATTGCCGGCGAAGGGTTGCGCGCGGGATCAATTGGTGGGGAAGGCAGCCCTACCAGGGGAACATCGACGGCTCGGGGACCTTTAACTTCACCGTTTTCTTTTTCCCGTTCGCAGTGGTAAAGATGATCTTGAGCTTGTCCTTCGGGTAGCCCTGGATTTTGACGGAGAAGCTCCCGTTCTCCTCTGCAATCACCTCTTTCGATATCTCACCTGTTGTGTTGCAGACTGTAACCTTGATCGGGTGTTCGCCCAGAACGCTCCTCGGTTTTCCCCACACCCTGACGGTGTTCTCCTCCGTCGGAGATGAGACGCCGATTGAATCCCTGTGGACCTTGATCTTCGTGCCGGCGTCCGCGACGCCGGCTAAAAGGAACAGAATTGTAACCGCCACTGACAGGCTGATCGAAAATCGCATTTTTCTCCCCCTCTGGTGAAATGAAGACCGGGACTCCATTGTATCAATGATGGTGGTGGTGATGATGGTGATGATGGTGCATCCCCATGGGATAGTGGTTGTAGTGATAGCCTCCCCATCCGCCGTAGTAGGGAGCGGGGACATAATAGGGGTAGCCATACCAGGCGGGGTGAGCGCTGTCATACTGCCGCTCCATCCGGTGCAGCTGCTCGTTTTCATGCTGAATCTGCATCGTCTCGTTCTCAGCCTTCAGCTCCCGTATCCTCCTGTTTGCATCCTCCAGCGACGTGCAGGCGTCTGGTGTCGGTGTGGCAGGGGCGAACTGGGAGTATACGTAGCCGCCCGACGTGATGAATGAGATAAAAAACCCCAGCGTTAGCGTGATATTTTTCATGGCCGTTTTTTTCTCCCTGTATAGTACTTGACGGGCGCCCCTCTTATCTTCTGCCTCAAGTATAGCACCGGCGGCGCAGGCAGCTGAACACTAAAAGGGGATGGGCCTTCGATTCGCCACGCTCGCTCGGGGCGAACCAGGGAGAAATGCGGTGTCCCGCCGCCACGCACATGAATTTTACGTTTAAATTACATTCCTATGACAACCCGGCCGCCGGAAGCTGAGAGGATTTCACCGTTACACGCTGGAACGTATGCGGGAGGAGACGATGAGAGGAGCCATGATAGCGAGCGCGCTCCTGGCGGCGGTCCTTGGCGGCGGTGCCTGTTACCCGGACGCCGCCGATTGGAGCGGGAGGACGGAGCTGATGGACGCGTCTTCCGCGGGGCGCACGACGAGGGTCAGGATCATGCTGGAGCAGGGGGCGGATGTGGACGCGCAGGACGCGTGCGGGCTGACGTCGTTGATGGTCGCGAGTTCCGCCGGCCACACGGAGGTGGTGAAGCTTCTTCTGGAGTACGACGCCAACGTTCTCCTGGAAACCATACACGGGGATACGGCGTTGATGCACGCGATCGGAAGCGGCAACCCCGATGTGGTGAGGCTTCTGCTGGAGTACGGCGCTTACACGACGGTACGCGAGGGGAGCAGGAACAGGGGGGTACCTTATGGCGAAACCGCCCTGGAGGTCGCGGAGAGAATGGGGCACGGGGAAATAGCGGGGCTCCTCCGGCAGGCGGAAGATTACGATTGATTTACATTTACATGACAACTCGACCTTCGAGATGTGGGAGAACATAAGTGTCTCGAGAAAAGGAACCTATTTTCGGAATCATGAACCTTTACAGTGCAATTCTGGGCCAGCCCGTGCGATTGCGCGCGGTCTACTCGAGAACCGCCCCGCGCCTGGCGGCGTTTCTCCGTGCGGCGGCGCGGCGCATCGGCTTGGCGGGGCTCGATAGGGATTCGTGCGCGGGTCCCCCCTCGCCCGAGGAGGTGATCGGGTACCGCGTCCGGAGGCTGCGCATCCGCACCAATGTATTCGCCGGCGAGAGGGCGGCTTTCGACTGCCTTGCCGCTGCTTGCGGCGGGCTTTTTACCTGGTGCGTCCTCTTCGGGATCGGGCGCAATACTTTGACGGCGGCCTGCGGCATCATCCTAACGCTTTTCTGTTTCGCCCTCTTCAGGCTGGTGCTCTTCCGCAGGGAGTGGATGCGGCAGGGGGAGGCTGTCGAGCGTTTCGATGCCGAACTGGGGTTCCAACAGCGACTGATAACGCTGCTTGACTACGCCTGCCGGCAAAGGAAGCCGCTCCTCTACAAGACGCTCGCGGATGATATCGTATCGAGGCTGGGCGAGGAGAGGGTCAGGGAGATGAGGCCTCACCGCACACCGCTCTCGGCCTATGCCGCCGCCGTCCTCGCCCTGGCGGTCCTTCTTAACGTCGCGCTCACCCTGTCGGCTCCGGAGCCGGGACACGCCCTGGCTGCTGCCGTGGAAGAGCCGGCCGCCGGGAGTGGCGGGGGGCCGGAGGGGGAGCATGCGCACTCCGGGGCGGAGACGTGTCTTGCGGGAGATGAAAGCGGCCGGCTGAACGCGGTAGGACGAACGGGCGATCGGCTCGCACAGCTGTTCAGCCTGAAGGAGAGCGCGGCCGGACCCGTCTCCGGGGGGAAACTCGCGTCGCTGACGCCGGAGGGTGGCTGGCCCGGCCCGGCGGCGCCTTTGATGCGGCTGCTGCGCCCCTTCAGCAGGGGGGCTGAGCCGGGAAAAGAAGGCAGCGGCGGCCCGAAAGGTACCGGGTGGATGGACACAGCGGCAGGCCGGTCGGCGGCGCCGCCTGCAGCCCCCCCGGTGAAGGCCGCCCGGGGAACGGGCAGCATGAGGGATTCCCTTTCACAGGCGAGCCGGATGGCGGAGGGGTCGAAGGAACAATCCTTTCCGGAGGGCGCCGGCAGCAAGGCGCAGTGCCGGAAGGAGGTTGCGTCCGTATCGCTCCCGGCGGAGGAGGGGGCCGTGAAGCCGTCATCATGCAAGAAGGCCGGAGGAAAGAAGCAAAGCGGGAAGAGGGCATCGTGCGATGAGAAGGAGAAAGGCGGCACGTTGAAGCAGGAGTCTTCGTGCAAGAAGGGCGCCCCGGCGGCTAAAACCGGTCAGCCCGACGGCGATGCGGACGAGGGGTTCCCAACCGACCAGTCCGGCAATGCGGGCGAGGGGTTCCCAACCGGCCAGGCCGGCGCAAAAGACGCCACCGGCGGAAGGTTTGCAGTGAACTCCTGCGTGAAAGGTGGTGTACCCTCCGAAGGAGGCGGGAGTCCGGGCCCGAAACGGGATTACGAGAGCGTGACGGATGTCGGTGAGAAGAGCTCGGGGGCCGGAACCCGGCCGGGAAGAAAGAGGGGCTCAGGCACTCCGGAGACACCGCCGGCGGAAGCCGGGGAGAACCTTCACATCGCCCTCCGGGGGCAGAGCAGGGAGGCCGCGAGAGGGACCCGGCGGTTGACACTCTCCCCCGGCGATGCCGCGGCGGATTCAGGAGAGGTGCTTCGCCCATCGGTCGGCATCGCCGCCGACGCCAGGCTCTCGGCGGAGCAGGCCGAGGAGGACGCCATCGAGACGGCCGCCATCCCCCTGGAGTACAAAGCTATTATCAAGCATATCCAGCTTAAGGAGGAACAAGAGGAGGAGGGGAGCAATGATGCTGAAGCAGACCGAGGTGATTGACGGGAAAGACGCCATAGTCGAGTTCAACAGGGCGTTTTACGCGCTCAAGCGCGAGATAGGGCGGGTCATAGTCGGCCAGGTCGAGGTCGTCGAGCAGGTGCTGATCTGTTTCTTCGCGAGGGGACACGTGCTTCTCGAGGGCGTTCCCGGCCTGGGGAAGACCCTCCTCGTCAAGTCGCTCAGCAGTGCTCTCGGCTTCGATTTCAAGCGAATCCAGTTCACGCCGGACCTGATGCCCGCGGATATCATAGGGACCCAGCTCGTCATGGAGGGAGAGGGGGGTGTCAAGCGCTTCGAGTTCTCGCCGGGGCCGCTGTTCACGAACATTATACTCGCCGACGAGATCAACCGCGCCACGCCCCGAACGCAGTCGGCGCTTCTCGAGGCCATGGAGGAAAGGCAGGTGAGTACCGGGGGGGTGACGCGGCCGCTCGATGAGCCGTTTTTCGTCCTTGCCACCCAGAACCCCATTGAGATGGAGGGGACCTATCCGCTGCCGGAGGCTCAGGTCGACCGCTTCATGTTCAAAATATTCATGGACTACCCGGACTCGGACGAGCTCCACGAGATACTGAGGAGGACAACGGGAGACGACGAGTGCGGGATAGGCCGGATCTTCGAGCCCGAGAGGGCTGGGCCGGTGCTGAGGAAACTGCAGGGGCTGGTCCGGGAGGTTCTCATCTCGAGGAGCGTCGAGGAATATATCGTCGGCCTGGTAACCGCCACGCGTCCTGGCGGGAAACAAGCCCCGAATGACGGGGCCGCCGGCGTGGACAGGTACGTCAGTTACGGCTCCAGCCCGAGGGGGGGCCAGGTACTGGTCCTCGCCTCCAAGGTGGTCGCCCTCCTCAACGGTCGGGCGTCCGTGAGCTACGAGGATGTCGACAGGGTCTTCTTCCCGGCCTTGGACCACAGGCTGGTTTTAAACTTCGAGGCGGAGGCCGACAGGGTGACGAGCCGGGACATCCTGCGCGAGGTAAGGGAGAGTGTGAGAAAGACCGCGGCCGTGCCGGCCACGTGCGCCACCTGAGGGAGCGCGTCGTGCGGGCGATCGGAACGGCCCTTCCCGGCCCTGTGATGTCCCGGCGGGAGGATGAAAAGTTGAGCAGCCTTACAGACATATTTTCTTCGGGTTTCCTGCGGCGGCTCGAGGCCCTGTGCATACACAGCATGAAGGCGTTCCGGTCGGTGCGTAAGGGCGACCGCATGGCCACCATCAGCGGGAGCAGCATCGAGTTCTCGGACTACCGGAAGTACCTGCCGGGCGACGAGGTCCGTCATATCGACTGGAACATCTACGCGCGCACGGAGCGGCTCTACCTTAAGACCTTCAAGGAAGACATAGACCTCAGCACGCACATACTCGTCGACGCCAGCAAATCGATGCTCTATCCCCTCGGAGACGGCAAGTTCGAGTACGCGCGCAAGCTGGTGCTGGCCTTGAGCTACGTCGCGCTCTCGGCTCACAGCAGCGTCAAGGTCGCTGCCTTTTCCGACCTGGAAACCTCTCACCGTTTGAGCAGGAGTTCCTTCATCAACGGCACTCCCTTCTGCTCCCGGCGGAGCGGCATATTCCCGATAAGCGACTACCTATTCGGGATCGTGCCGGGAGGCGGGACGGATTTCCCAGGCTACCTGAGGCGCTACGCGTGCAGGACGAGGGGGCGGCGGGGCGTTATCATCATCATCTCCGATTTCCTGTTCGAGCCGGAGGCCAGGAGGAAGGGGTTCAACCTTCTCCGCTATCTCAACTACGACATAAAGGCGATCCAGGTACTCGGCCCGCGGGAGATCGACCCGTTCAAGGGTATCTCGTCGGCTGAGGTCGTGGACGTGGAGACGCGGGAGAGGAGGACTATCTCGGTCACGCCGGCGGTGCGCAGGAGGTACTCGGAGGCCCTGGAGAAGCACATAGAGGGGCTGTCGAGGTTCTGCCGGGCCAACCGGATCATCTACAAGCTGGCGCGGACGGACGCCGATTTCGAGTCGTTCGTCCTGCGGGAGCTCCCCCGAATAGGAGTGATCAAGTGAGCGCGGGCCTGGCGAATGTCGCTGCGCTCGGCTACCTTCTAACCGTCCCCGCCCTGATCCTCATCTACTACTTCAGCCGGAAGAGCCGCAGGGTGGAGGTTTCGAGCATCATCCCCTGGAGGCTGCTCAAGAACAGCATCGTGAGGAGCAGCCTGTTTCGAGCCGATCTCCTTTTCTACCTCCAGCTGCTCCTCCTTCTCATCCTCGTACTTTGCGCGTGCAGACCCTACTGGGGGCGCTCCGGGCGCGAAGAGGAGGGGCGTCACGTGGTGATGGTGATGGACCGGTCTGCGAGCATGCAGACGATGGAGGGGCGGAGCAGCAGATGGGAAATAGCCCGCGGCCGGGCCCTGCGGCTGGTGCGCCGGCTGGGCGGCGGCGACAGGGTAACGCTCATCGCCGCCGGCGCCGCCCCGGCTGTTCTTGCCGCCGGCGAGGGCAACCTTATAAGGTTGGAGCAGGTAATTCTCGGGCTTGACGCGGCGGACACTCCCGACAGCCTGGTTCCGGCTATCGAGCTCGCGCTATCGCTGACAGGGAGGGGGGGGGACGACGACCCGGGAGATGTCGTTGCTGCGCCGACAGATATCTACATCTTCACGGACCGAAGCGGCGAGTCTCTCGGCGCCGACGGTCTGCCCGGATCGTGCGAGGTGCACGTCGAGCGTGTCGGCTCGCCGAAGGGTAACGCGGCGATCACCGCCTTCGAGGTTTGCCGGAACCTCTTCCTTCCCCGCCGTGAGTCTGCTGCTTACGTCACTGTGGGCAACTTCTCCAGGGAGGTTTTTACCGGCCGGCTGACGATCCGGTCGGGGGGCAGGGATTTCGACTCGAAGGAGATCCGGCTGGAGCCGGAATCCTCTCTCACGACCGGCCTCGGGGACGGTCAGCGTCTGCCGAATGGAGAGTTCGAGGTTATCCTCGACCCGCGCGACGCGCTCCCGGTCGATAACCGGGCGTACGCGGTCGCGGAGGGGCCGATAAAAACTCGTGTAGTCCTCTTCACGAGGACGGGAAGCGGCGCAGCGCAGTTCAGGGCCGTGGCCGAGGCCACGGACCTTCTCGAGCTGGACGTGCGCAGGGCGGACGGCCCGGCCATGTCGGACGTGGACTCGTACAGCGCGGCGATTTTCTACCGCTGCGAACCGGAGTCGGATCCTGATACGAACATGCTCCTGATATGTCCCCCCGTTAAAAGCCGGTTCGTGAATGTGCGGGAGGCGTGGGTCCCGGACAGCCGCTTCCTCGACTGGGACGAGAAACACCCGGTGGGCAAGAACCTTCGCGGCCTGAACGGCGTTACGCTGAGCGGCTGTCGGATCTTCGATACTCCGCCCTGGGCCCGGCCGGTAGTCCTCTCAGCCACGACGAGCGGGGATGTGCCCCTCGTCTTCTGCGGCGAGCACAGGGGGCGCAGGATAGCCGTGACGAGCTTCGACATGAGCGGGATAGCACTCGAGGACTCCGGGTCGGTCCCTGCCATCATTCTCTTGCTCAACCTTCTCAGCTGGCTTTGCGATGACGGGGGATCTCAGATCCGGACGGGCGATGCGTACGAGACGCTGGTCGGCCCGGACCGCGGCGGGAAGGAGGCGACCGTCTGCACCCTCGTCGATCCGCGGGGCCGGGAGGTTCGCGTGGTTGCAGGGCCGTCCGGCTGTCTGGCTGTCAACGGGACGGAGTACGCCGGGCGATACAGGGTGATATGGAATGGGGAGGAGAGGACATTCGTTGCGAACCTCTTTGACAGGGAAGAGTCGGACCTCTACCTCGACGGCGCTGAGGGGGAGGTTTCCCCCATGCAGGGCGCCATCCCGGCGGCCCTCTCGCCGGTGGAGGCGGCGGGTCCACGCCCTCCCGATCGAACCGGCTTGTTCCTCACCGCCTGCCTTGCGCTGCTCATGGCCGAATGGCTGATTTATGTCGCACGCCCCCGGCGGCGGGCCATGGAGCCCGCAGGTTGAAAAGAGCATAAGAGACCGCTATGGATATTACGCAATACATTTACGCGGTGGCGTCCCGCTACAACCTTGAGTTCTCGAACCCCCGGTGGCTGGACTGTCTCTGGCTCGTGCTTCCGCTCTGGCTGGTGACGTTCCTCGCCTGGAGGCGTGCGAGGAGAGGCAGCCTCGCCGCAGCGCTGCTGCTCCGGACGGTGGTGTTTCTCCTACTTATACTCGCCCTGGCCGGTATAAAGGGGAGGAAAATGGAGAAACGGCCGGCCACGGTCATCGCGGCGGTCGACGTCTCCGACAGCATGGGCGACGCGGGGCGAAAGTGGGCCGCAGACAGGGCCAGGGAGATCCTCGAGGGGGCGGGAGAGAAAAACCGCAAGGCCGTCGTCCTGTTTGCCCGGGGATGCGGGATGAGCGCCCCGCCCGCGGAGAAGGTCGCCGGCGACGCGTTCAGCTCCATCCTGGAGACGGACAGGACGGACATAGCCTCGGCCATCGCCCTTTCATGCATGGCCTTTCCACGGGCCGGGCCGAAACACCTTATCATCCTCAGCGACGGGAACGAGAACGCGGGTGACGCCCTCTCCATGGCCGAGCAGGCCTGCGGCAGCGGCATCCGCATAGACTGCCTCATGCCCCCCGAGAGGGGAACGAGCGGGGCGGCACTCAAGAAGCTTGACCTGCCGGAGGAGGTGAACTCGTCGGAGAAATTCACCATCAGGGTCCTAGCGCAGAACAGCGGAGATAGAAGCGCCGGGGGGAATCTGACGGTTCTCGACGGCTGTAAGCTGGTTAAAGAGTGGCCTGTCAGCCTTCCGCCCGGGACGAGCGAGTTCGAGCTCGAGCACCGGATAGGGACGCCGGGGCCATGCGAAATCACGGCCTCCCTCGCCGTGGAGGGGGACGCGGAGCCCCCCGGCGGGGTACGGACGATCTCGCGCCCGCTCCTGGTCGCCGGTCATCCGAGGGTTCTCTGCCTGAGCGGCACGCCTGAGGGCCGAAAGTTCTTGACCGAGGCGCTCTCCGAGAGCGGCATCGAGGTCTGTGCCGGCCCGCCGGAGATGCTACCGATGGAGATGGAGGAGCTTCTCGCGTACGACTGCGTCTTTCTGTCCAACGTACCCTCGGCCTCATTCAAGAGGGAGCAGATGGAGATGGTGGAGCGGTATGTCCGCGACCACGGAGGTGGCCTGGTGATGCTGGGCGGGGAGCACAGCTTCGGGCTCAAGGGGTACAGGGGAACGCCTATTGAGAAGGTGCTGCCCGTGAAGGCCGACAAGTATGTGCCGTTTGTCCGGGAGGCGAAGGCGCGGCTCTGCATAATCCTGCTGATCGATGTATCGGGAAGCATGAAGGGCGGGAAAATAGCCACCGCGAAACTGGCGGCAATGGAGATGGTGGAACAGCTCGCGCCCGAGGACATGGTGGGCGTCATAACTTTTGATTTTGGCTATGAGGTTATTGTCCCACTGGAGTTCGTTCGCGGCAGGAGGCGGGAGATTATCGACAACATACGGAGGGTGCGCGCCGGCGGCGGCACACGAATATCGGCGGCTCTCGAGGAGGCACTGGTTCAGATGGGCGCCGTCTACGGGCAGAAGAAACACGTCATACTGGTCACAGACGGCATCAGCTGCGACTCGAGGGGATCCAGTTCAAGGCCTACGCGTCGGCAGCGAAAGAGAAGGCAGCTGTACGATTACCAGGGTCTCGCCGGCTCGTACAGCCGCCGACACGTTTCGATATCAACTATCGGCGTGGGCAAGAGGACCGACAGGAATTTGCTTGGCATGCTTGCGGGCAGGACGGGCGGCAGATACTACCCCCTCACAAGCAGCTCCAGGCTGGTCATGACAATACTCCAGGACACGAAGAGGGTGATGGTGAAATCGCCCCACCTGGAGAAACGCATCGAGCCGAAGGTGGGAGAAGAGACAGGCATCCTCAAGGGGATCCGCGATGAGCAGATGCCGGAGCTCCTGGGCTACGCCCTCACCACGGCCAGGGCCCGCGCCGATGTCGCCCTCTACACAGACGTGCGGGGCACCAGGGACCCGCTTCTGGCCGCGTGGCGCTACGGCCTGGGGAAGGCGGTTGCCTTCACATCCGACGCGGAGGCGCGCTGGTCGAGCGAGATGGTGCGCTGGAGCATGTTCGGCAAGTTCTGGTCGCAGGTGCTCAGGTGGACCATGCGCGTGCGGTCGACCAGCCGCTACATCGCCACGATGGTTCGTGAGCGCGGTGAGAAACGCATAGAACTGGAGACGTTCGACCCGGCGGGCGAGGAGACCTCGTTCAGGATCGAGATCGCCGGCCACAGCGGCGGGGACGGGGTTACAGTTGATGTCAGTCAGGTTGCCCCGCGCCTCTACCGCGGAGACCTCCCGCCGTACGTTGAGGCGATACGCTCGGTCGTAGTTGAGCGGATGGAGGACGGAATGGTGTCAGACCGCAAGGTCGTGCCCCTCCTCCGGCGCTCCCGGCCATCGGATTCGTCGCTCGAGGCGGTCGGCCTCGGGAACAACGAGGTACTGTGCGGGGAGCTTGCCCGCGCGACGGGCGGAAGCCTCAATCCTGATGCCGGCGAGCTCGCCTTTCCCCAGGAGGTAGTTCCCGAGAGCAGGAGCCTCGCCGGCATGCTTGTCCCGTTCATCTTCGCTTTTTTCCTCGGCGATATCGCCGTCAGGAAGCTCCTGTGCTGAACGGCCCCGCGGTGCGACCTTATCCTTCAGCTACTTAATCAGAAATTTACTCGATGGGCGTGGACCTCGTCTGGACAGGCGCCCGAGCCAGAAGAAGACGCCGGCAAGCACCGCGATCAGGAGGATCGATTTCACGGGGATGACGGACCCCTCTTTTCGTGGGACAGGGTCGGTATCGATGGCCGGCGTGTTCCATGAAGGCGGCGGGCCATCAGGCTCCGCTGCGGGTTGCCGCTGTTTCGCCTCAGGCTGCACGGCCGGCACGGAGGAAGCCGCGGGAGGTTTTGAGGGGGATCTGGAAAAGGCCCGGGCGAGGAGCTTCCGGGCGCTTGCGTCCCTCACTTTCTTTTCCTTCGCGCCCGCGACTACGGCAACCAGGCGGGTGCCGTTTTTCTCGGCGGTTGCGACTATTGAAAACCCTCCGGCCCTGAAATAGCCCGTCTTAAGTCCGTCGCAGCCGTTGAAACTTCCAAGTAGCTTGTTGTGGCTCCGCATCTCGAATGGAGGATTCTCCCTGAAGGTGCGCACCTGTGTCGAAGTGTACTTCAGTATATCGGGGTGCTTGAGGAGCTCCCGTCCCATCAGGGCGATGTCATGCGGGGAGCTGGCGTCGGGCTTCTGGCCCTCGCCGGGCGGCAGGCCGTGAACGGAGTGAAATCTGGTGTCTTTCATGCCCAGTTCATCCGCCTTTTGCTGCATCATCTCTACGAAACCTTCCTTGGAGCCGACAACGTGGATGGCGAGGGCCACTGCGGCGTCGTTGGCCGACTGTATCATGATGGCGTACAGGAGGTCCTCGATGGTGAAGACCTCGTTCTCCGCCAGGTACACCTGGGACCCGCCCATTTTCGAGGCTTCTGCAGTTGCGGTAACCCGGTCACCCGGGTCGAGGGACCCATCTTCGAGCTTTTCCTGGATGATGAGAAGCATCATGAGCTTGACAATGCTGGCCGGGTAGAAAGTGACGTCGGCGTTCTCTTCAATAATTGCCTCGCCGGTATCCGCTTCCACCACTATGGCGCCAAGGTACGGCTCGCAGGTCTTGGCCGGGATTTTAGCGCGGGCTGCCTGAACGGCGGAGCCGAGTACGATGGACAGGACCAGCAAAGCTGCGACCACAGAATTTTTCTTCATGTGCGTTATGCCTCCTGATCGGTTGCGTGTATGGGGTATTGTGAATGGTTCTGCGGATAAGTTCCAGGGATAAAAACAAAATCGTTAATGAATTATCTTGCCAAGACCGGGGAGATTGCTATCATAAGGGCAGTTAAAGCCCGGCACAGGCTTCCCGGTTGGTTTAGGGGCCGGGCTCATTTATCCAATATCAAGTATCATCAGCTCAATTCCCAGGAGGTTCAATCCCAATGACCGATATAGTCAGCGGAGTCCTGAAGTGCACGAAAAAGGGAGGCGTCCTGCGTGACCCGGCGCGGTCGTTTCGGGCCGGCCCGTCCGATGTCACGGTGCCGCCCGGGTTGGTACGGGAGTACGGTCTCGCCGAAGGTGCGACCGTAACCGGTCCTGTGAAAACGGGCGGGAGAGGGGCGGAGCTGGCCGGGGTGGAGTCGGTCTGCGGCCTTGCTCCGGAGGAGTTCCGGAAGCGCACACCTTACACGGACCTTGTCGCCGTTAACCCGTGCGAGCGGTTCAACCTCGGGGCGACGGACGATGTCAGCATGCGCGTGGTTGACCTCGTTGCCCCCATCGGCAAGGGGACGCGCGGCATGATCGTTTCGCCGCCCAAGGCCGGCAAGACCATTATCCTGGAGAAGATCGCGAACGCGGTCCGCGCCGCCGAGCCCGGGACACGGATCGTCGTGCTGCTGATAAACGAGCGTCCCGAGGAGGTGACCATGTTCCGCCGCGCCGTGGACGCGGAGGTGCTCGCCAGCTCCAGCGACCAGAGCGTGCGGGAGCATATCGAGCTGGCCGAGCTGACACTCGCGCATATACGCATCGATCTGGAGTGCGGTCGCGACGTCGTCGTGCTGGTGGACAGCATCACGCGCATGGGCCGGGCCTTCAACCAGAAAAACCCCGGGAGGGGGCGCACCCTCTCCGGCGGCCTTGACGCCCGGGCGCTGGAGATACCCCGCCGCTTCTTCGGCCTCGCGCGCAACGTCGAGGACGGTGGCTCGGTCACAATCATCGCCACCGCGCTGGTCGACACGGGTTCGCGCATGGATCAGCTTATCTTCGAGGAGTTCAAGGGTACGGGCAACAGCGAGATAGTTCTCGATCGCTCCCTTGCCGAGGCGCGCATTTTTCCCGCCATAAACATCGCCGCGAGCGGCACCAGGAAGGAGGAGCAACTCCACAGCCGGGAGGATATTCACCGGATAGGCATGATTCGGAGGGCGCTCGCGGGCCGCTCCCCCAGAGAGGCGATGATCGCGATGCTCAAGCTCATCGAAAAATACCCCACCAATAAGGAACTTCTTCAGAGCCTTGCATAAGCGCGGGGATCGGCTCCCTGTAACCGGTGAGCGTTAGTCGAGCGGGGCGGGGGTCGCGATATTAACTTTGTGCCTTCAGCCGCCTGACATAAGCCCGGGTTTGGGGGTTTTTGACGGTTGCCTTTAAAGCAATAGTCGCGAAGGCGTAGATAGCGAGTTTCTTCCAGGGATGGACGGATCCGATGAGCTTCCACAGGATTCTTCTGACGGAATAGAACTCCCTGTACATATCGAATATGAGCTTCTGCAGCCGGTAGGGCGTGAAGTTTTTTGGCTTGATCACCACGTGCTGCCCATCGTACAGGTAATACTCCTTCGTGAGAATCCGGTTCTCCGATTTCAGATTCTCCGCGAAGACCGTGCCCGGCAGGGGCGTGGGCGTAAAATATTGCACGCTGTCGAGATTATCTCGGGCCCAGCGCACAGTTTCCTTCAGGCTCTCTTCAGTGTCGCCGTCTCCCCCGATCATCATCATGGCGTTGACCCATAGCCCGGCTTTCCTGAACAGCTTCACAGCTTCCATATTTTTACGGACATCCACCTTCTTGTTTAATGAGATCAGCGTTTCGTCACTGATGGACTCGACGCCTAAAAACACGGAATACCCGCCCGCCTTCTTCAGCAGGTACAGCAGGTCGGCGTCGAAGGCGGCATAGATGCTCAGCTGGGACAGGAAAGGTTTCTTGTTCAGGCCTCTCTTTATCATCATCCGCAGGAGTTCCTTCGTCTCTTCCGGGTTCCCGGAAAAGTTATCGTCGATGAAGAAAATGAACCTCGACGGGTTATGCTGCGCGTCCTCCACTTCCCTGATGATGGACTCGTTGGAGCGCCTCCTGTAACGGGTTCCATACAGCTGCCACACGGTGCAGTAGTCGCACTTGAACGGACAGCCTCTCGAGGTACTTATGGGCCGCAGGTTCATATGATTCAGGGTGGTTTCATCGTAATACGGTATAGGCAAATTGGAAAATTCCTCCAGGGTCAGCGGCTCCACATCTTCCTCGTGAACTGTTTGCCCATCCTTCCTGTAGCTGATGCCGCGCACCCCGTAAGGAGCGCCGTTTTCTTCGAACGCCCTCAAAAGTCTCGGTAGGGTTTTGTCGCCTTCTTTTCTCACCACCACGTCGGCCCACTCTAGGCACTCCTCGGGCAGATAGGACGCGTGGGGCCCTCCGATGATCACCTTTCCTCCGGGATTGTGCTCCTTGTATTGAAGCGCCAGTTCCTCCGTCTGCTGGATGGTACGGGTGATTGCCGAGAGCAGCAGAAAGTCGGAGGCGATGATCCGCTCCATCTCCCCGGAATTCAAGCATCCTGTCTTGTTGCTTAATGCGGGATTGATGCTCCTGACGTTTTCGTACCCTTCTTTCAAAAGGATGGAGTGGAGGAGGGGAATGGCTCTGGCGGGAAACCTGCACATGCTGTACGCGTCTTCGGCTTTCCCCCCACTGAGCTTCCCGAACGTCCTCGGCGGAAGTTCAACGAGGGTAAGAACTGCTTTTTTTTTGATTATGCCGGCCATTGTATGTGAACAGTACGCCTGATAGCAGAAAGACACAAGCTTAATCAAGCAGGGCCGGCGGGAAGCCCATCGACTGCGTGTTTCCTGGCCCGTTGCGGGTGTCCCTTCCCCTCTCGACTGTATCTCTACCGGAAGTCCGGGGCCGAGGCAATATTATTGTTATATATATAATATGTTGCTGTTACGTTAGTTATATCTTGTATGCTCTACCGGCTGCAGCCGGGGAGGGCTGCAAAAGCGTCAAAATGGCACAAATACATGCATGCCGCTAACTAATTGCGCTGCTAGTAATTGCAGAAAAATATAAAAATACCTGGAACCGCTGACCTTTTGCCGCTATAATACCGATTCTTATTCTGACAGATTGTGTATGAGCAATAGTTAAAGGAGGATCTTATGGACCTTATTATCAGGAACGCGAAGCTGAGGCGACAGAAAGCCCTGGTCGATATCGGCATAACGGCCGGCAAGATCGTCAAGATTCAGAAGAGGATCGGGAGCAAGGCGAAAAAGGTGATCCCAGCCGCCGGAAAGCTTGTTACGGAGTCTTTCTGCAACCCCCACCTGCACCTCTGCAAGGTTTACACGCTCGAGATGCTCGGAGAGGCCGCCCTCTCCGCATACCACGGGGAGAGCATGGGGCAGGCCATGACGGCCATCGAGCTGGCCTCGGCGGTAAAAGCGAAGTACGACGCGAAGTGGATTATCAAGAACGTCCGGAAGAACGTCAGGATGGCCGTTCTCAACGGCAACCTCCACATCCGCGCTTTCGCCGACGTGGACAGGAAGGCCAAGCTCGAGGGGATAATAGCGCTCCTCAAGGCGAAGAAGGAGTTCGAGGGTATTGTCGACCTCCAGGTGGTTGCCTTCCCGCAGGACGGCGTGGTCAGGGAGCCCGGCGCTGACAAGCTTGTCCGCAGGGCCATGGACATGGGCGCCGATGTTGTCGGAGGTATACCGTGGACGGAGTACACCGACGCGGACGCGCAGAGGCACATCGACCTGATGATGGAGATCGCCAAGGAGTTCGACGCGGATATCTCCATGCTCGTGGACGACGCGGGCGACCCCGGCCTCAGGACGCTGGAGATGCTCGCCGTAAGGACCATCCAGGAGAAGCGGGAAGGGCGGTCCCTGGCCCACCACGCGCGCGCAATGTGCATGTATCCCGAGCCCTACTTCCAGAAGGTGTCCGCTCTCCTTAAAAAGGCGAAGATGGGCGTCGTTAGCGACCCGCACACGGGCCCGCTCCACGCTTGCGTCAAGGAGCTTCTCAGGGAAGGGAACCTCGTCTGCCTCGGCCAGGACGACTGCGCCGATGCCTATTATCCCTACGGCCGAAACAGCATGCTCGAGGTGGCTTTCCTCAACTCCCACCTTCTCTGGATGACGACGTTAGCCGACATGGCGAAGCTGTACGACATGGTGACAAAGGACGCTGCGAAGGCCATGAACGTGCGGAACTTCGGCCTCAAAATCGGCGGCGCGGCGCACCTGGTCGTCCTCGACGCGGAGAGCGTCTACGAGGCGCTCACGTATCACAAGGAGCCTCTATATGTGGTAACCCATGGAAAGCTCCTGAACAAGGACAAACTGATGGCGTGGGACGACATGAACAAGGCGTGCCCGAACGTTACGTTCTAGAATCGGACGCTGTTTGCGTAAGCCCGGGCAAGGAGATGAATTCCTTGCCCGGGCTTTTTTTATGGATTAGATTTATATCTTGCATTTGATTCGGGCCTTAACCTGATATGCTTCAGGGGGGATACGTGATTACGATTAAGATTAAGAGTTTATTGGAATAACACTATAATCTTGGTGTCTTCAGGACAAAAATATTGAGCAGTTGCCGATGATCAATAACCGTATGGTAGAGAAGAGAGCTTGAAATGATAAACGCCCTCTCACTGGATTTCGAGGAGTGGTATCACCCGGAGCTGGTAAAGGACTATCTCGGGGATATTCCACTGGAGAACAGGGGAGGGGCGGTCGTAAGGATGCTCCTCGACCTGATGGAGAAGTACGGCCACAGGTGCACCTTCTTTCTTCTCTCCGATACAGTGCGGGCCTATCCCGACCTCATTATGGAGATAGTGAAGAGGGGGCACGAGATCGGTTTCCACGGCCACACGCACAGGACGCTCCGCGAGCACACGCCGGAGAGCTTCGACGGGGAGATAAAGGCTTTTCTCAAGGTACTCGGGGATGCCGGTGTCGATTGCAGGCCGAAGGGGTACCGCGCGCCGACGTTTAGCCTGAACCAGTCGACGAGCTGGGCGCTGGGTGTCCTGGAGGATAGCGGCTTCCTCTACGATTCGTCGATATTCCCTATGGCGATGAGGCTCTACGGTGTGCCGGGAGCTTCCCTGAGGATCTACCGGCCCGATCCGGATGATATCAGGCGGGGGCGCGATTCGGGGATACTGGAGTTCCCCCTTACCGTGGTGAAGATGGGCCCGGCAAACGTGCCTGCCTCCGGAGGCGCCTACTTCCGCCTGCTGCCGTACTTCATCAGTCGTCGGCTGCTGAAGTCGGTTAACGTGGGGGGACGGCCCTTCGTCTTCTATTTTCATCCCTGGGAGATGGACCCGGGCATCCCGAGGCTGCCCATAGGAGGGCTGAGCTCTTTTCTGACCTACCATGGCGTAAACGGCATGGCTGCGAAGATCGAGAGGTTATTCGAGGATTTCAGCTTTGACCGGATGGATGAGGTACTGGGGGTCTGACGTGGAGCGAGATCAGGAAAAGAACGTAAGGGAGTACTTCGAGGAGATATCCCGGAAGTTCGACTCCTACTACAGGGAGGACGCCGAGACGGGAGGTATCTTCGGGAAGGTCGCCCATGTCGTGTTCCGGCGGCCGGGGATGGTCCGCCGCTTCGAGGCGACCTTTAACTTCCTGGGCGCTCTCGGAGACAGGAAGATACTCGATGTCGGCTGCGGGTCGGGCATCTACTCGATAGAGATAGCAAAAAGGGGTGGCTCTCCCACGGGTGTCGATGTTTCCCCGGAGATGATCGACCTTGCGAAAGAAAATGCCGTGAGGGCCGGTTGCGCCGAACGCTGCAGGTTTATCGTCAGGGACCTGAAGGAGCTCGACCCGGCCGAAGGGACCTACGACGCCGTCCTGGCGATAGGCCTCTTCGACTACATTGCGCCTGATGAACAGCGGCCCGTCCTCGACAAGCTCCTCTCCATGACGGATGCGGAAGTCATAGCAACCTTCCCGAAGCGGTGGGTGCCGGGTACGATTGCGCGGCGCATCTGGTTCATGACGAAGGAGCTTGACGTCTATTTCTACACCGGGTCCCGCGTCAGGAGCCTTGTTGACCGGTCCGGAATCGATGTAGTTTTTCATAACTGCGGTCCGATCTGGACAATCTGTTTCAGGAAGAAGTGAAAGAGATCGAGCTATTCGTGCCCGGAAGGCTCTGTCTTTTTGGAGAGCACTCCGACTGGGCCGGCGTCTACAGGCAAGCGAACCCCCGCCTGGGGAAGGGCTACACCCTCATAGCCGGGACGGACCAGGGGATAACGGCCCGCGTCCGGAGGGACGGCGACGCTTTCCGCCTCTCATCCGTTCTCCCCGATGGGACAAACATCGGTCCTTATGTCTATCCGTGGAGAACGGGTGAGCTCCTCGGGGCCGCACGCGGCGGGGGATTCGTCAGCTACGCTGCGGGCGTCGCATCGGTCATCTTGGAAAGGTTCGGGACGGGGGGCTTGGATGTTGAGTGCGTCCACATGGATCTCCCTTTGAAGAAGGGCCTCTCGTCGTCGGCCGCGATATGCATCCTCGTAGCGAGGGCGTTCGGCATCCTCTATGACCTGGGCCTCTCAGTTTATGATGAGATGGATATCGCCTACAGTGGCGAGATCCTCACGGGGTCGGAGTGCGGGAGGATGGACCAGGCGTGCGCTTTCGGCCGAGTCCCCGTTTTCATGACGTTCGACGGCGACGATGTCCGGTGCGAGACGCTGAAGCCGGCAAAGAGAATAGATGTTCTTATAGTCGATCTCGATTCGGAAAAGAACACGCGGAAAATCCTCTCCGACCTCAACGCCTGTTTTCCCGACACGGAAGGGCGGATCGCCGAGGGCGTGCGTCTCGCGCTCGATCACGCTAACGCCGGGATCCTTGGGCAGGCGAGGAGGGTCGTCGAGAGTGGCGCCGGGGAGGGAATAGGGCGCCTAATGAACGAGGCGCAGGCAGTCTTCGATAATCTCATCATGCCGGCGTCACCGGAGGAACTCAGGGCCCCCGTTCTCCACAGGGTACTCAATTATCCCGGCATAGGGGATCTCGTGTGGGGGGGGAAGGGCGTCGGCTCGCAGGGCGACGGCTGCGCCCAGTTCGTCGTGAGGGGTGAGGAGGAGGGCAAAAAGCTGGCTGCTATCCTTTTTGAAAAAGAGGGTATGCCTTCCTTTCCACTCTCCATAAAACCGAATAAATGAACCGCAAAGGCGCCCTTCGACTTCGCTCAGGATCTGCGTCAAAGAACGCAGAGGTTACGATGGTTGAAAGTTGGAAGAAGAAAACAAAAAAGAAGAAAAATCCCGGATTATTCACAAACTAAAAATATTTGACAGGATAACAGGATAAAAATGGATGGGATATTTTCTATCCTGTTAATCCCGTCTAATACTCTTTAAGGTAAGCCGTTATGGTGTTTTTTACTGAAGTTTATGAATACTTTGAATTAACCGGGCGAAATGAAATTGCATGCAAACTGGAGCGTTTGTAATGAAAAGGATAAAAAAGGCTGTAATACCGGCGGCGGGACTGGGGACGAGGCTTCTTCCCGCGACTAAGGTGGTGCCCAAGGTCTTTCTGCCGGTTCTTTCGCGCGCGGGGCATCTTGTACCGGCCATACACGCTATTATCGAGGAGGCCATGACGGGGGGTCTCGAGCGGGTCGGCCTTATCGTCTCTCCTGACGACGAGGCCTTTTTCAAGCAATATTTCTTTGAAAGACCTTCGCTGCGTCTGGAGAAGGTCCTCGCACGGTGTTCGGGGAAGAGTGAACTCTTCGAGGATATCGAGAGAATGGCCGACGCCATAGATATCATCATCCAGGAGGAGCCCGAGGGCTTTGGCCACGCTGTCGCCCGGGCAGGGGAGTGGGTTGGCGATGAGCCCTTTCTCCTCCTGCTGGGTGACCACGTGTATTGCTCGCTGACTGAGCGCTCATGTACGGTGCAGTTACTGGATGCCTCGGAGGCGCTCGGCGGGAGTACGGTTGGCGTGAGCAGGCTCCCCGAGGTGGAGCTGTCCAGGCGCGGCATTATGAAAGGCGAGCCGCTGCAATCACCGGCAAATGCCTATCGCGTGAGGAAGATAATGGAGAAGCCGGAGGTTCACGTTGCCAGGGAAAAGCTGAGAACGCCGGGCCTTGCGGAGGGGTATTACATTGCTCTCTTCGGTATCTACGTTCTTCAGCCGGAAATATTCTCGATGTTGGATAGAGCGATAGAGGAGGACCGGCGCTTCAGGGGCGAGATTCAGCTCACCCACGCACTGGACGAGCTCAGGCTCTCGGGCGGACTCTTCGCCTACGAGATAGAAGGTAAGAGCTATGATATGGGAAACCCGGTGTCTTACCGGCGGGCATTTGAAGCGCTCGCGGGGGAATGAAGATTGAAAATTGACGATTGAATAATGAAAAAGAAGGCAAAGAAAAAGTCGGTCAAGAAAAAGAATAGGGTGGCGAAGCCTGATAATGCCGGGTGCGATTCTTATACCGCTTTTAAGTGGTGCGACATGAGGTGCGAGCACGCCTCATTTCCCGAGGAGGAGGCGGTCGACGGGTCGGGGACCTGCAGGACGTTCCAGGCCATCTTCTGCAAGAAGTTGAAAAGGTACGTGGCGAAGAACGCCCCTTGCTCCGCCCGTCACGGCGCCCGCCGCCCGAAAGCTGGTTGGTAAAGGGGCGAGTTTAATTGCTTAACGCTTAGCGTTAACTTTCGGTAGCCGCCCTCTTCAGGGTGCGCAGACTTCCGTTAGCCCGACTTTCGCAAAGGCACTACAAAAGCAAAATTATTTAGTATCGTTCAAAAGGTTCGGCATTTTGCCATTACATACAAATTCCTCCCCCTTGATGGGGGAGGTTAGGTGGGGGTGAAAAAGCAAT